>ENA-UOJJ01002935-UOJJ01002935.1-human-gut-metagenome-genome-assembly--contig:-CS66-NODE-2935-length-19590-cov-21.045764_pt1 | contig 19590 bp, 17 predicted proteins | sample MGYA00242343_ERZ723890 | MGnify/ENA metagenome assembly ERZ723890 | reverse complement strand
TCTCTGTCCCTGGTAGCCTGCGGTGATAAGAAGACCGACGATACCAAGACCGATGAACCTGACCAGAAGACCGAGCACCCCGCAGAGAACGAGGGCGCCTATAAGGTCGCAATGATCACCGACTACGGTGACATCACCGACCAGTCCTTCAACCAGACCACCTATGAGGCCTGCAAGGCGTTTGCCGAGGACAACGACATCGAGTTCAACTACTTCAAGCCCGTCGGCGACAACACCGCCGACCGTGTGGCTATGATCGAGAAGGCCGCGGACGAGGGCTACAACGTGATCGTGATGCCCGGCTACGCTTTCGGCGGCGCCATCGTGGAAGCTGCTCCCGAGTTCCCCGACGTGAAGTTCATCGCTCTGGACGTGGCTGCCGGCGACCTGTTGGAAACTGCTGTGGCCAAGGCTGGTAAAACCTATGATTACACCCCCGACAACTGGGATCTGAGCGAGTACGTTGACATGAGCAACGTGTACTGCGCCGTGTATCAGGAAGAGCTGTGCGGCTACATGGCCGGTTACGCTGCTGTGAAGCTGGGCTACAAGAACCTGGGCTTCCTGGGCGGCATGGCTGTTCCCGCTGTTGTCCGTTATGGCTACGGCTTCGTGCAGGGCGTTGACGCCGCTGCCGCCGATCTGGGCCTGACTGATGTGAGCCTGAACTATGTCTATGGCGGTCAGTTCTTCGGCGATGCCGATATCACCGCTGTGATGGATACCTGGTATGCCGGCGGCACTGAGGTCGTCTTCGCCTGCGGCGGCGGTATCTACACCTCCGCTGTGGACGCTGCCAAGAAGGCTAACGCCAAGGTCATCGGCGTGGACGTTGACCAGGCTGGCGTCATCGCTGGCTACGCCGGCGTGGAAGGCATGACCGTCACCTCCGCTATGAAGGGTCTGTATCCCACCACCTATGACACCCTGACTGACGTTATCGTCAACGGCAACTGGGATGCTTACAAGGGCAAGATCGCTACTCTGGGCCTGGTGTCCGGCGATGATCCCGAGCTGAACTATGTCCAGATCCCCATGGGTGAGGGCACTCAGTGGTCTGACAGCTTCACGCAGGATGACTACAAGGCCATGGTGAAGGATATGTTCGACGGCAAGATCACCGTTTCCAACGATGTGAGCAAGGCTCCCTCTGACTTCGCCACCGTGATCGCTGTGGAGGACCAGGGCGCTATCAAGGGCTAAGCGCAGAACGCAAATCTATATGCGAAAAGGAACGTCCGAAAGGACGTTCCTTTTTTATCCGCCAAAAGAAGGCGGTACGGAAAACCATTGGCACCCTGGTGGAATGGGGCATTTCGGATGTTGAAGCGGCTGGCAGTATTTTCGGGAACAATTTGCGGAAAGCGGACGAGTCTCCCGATGGAAGCGCCCTGAGGAGACCACTCTTCAAAAAAATGATTCCGGCCGTCGATTTGCCTTTCTTTTTGAGCGGAGGTATAGTATACTGAATGTAATACTGGATGTGAGGGCAATATGCCGCTGCCGGTAAATGAATATGGTTTCCGTCCCCGCGAGATCCACACGGCGGGCCATTAAAACGGAAGGAGGGCGGTTTGACTTGGAAACGAATTACGCCATCGAAATGCTCCACATTACGAAGCGGTTCCCAGGCATCATCGCCAATGATGACATTACCCTTCAATTGAAAAAGGGTGAGATCCATGCCCTGCTGGGCGAAAACGGCGCGGGCAAGTCCACGCTGATGAGCGTGCTGTTCGGCCTGTATCAGCCGGAGGAGGGAACGATCAAGAAGGACGGCAAGGAGGTCTCTATCAAGGACCCCAATGACGCCAATGACTTGGGGATCGGCATGGTGCACCAGCACTTCAAGCTGGTGGACTGCTTTACGGTGCTGGACAACATCATCATGGGCGTGGAGCCTACGAAGCATGGCTTCCTCCAGAAAAAGGAGGCCCGGGAAAAGGTGCTGGCCCTCAGCGAGAAGTACGGTCTCCATGTGGACCCGGACGCTTTGATCGAGGACATCACCGTGGGTATGCAGCAGCGCACCGAGATCCTGAAAATGCTGTACCGGGACAATGAGATCCTGATCTTCGACGAGCCCACCGCCGTGCTGACGCCTCAGGAGATCGACGAGCTGATGCAGATCATGAAGAATCTGGCGGCGGAGGGGAAGTCCATCCTCTTTATCTCTCACAAGCTGGCGGAGATCATGGCGGTGGCGGACCGCTGCACCGTGCTCCGCAAGGGCAAGTACATCGGCACCGTCAATACGAAAGACACCACCCCGGCGGAGCTGTCCGCCATGATGGTGGGCCGCAACGTCAATTTCCATGTGGAAAAGAAGCCTGCGGAGCCGGGAGACGTGGTGCTGGAGGTCAAGAATATGACCATGGCCTCCAAGGTCCATAAGAACAACGCCGTGAAGAATGTGTCCTTCCAGGTACGGCGGGGCGAGATCGTCTGCATTGCGGGTATCGACGGCAACGGCCAGACGGAATTGGTCTACGGCCTGACCGGTCTGGAGCCGCTGGTGTCCGGCGAACTCTCCCTCTGCGGGCAGGATATCACCCACACCTCCATCCGCAAGCGGAGCACCATGGGCATGAGCCACATCCCTGAGGACCGGCATAAGCACGGTCTGGTGCTGGACTATTCTCTGGAGGACAACATGGTACTCCAGCGGTACTTTGAGCCGGAATTCACCGACAAGGCGGGTTTCCTGCGGCGGAAGAACATCCGCGGCTACGCGGAGCGGCTGATCGAGGAGTATGACGTGCGCTCCGGTCAGGGCCCTGTTACCATTGCCCGCTCCATGTCTGGCGGCAACCAGCAGAAGGCCATCGTGGCCCGGGAGATCGACAAGGATCCGGAGCTGCTGGTGGCAGTCCAGCCCACCCGCGGTCTGGACATTGGCGCCATTGAGTACATCCACCGTCAGCTGGTCGCCCAGCGGGACGAGGGCAAGGCGGTGCTGCTGGTGAGTCTGGAGCTGGACGAGGTCATGGACGTACCCGACCGCATCCTTGTGATGTACGAGGGTGAGATCGTGGGCGAGCTGGATCCGAAGACCACCACCCAGGAGGAGCTGGGCCTCTACATGGCCGGCGCCAAGAGAGACGAGGTGAAGGCATGAAAAAGAATATTTTCAAGAGCAACGGCTTCCAATCGCTGCTGGCCTCTCTTTTGTGCATCGTGCTGGGTCTGTTCCTCGGCTATCTCGTGCTACTGGTCATCAATCCCGCTGGCGCCGGCGAGGCGATCCTTACTGTGGTCAAAAACTTCCTGACCTATAAAAAGACATCCTCCCAGTTGAAATATCTGGGCAACACGCTGGTCAAGACCGCACCGCTGCTGATGTGCTCGCTGTCCATCCTGTTTGCCTATAAGGTGGGCCTGTTCAACATCGGCGCTGCGGGCCAGTACTGCTTCGGCGTGGCACTGAGCCTGTACGCGGCGCTGGGCTTGGGCTGGAGCTGGCTGCCCTGCCTGCTGGTGGCTATGGTCGGCGGCGCGGTGCTGGGGGCTATCTCCGGTGTGCTGAAGTCCTATTGCAACGTCAACGAGGTCATCTCCGGCATCATGCTGAACTGGATCGTCCTCTACCTGACTAATATGCTGCTGACCACGGTGAAAGAGGCCGCCAGCCCCTACACCATCGTGCTGGCCAACAACAACCCCTCTGCTGTGCTGCCCTCTCTGGGATTGGGGGCGCTGTTCAACAAGAATCAGTATGTGGGTCTGGCCATCCCCCTGTCCATTGTGATGGCGATTCTGATCTGGATCGTACTGGATAAGACCAGATTCGGCTATGAGCTGAAGGCTACCGGCTTCAACCGCAACGCCGCCAAATACTGCGGCATGGCGGAAAAGCGGAACGTGATCCTGAGCCTGGTGATCTCCGGTGCGCTGGCTGGCATGGGTGCGGCGCTGCTGTACCTCACCGGCTACGAGCAGTGGCAGTGCTCTACCTCCTCCGTTCCCGCCATGGGCTTCAACGGCATTGCCGCCGCCTTCTTAGGGGGACTGAACCCTCTGGGAACGGTGCTGGCGTCCTTCTTCATCCAGCACATCACCGCTGGCGGCGCGTATGTGGATAAGTCCCTGTACTGCGCGCAGATCTCCGATCTGATCTCTTCCATCATCATTTATCTCTGCGGCTTCGTGCTGTTCATGAAGCATGTGATGAACAGCTCCATTGCCAAACGGGAGGAAAAGGCGGCTCTGAAGGCCAGGGCTGCCGCGGAACAAGATGCGGCCAACGGGAAAGGAGGCGATCAGGCATGAGTTTGCTGCTGCAATATACCCTGATCTTTGCCTCCGTGCTGATCCTGGTGGCTCTGGGCGGCTGCTTCTCCGAGCACTCCGGCGTGATCAATCTGGGTCTGGAGGGCATCATGATCATGGGCGCTCTGGGCGGTGCCCTGACGATGCGCTATCTGGGAGAGAACAGCTCTCATTTTGCGACGATCCTGGCAGTGGTGCTGGTTTCCGCCGCGGTGGGCATGGTGTATTCCTGCCTGCTGGCTGTGGCCTGTATCAACTTCAAGGCAGATCAGACGTTGGTAGGCACAGCTTTGAACCTGCTGGGCACCGCTGGGGCCACCGTCATTGTCAAGGCCATCAACACTGCGGCCAATCCCGATGACGTGTCCTCCATCATTCAGTACGCCGGTGCCAAAAAGGCATTTACCGTGAGCATCGGCTCCTTTGAGTTCAGCTGGTTCATGCTCATTACGGCGCTTTTGCTGGTAGCCTCCTATGTGCTGCTGTACAAGACACGGTTCGGCCTGCGGCTCATGGCCTGCGGCGAGCATCCTCAGGCGGCGGACAGCGTGGGTATCAACGTCTATAAAATGCGCTGGGCCGGTGTGCTGATCTCCGGTTTCTTGGGCGGCTTGGGCGGCATCGTGTTCATCACCGCCGGTGTGTCCGAGTGGCGGTTTGAGTACGGCGTGGCTGGCTTCGGCTTCCTGTCTCTGGCGGTGATGATCTTCGGCCAGTGGAAGCCCCAGCGCATCGCGCTGGCAGCGCTGCTGTTCGGCTTCTTCCGGGCCTTGGGCAATGTCTACACCGGCTTTGCCTTCCTGAAGGTCATGAACCTTCCCAGTTCCGTTTACAATATGCTGCCCTACATCATTTCTCTGATCGTGCTGGCCTTTACCTCCAAGAATTCCCGCGCACCCAAAGCGGAGGGCATTCCCTACGACAAGGGTCAGCGATAACCGAATCGACTGTTTGTGCTTCAAAAAGCGTCTTTCCGCATTGCGGAAAGACGCTTTTTCTCTGCTTTTTTCGGCAGAGAAGTGATTTGCGGAACGATTTGACATGGATTTTACATGGTTTGTCTTTCGCCTTTTACATACAGCCGGTACACTGATAAGTGTGAAAAGGGGAAAACCCAAATATCAAATAAAAAAGGAAGACAAACATGAAAAAGACACTTGCATTGATTCTGACTTTGGCTCTGAGCCTGGCGGCCCTTACCGGCTGCGGATCCAAGACGGAAACGCCTGCTGACACGAACACCGACAGCAGCGCGCAGACGGAGACTCCGGCTGAGACCGCCCTCTCCGGCAGTGTGTCCACCAACGGCTCCACCTCTATGGAAAAGGTCATCGGCGCCCTGAGTGAGCAGTTCATGGCCGACAACAGCGGCGTCACCGTCACCTATGATCCTACCGGCTCCGGCGCAGGCATTGAGGCTGCCAGCAACGGCAGCGCCGACATCGGCCTTGCCTCCCGCGCCCTGAAGGACGAGGAGAAGGCCGGCGGTCTGACCGAGACCATCGTGGCGCTGGACGGCATCGCCGTCATCGTCAATGCCGACAGCAAGGTGGAGAATCTGACGGTGGAGCAGATCGGCAAGATCTTCACCGGTGAGATCACCGACTGGAGCGAGGTGGGCGGCGATGCCGGTACCATCTCCTGCATCGGCCGTGAGGCGGGCAGCGGCACCCGGGACGGCTTCGAGTCCATCACCGGCACCAAGGATGCCTGCAAGCTGGATCAGGAGCTGACCTCCACCGGCGGCGTCATCGAGGCGGTTGCCGGCAACCCCAACGCCATCGGTTACGCATCCCTCTCCGCTGTGGAGGGTAAGAACACCGTCAAGGCCGTCACCGTAGGCGGCGTGGCCTGCACGGAGGAAACTGTTCTGAACGGCAGCTACGCCATTCAGCGGCCCTTCGTGCTAGTGACCAAGACCGGCGAGACCCTGTCTCCCGCAGCCCAGGCATTCTTCGACTACGCTACATCTTCTACTGCCAGCCAGCTGATCAAGGCTGCTGGCGCAGTGCCGGTCGCGAAATAAGGGAGCAACCGGCGCGGATCTCGTATATCGCCTAAGATCTGTTCGATCAAAGAAGTGGGGAGGACCCCCACAGGGTTCCTCCCACACCCTTCCTTCCCACAGCATGACAAGCCCGCCTCCATCTATCACCGTAGGTGGAGGCGCTTCCTGTAAAACCGAGAAAGGAGCCAGACATGGACTCTGACGCAATTCTGACCGCCGTCAATGCGGTGGAAAGCATTACAAATCCCCCGCATACACCGGAGCGGAGCAGCTACCGCGCCCGCAAAACCGTGGAACAGATCATCCATTTGATTTTTTTGCTGTGCGGCATCGTGGCGGTGGCCTTTGTGCTGCTCATCAGCATTTATCTCATTCTCTCCGGCCTGCCCGCCATTCGGCAGATTGGCCTGTTTCAATTCCTGCTGGGCAGGGTCTGGGACCCCACCAACACCACCACCGGTGCACTGTATGGAATTCTGCCCTTTATCCTGACCTCCGTTTACGGCACTGCCGGGGCCATCGTCATCGGCGTTCCTGTGGGACTGCTGACTGCCATATTTCTGGCGAAGGTGGCCCCACCGAAGCTGGCGGCGGTGATCCGCACGGCGGTACAGCTGTTAGCGGGCATTCCGTCGGTGGTGTACGGTCTGGTGGGCATGATCGTGCTGGTGCCGGCTATCCGGACGCTGTTCCATCTCAGCTCCGGCGCCTGCCTGCTGGCCGCCATGATCGTGCTGGCCATTATGATCCTGCCCTCCATCATCAACGTGTCGGAAACGGCGCTCCGGGCCGTTCCAAGGGAGTACGAGGAGGCCAGTCTCGCCTTAGGCGCGGCGGAGATGGAGACCTATTTCCGGGTCAGCGTCCGCGCCGCCCGCAGCGGCATCGCGGCGGCGGTGGTGCTGGGCGTGGGCCGGGCCATCGGTGAGGCGATGGCCATCATTCTGGTGGCGGGCAACGTGTCCAATATGCCGGGGCTGTTTACGCCGGTGCGCTTTCTCACCACCGGCATTATCTCCGGCATGGCCTACGCCAGTGTAGGAAGCCTGTATCAGCAGGCGCTTTATTCCATCGGCCTGGTGCTGTTCCTCTTTATCATGCTCATCAATGTGTTTCTGAACGTGTGCGTTAAGAACCGGAAGGAGGGCTGACATGAACGGACAAACCTTATCCCTTCGCCGTCGGGTCTACAACCGGGGGATGCGTGCGCTGGTGTGGCTATGTGCCGGACTGACCTGCGCGCTGCTGGTATTTTTGATCGGCTACATTTTCTGCCGGGGAATTCCGGGGCTGACCTGGGAACTGCTGTCCGGACAGACCAGCTATATTAAGAATACGATCGGTATTTTACCGAATATTCTCAACACATTGTATATTATTCTGGTGGCCATGGTCATCGTTCTGCCCTTGGGCGTGGGGGCCGCCATCTATCTGACGGAGTACGCGGAAAACCGGCGGCTGGTGAGCCTCATTGAGTTCGCTGCCGAGACCCTGACGGGAATCCCATCCATTATCTTCGGCCTGGTGGGCATGCTGTTTTTCGTGCAGAAAATGAATTTGCAGGCAGGCGTGCTGGCGGGTGGACTGACTCTGGTGGTGATGATCCTGCCTACCATTCTTCGCACCACTCAGGAGAGCCTGAAAACCGTGCCCCAGTCCTACCGGGAGGGAGCATTGGGCTTAGGGGCCGGAAAGTGGCGCATGGTCCGTACCGTGGTGCTGTCCAACGCCATCGACGGCATCGTCACCGGCTGCATTTTGGCCGTCGGCCGCATCGTGGGGGAAAGCGCGGCGCTGCTGTACACCGCCGGGTTTGGTCTGGTGCTCAACGATTTCTTCACGGCCCTTCATTCCTCCTCCGCCACGCTGACGATGGCTTTGTATGTCTACGCCAACGAACGGGGCGAGACGGCGGTGGCCTTCTCCATCGCCACCATTCTGATGCTGTTGACCCTGCTCATCAACCTCTCCGCCGTGTTTCTGGGGCGGAAGCTGAAAAAGAATTGAGGAGACCCTATGGAACCGATTTTGGAAGCAAAAAAACTGAATCTCTGGTATGGCCCCAACCATGCCCTCCACGATGTATCCATCGCCATTCCCGAACACGAGATCACCGCCTTCATCGGGCCCTCCGGCTGCGGAAAATCTACCTTTCTGCGGACGCTGAACCGGATGAATGACCTGATCCCCGGCGTGAAGCTCAGCGGCGAGGTGGATTTCCACGGACAGGACCTTTACGGCAGCTCTGTGGACCCCACATGGCTCCGCAAGCAGATCGGCATGGTGTTTCAGAAGGCCAACCCATTCCCTATGAGCATTTACGATAACGTGGCCTACGGCCCCCGGACCCACGGCATCCGAAACCGGGTGAAGCTGGACGAGATCGTGGAGAACTCTCTGCGTTCCGCCGCCATCTGGGACGAGGTAAAGGACCGGCTGAAGAAAAGCGCCCTGGGTCTTTCCGGCGGTCAGCAGCAGCGGCTGTGCATCGCCCGGGCTTTGGCGGTGGAGCCGGAGGTGCTGCTGATGGACGAATCCACCAGCGCTCTGGATCCCATCTCCACCTCTAAGATCGAGGATCTGGCGGCGGAGCTGAAAAGCCGGTACACCGTGGTCATGGTGACCCACAATATGCAGCAGGCCGCCCGTATTTCCGACAACACCGCCTTTTTCCTGCTGGGCGAGCTGGTGGAATTCGGAAAAACAGAGCAGCTGTTTTCCACCCCCGCCGACAAGCGGACGGAGGATTACATCACCGGGAGGTTTGGGTAAGATGCGCAGTAAATTTGACGAGCAGCTTTTGCAGCTGAACCACGAGATGATCGAAATGGGGGCGCTGTGCGAGGAGGTCATCGCCCTGTCCTCTCAGGCGCTGACGGAGGGGGACACGGCGCTGGCCTCCAAGGTAGCTCCTCTGGACAGCGAGATCGACCACAAGGAGCGGGAGATCGAAAACCTCTGCCTGAAGCTGCTTTTGCGGCAGCAGCCGGTGGCCCGGGATCTGCGGCAGATCTCCGCCGCATTGAAGATGATTACCGACATGGAGCGCATCGGCGATCAGGCGGAGGACATCGCAGAGATCGTAGCCTTTTTAGACGGGAGGCAGGCGGAAAACGACGCCCTTTTGAAGGAAATGGCGAAGGCGGTCATACAAATGGTGACGGAAAGTGTGGACGCCTATGTGAAATGTGATATAATGTTGGCGAAAAAGGTCATCGCGGCGGATGACGTTGTGGACGAGCAGTTTGCCCGGGTCAAGCAGAGCCTGATCGGAAAGATCGCGGCGGACCCGGCAGACGGCGAATACGCCCTGGACCTGCTGATGATCGCCAAGTACTACGAGCGCATCGGCGATCACGCCACGAACATTGCCGAGTGGGTCATTTACTCCGTGACCGGGACCCACAAGGACGAAATCACACTGACATAAGGAGATTGCTATGATCTGGTGCGTGGAGGACGACGCCAGTATCCGGGATATTGAGCTGTACGCCCTGACATCCACCGGCTTTGAGGCCAGAGGCTTTGACGATGGAGCATCCTTCTGGGAGGCGCTGCAGACGGAAACGCCGGAGCTGGTCCTGCTGGATGTGATGCTGCCGGGGGAGGACGGTGTGTCTCTGCTGAAAAAGATGAAGGCCGCACCGGCCTTGCGGGACATCCCCGTCATCATGGCCACTGCCAAGGGCGCGGAATACGACAAAATTCAAAGTCTGGACTTAGGGGCCGACGACTATCTGGTGAAGCCCTTCGGCGTCATGGAGATGGTTTCCCGGGTGAAGGCGGTGCTGCGGCGGTGTCATCCCGCTGACACGGGCCATGTGCTCTCTGCCGGGGGCCTTTCTATGGATCTGGACTGCCGCACCGTGACGGCGGACGGCCAGCGGCTCCAGCTCACTTATAAGGAGTTTGAGCTTTTGCGGCTGTTTCTGTCCCATCCTGGAATGGCATTCACCAGAGAACAGCTATTCACACAGGTGTGGAATATGGAGTACATGGATGACAGCCGCACACTGGATATGCACATCCGCACCCTGCGGCAGAAGTTAGGGGCCTACGGCAAGCTGATCGAGACCGTTCGGAACGTGGGCTACCGCATGGAGACCGGCCTATGACCGGGAAGATCTTTCGTTCAACTCTGGCGGCATCGCTGACGGTGCTGCTGGCTTCGTTTCTGGTGATCACCGGCTGCCTTTACACCTATTTCGGCACGGTGCGGGAACAGCAGCTTCAGACAGAACTGACACTGGCTGCGGCGGCGGTGGAAGCGGACGGCGCGGACTATCTGGCCCGCGTCCGGGACACGGCGGAGCGGCTGACCTGGGTGGCATCGGACGGCACGGTGCTGTATGACACCCGAACGGATACGCAGCCCATGGAAAATCATGGCCAGCGGGAGGAGATCCGGGAGGCGCTCACCGGCGGCAGCGGCAGCAGCGCCCGCTATTCCGAGACGCTGACGGAAAAGATGCTCTATCAGGCGGTGCGCCTGACGGACGGCTCTGTGCTCCGCATTTCCGGCAGTCAGAAAACGGTATGGATGCTGGTTCTTGGGATGCTCCACGCCGTCATCGTGGTGGCACTGTTGGCGGTGGGACTTTCCGCACTCTTGGCGAGCCGGGCGGCCCGACGGGTGGTGGAGCCGCTGAACCGGCTGGATCTGGAGCACCCGCTGGACAACAACGCCTATGAGGAGCTGTCTCCGCTGTTGGGGCGGGTCTACGCCCAGCAGCAGGAGATCCGCCATCGGACCAGAGACCTCCGGCAGCGGCAGGACGAATTTGAACAGATCACCGGCAGTATGCGGGAAGGTCTGGTGCTGCTGGACCACAGCGGGCGCATCCTCAGCATCAATCCGGCGGCCCAAGCACTGTTTCATGCGGACGGTACCTGCGTAGGACAGGATTTCTTGACAGTGGATCGCCATCCGGACCTGACCGCCGCCATCCATGACGCCGCCGAGACCGGGCACAGTCAGCTGCGGGCAGAGCGGCGAGGCCGGGAATACCAGCTTGATTTCAGCCGTATCGAATCCAACGGCAAGGTGCTGGGTACGGTTTTGCTGGCCTTTGATGTGACGGAGCAGGCGGAAGCCGAGCGGATGCGGCGGGAGTTCACCGCCAACGTGTCTCACGAACTGAAAACGCCCTTGCAGTCCATTATCGGCAGCGCGGAATTGCTGGAAAACGGTCTGGTGAAGCCGGAGGATCAGCCTCGGTTCCTGAGCCGCATCCACCAGGAGGCGGACCGGCTGGTGGCGCTGATCAACGATATTCTCCGCCTGTCCCAGTTGGACGAGGGCGGTGCGTTGCCCCATGAGCAGGTATCCGTTTTGGAGTTGGCGCAGGAGGCGGCCCGCTCTCTGACAGCACAGGCGGCGGCACAAGCGGTGCACATTTCCGTGACCGGCACCGTCGGGACGGTTTTCGGCGTCCGGCGGCTGCTGTATGAGATCGCCCGGAACCTCTGCGAGAACGCCGTGAAGTACAACGTCCCCGGCGGAAGCGTCACCGTAGAGGTGGCGGAAACGGATCGGGACGTGGCCCTCTTGGTTCGGGATACCGGCATCGGCATCCCGGAGGGGGATCAGAGCCGGGTCTTTGAGCGGTTTTACCGGGTGGATAAGAGCCATTCCCGGGCCATTGGCGGCACGGGGCTGGGGCTGTCCATCGTGAAACACGCCGTAGCGTATCACCACGGTACCCTCCGGCTGGAAAGCCAGCTGGGGAAGGGAACCGTGATCACGGTGACGCTGCCCAAGAAGCCGACAGAATGAACTTCGGAAAACCGTGGGTCCTCCCACGGTTTTTCTTTTCAAACGGCCGCTTTCCGTGTATACTGGAACAAAAAACGAACGAGGTAGAGGATTATGCCGATTTTTGATACCCATGCCCATTATGACGCGGACCGCTTTGACAGCGACCGGGATGAGCTCCTTTCCGCCATGCCGGGGGTCGGCGTGGGACTGGTGCTGGACCCGGGATGCGACCTGCCCTCATCCCATGCGGCGGCAGAGCTGGCGGAACGGTACCCGCATGTGTACGCCGCCGTGGGCATCCATCCGGAGGACTGCGACGGCTTCCAGGACGGCGACCTGACGGAACTGCGGCAGCTTTTGGAGCGGCCCAAGGTGGTGGCCATCGGGGAGATCGGACTGGACTACTACTGGGAGGACAATCCGCCCAGAGCGTTTCAGCAGACGGTATTCCGCAAGCAGCTGGCACTGGCGGCGGAGCTGGATCTGCCGGTGATCGTCCATGATCGGGAAGCCCACGGGGACTGCCTTGCCATCATCAAGGAATTTCCCACCGTCACCGGCGTGTTCCACTGCTTTTCCGGCTCGCCGGAGGTGGCGGCGGAGCTGTTGAAGCGGGGGTGGTATCTGGGCTTTGACGGCCCCATCACCTATAAAAATGCCAAGCGGGCCCCGGAGGTGGCGGCGGTGACGCCGCTGGAGCGGATCGTGGTGGAGACGGACGCTCCCTATATGGCTCCGGTACCCATGCGGGGCAAGCGGAATGACAGCCGCTATCTCCCCTATGTGATCGAAAAACTGGCGGAGTGGAAGGGCGTGACGGCGGAGGAAATGACCCGTGTGACGTGGGAAAACGGCAGACGGCTGTTCCGGATTTGAGATAAAAACACTCCCGCACCGAAAAGGTGCGGGAGCGTTTCTTATGTATGCAGCAAAACGGATTTCACGATGATGCTGACGCCGCCCAGCAGGAAAAACACGATGGACAGCTTTTGCAGCCGCTCTCCGCTGATGTGAGGGGAGAGAAGCCGGGCCAGCCGGGCGGCGCAGAAGGCGGCGGCCAGCGAGATAAGGCTGAAGCACAGGGAGGAGCGGTTCAGGAGCCCGGTGCAGAGATACAGTCCGGTGCGGAACAGGTTTTCACCCAGAAAGAGGAAGCAAATGCTGCCCTTGAATTCATCGTAATCCTTGGCGGTGCGCTGAAGGTAGGCTACCAGAAACATATTGATGCCGAACAGCCCCGCGCACATACCGGAGAAGAAGGCCACCAGATACCGCAGCCACGGGATCTCCCGACGGTCCGGGCGGACGGGGCGCAGCCGGCGGGTGGCCATTTCCAGCCCCAGAAATACCACAACGCCGCCCAAAACCGTTTTGATGATCCAGGGCAGGGAGAAGCGCAGCAGCCAGGTCCCGGGGACCACCCCGGCCACCATAGCCAGCAGCAGGGGAAGGATGGCCCGCCAGCGGAAGTTGTTCCGGTTTTGCCAAGTGATCCGACCGTTGATGACCAGATCCGGCAGCAGACTGCCCGGTGTGATCAGGGTGTTGTCCAGCCGCATGGCCAGCAGCGGTGCGGAGATCAGGGGATTCCCGAACCCAATGAGCCACTTGAGGGTGTACGCCTCCAACTGGACGAGAAAAATAAACAGGATCATGCTTCCGGTGTAGTTCATGAGATCCCCTCCCACGCGAAGTTCTGTGTACGTTCCCAACTATACCACATCGCATCGGAGAAAAAAAGCTTTTTTCTCATTTCCGCGCCGCTGACAGTGGAAAATTGCAGGGTTTGGTATAGCCTTTGGATTTTTTGACCATACTCCTTCCGTACCTATGAACAGGAAGGGAGGTATTGTATGGAAAACAAGGTGAAAAACGTACTTTCGGGCATTGGCTTTTACGGCACGCTGGCGGTGTGCCTGCTGGTGGTGGGGGTGTGCGGCTGGGTCCTGCTGCAGGACCGGGAGGACCCGCTGCCCCAGCAGGCGGTGACGCCTCAGGTCCCCGTGTCGCAGCCGGTGGAAATGCCGGAGGTGCGGCTCCCGGCGGTGGAGACCCTGGAACCGGCGCCGGTGCCGGTTCCGGTCCCGCCCAAGGAGACCAAAGAGCTGCCGGAGGTGGAGGTGGATCACACGCCTGTGGCGGCGGAAGCACCCCGTCTGGTGGTGGCCCCACTGCGGGGGGATGTGCTGACGGCTTTTTCCATGGAGGAGCTGGTATACAGTCCTACTTTGGGAGATTGGCGTACCCACAACGGCGTGGACATCGCCGCTCAGCAGGGAACCACGGTACTGGCGGCCTCCGCAGGGGCGGTGCTGTCGGTGACGGACGATCCCCTGATGGGCACCACCGTGGTGCTGGAGCATGACAACGGCTATCAGACCACCTATGCCAATCTCCAGGCCAAGCCCAACGTGGAGGCCGGGGACCCGGTGTCCGCCGGGCAGATCATCGGTGCGGTGGGGACCACCGCAGCGGCGGAGTCCGGACAGCCCCATCTGCACTTCGCCGTCACCAAGGACGGCAAGGCCGTAGACCCCAACGAATATTTGAGCGGTTGAGTGGAACAAGGCCCCGGATTTCCGGGGCCTACCGCTTTTTTTAACCGTTTTCCCGGGGAAAGTTACATCAATTCGGATTTTTTCGAAAAAATTCAATATTTTCCTTGACATTTGCTGTATTTCGGATATAATGATAAGGCTTGCAATATGTAAGTAAATCCTTGCTCTCATCTGAGAATGAGGGCCATTTGTCCAAAAGGAGGTGCAAATATGGCAAAGATTACTGCCAATTACGAGGTCGTCTATGTGCTCGACCCTGCACAGGGTGAGGAGGCTATCGCCGCTCAGGTTGCGAACTTCAAGTCCCTGGCCGAGCAGAACGGCTCTGACGTCGTGGTTGAGGAGTGGGGCAACCGCAAGCTGGCTTATCCCATCAACTACAAGACCGAGGGCTACTATGTGCTCATGACCTTCGTCAGCGGCCCGGCATTCCCCCGCGAGCTGGATCGTAAGCTGCGGATCGCCGAGGGCGTCATGCGTTCCCTGATCGTCTGCAAGGGCGAGTAAAGGAGCAGCACATGCTGAATCGAATCATTCTCATGGGTCGTCTGACCCGTGACCCCGAGCTCCGGCGCACCGGCAGCGGTACGGCGGTGACGTCCTTCTCTCTGGCTGTTGACCGGGACTTCAAGTCCCAGTCCGGCGAAAAGGAAACGGACTTCATCGACATCGTGGCCTGGCGCAACACCGCCGAATTTGTGAGCAAGTACTTCACCAAGGGCCGCATGGCCGTGGTGGAGGGCCGCCTGCAGATCCGGGACTGGACCGACAAGGACGGCGGCAAGCGCCGCAGTGCCGAGGTCGTGGCCGACAATGTGTATTTCGGGGATTCCAAGCGCGACGGCGGCGACAATTCCGGCTACAACCCCGGTTATGCGCCCGCCCCCGCTTCCCACAGCGCCGCTCCCAGCAATTTCAGCGCCAGCGGCTCTGACTTCGCCGAGATCGGCGAGGATGACGGCGAACTGCCGTTCTGATATTACTATAAGGAGGAAGCAATCATGGCTTTCGATCGTGAAGCTCGTCCCGCCCGTCCCGCACGCGGCAACAAGCGCCGTAAGGTCTGCCAGTTCTGCGCCGAGAAGTGCGAGTGCATTGATTATAAGGACGCCGCCAAGCTGCGTCGTTTCATTTCTGAGCGTTCCAAGATCCTGCCCCGTCGGACCACCGGCACCTGCGCCATGCATCAGCGTGAGCTGACTGAGGCCATCAAGCGTGCCCGTCAGATCGCTCTGCTGCCCTACGTCACCGACTAAAAGCGGCTGAATCGAATCAATCGACTGAAAAAGTCCCGAAGGTTTTCCTTCGGGGCTTTTTTTGTCGTGTTTTGAGGGAAATGAAAAGTGTTGCAGCAATTTTGCACCAACGCTGCACGGCTTCGTGCGATCTTGTTTCGCGGGCAACGGAGGCGAATATGGCGGACGCAATTCGTTACGGCTGCATAACAAGGAGGAATCGCATAGAAAACACAAGCAATTACGGCCTGAAGCGCTGGGACCCGAAGGACCGCATCCTGCACACGGAGTTCAATGACAACTGGGACAAGATCGACACGGCGCTGAAGGCCAGCGCCGACGGAGCCACGGAGGCACTGGCCGCACTGAAAAACTGCGGAAATTGTGGGATCTACTATGAGACCTATACCGGCAACGGCAAGCTGACCATGACCCGCACCTTTCCAGGCAAGCCCCTGATCATCTTTATCAGCCCGGAAGACGGCGGAGACCACGCGCAGCGGTTTATCCGCGGCTGTGCCACGGCCATGTGCCTGTGCGGCAGCGATCAGTTTTCCCCCAAGCTGACATGGACAGGGAATGCGGTGACCTGGAAAGCATCGGCCCAGCCGTCAGAGGTGGCAAACTACAACGGCACCCATTATCATCTGGTTGCTTTGCTGGATATCTCCGCAAAGTAAAAAAATTCCCCCGGACTTTCGTCCGGGGGAATTCTATTCTGCATCAGCAGAGGCGCTTATTCGTTCTTACAGAGCGAACAGGCCGGAGGCAGAAGCCAGAACGTTGCCGTCCTTATCGAAGAAGGTGAACTCGACATTAGCCTCTTCGGCCTTCTTCTGAGCGCTGGTCAGGGTGACAGTCGCAGTATCCTTGACAGCGTAGTCGCCGGTACCAGTGACATCGGCGGACTTCTCAGCGATGACAGCGCCGTTGACGGTGGTCAGCTTCACGGTGTAGCTCTTAACACCCTTCAGCTCCTTGGTCACGGTAGCGGTCACATTGTAAGCGCCGGAAGCATACTCAACAGTGGTCACGTCCAGCTTGCCAGCCTTGGTGCTGTCGGAAGAAGAGGTCTTCTTCTCATAAGGAACAACGTTGCTGCTGGAGATAACGATCCACTCAGCAGTGCCCTTGTCGTTCAGGTCGGCAGCGATGGTGCCCTGGAAGTTCTTGCCCTCGTCCTTGAGTGCGTTCAGAGCGGCAGAAATGGTGCTGTACTCCTCGATGGAGCGATCCAGGTCGCCATCCTCGTCCTCAACGATCTGAACCACGACCACGGGAGCGCCGGAAGCCAGAGTCAGACCCACGTCGTTCTTGACATCGGTGTACAGGGTGCGGCCAGTGCAGACCAGATCCTTCGGCTGATTATGCTTAACCTCGTAAGCCTTGAAGATATCGGGGTTGATGTCCTTGGAAGCGTTGAAGTCAGAGCTGCCATAGATGTCGGAAGCAGTGTTGTCGACCACCACAGCCTTGGTCACATAGCCGTCCTTATCGTAGGTCAGCTTCAGCAGGCCCTTGATGCCATAAGTGGCGGTCTTGTCCTCGTCAACGATCGCCTTCTGGATGGTATCGATGACGTCGGTGTACTTGGTCTTCACGGTCAGGGTCTCGACCTTGCCGCCCACGGCAGCGTCGAATTCCCAATAGTAGTTGCCGTCCTTGAAGGACTCGCTCTTGGCGCCCTTCAGAGCATAGGCATAGGCCTTGCTGTTGTCATCGTTGGACTCGCCCAGAACGATGGCAGCGTCGATGTACTTGTCATCGGTGTCATACAGAGCGTAGATAACGTCACCGGGAGCAGCCGTAGAAGTCTTGAAGGGAGACTTTGCGTTCAGGACCAGATCCACATCCTGCACGCCGGTGTAGACAGCGTCCACCTTGGAGATGCCAAACTTGACGTCTGCGTAACGATAGTCACCGACATCACTATCGACTTCGTCGGTCTTGACAGTGATGTAAACGGAGTCGTCGTTGCCCCAGGCATACTTGCTGCCTTCGGCCACGCGGGCGCTCTCGCAGTTGATGCTCTTCTTGGCGGAGCCGGTGTCACCGTAAGCGACCACGATCTGGTCGGCCACAGCAGTCAGGGTGTACACGCCGTCGTCCTCGGTGTACTTGAACCACTGGTTGCGGTTAGCGTCGCCATTCTGAACCAGCTTATCAACATCCTTAGGAGCAGTTTCTCTTTCGAGCTTCTTGTTGGTCTCGTTGAAGTCGATTGCGACCTTGGACATGGTGCCGTCCATGAAGATGACCTGCGCCTCAGCGGTCTTCAGGGTCAGGTTGGACTCGGTCTTGTCGTAGCCGGCCAGGAACAGATACTTATCCGTGCCGGAGTGCAGCTTGATGCCGATGGCATAGCCGTACTGGTCGACATAGATATCATAGGTCTTGTCTTCCAGCTCTTCCTTGTTGTACTCATTCAGGACGTTGTTGTAACGGTTGATCTTCTCAGCGAAGTCGTACTGGTTGCCGCCGGTGACCACATAGTCGTCGGTAGCGAACTTGGAGATGGCAGCATCCTCAACGGTCTTGGGATCGATCACGTTCAGGATCACGCCGTCGGCGATCTGAACCAGGATGACATCGTCTTCCTTGTACTTCTCAATGCCGGCCACGTCGTCCAGATAGACCTTGGTGGGAGCGTTAGCGCCGTAGTTCTTGACGCCAACAGACAGGTATTCCTTCTTGTCGTTGTAGTCAGCGGAAACGTCAGCGATGTAGGTGTTGATAATCACAACATCGATGGTCTCCTCATCGGTGTCAACATAGACCTCGGTCAGAACGCCCTTGCCGGAAGCACCGAAGGTGTCCTTGTTGCTCTTCTTCACGTCGGACATCAGATCGGTGACGACGGAAGCGGGCTGGACCTTGCCGTCGACATAGTAGGTCACTTCGTCGAACTTGGCAGCGGCAGAACCGATGTCGTTATAGACCTCGCCGCCCTTGACCTTAGCGGTGTAGGAAGAGACCAGAGTGGTGTAGTCCACATAGGTGCCGACCTCGGTCTTGTTGTTGATCCAAGTCACAGCGGGACGGCCGAAGTCGTCAGTCACGTTGCTCTTCTTGGTCAGCTTGGTGAAGTAACGCTCAGCGAACTGCATCTTGTCATCGTTCTTGATGGTCTCGATGGAAGCGCTGTTGGTAACGTCCTTGCGAGCGCCGGCAACGGTGACGCCGCCGATGGTGATGGTGGTGTCATACTCGACCATGGTAGCCTTCAGGGTGTTGAAGGCATACAGGCAGGCTTCCTCACGGTTGACAGCCTTGACACCGTTGAAATCGCCCTTCAGGCCCTTGTTCAGGCCGGCGTTGATGGCCTGCTTGGCAACATTGATGGACCAGTTGGGGCTGGTGTAGCCCTCGACATCAGCCTTGTAGCCCAGAGCGCCCAGCAGCATCTTCATGAAAGCATAGCCGGTCAGGGTGTTGGCGGGCTTGAAGGTACCGTCAGCATAACCGGAGATGATGCCGGTCTTCTGGCAGTAAGCAATGTAGCCAGCGAAGGTGTGGTTGGCGGGGACGTCCTTGTAAGGAGCGGCGTCAGCCACCAGAGCGGATGCGGTGGTGGGGCCAAGGATCATGTTGCAGATGATCTTGGCAGCAGCGCCACGGGTCAGGGTGGCGGTGGGACGGAAGTCACCTTCGGCATAGCCGTCGATGACCTTTGCGGCGGACATCACGTCGACAGCTTCAGAATAGTTGATCTTGCTGCTGTCGGTGAAGTCCTTGGCACCGGCAGAGACGGTGACCAGAGAC
>ENA-UOJJ01002924-UOJJ01002924.1-human-gut-metagenome-genome-assembly--contig:-CS66-NODE-2924-length-19659-cov-5.758009_pt1 | contig 19659 bp, 17 predicted proteins | sample MGYA00242343_ERZ723890 | MGnify/ENA metagenome assembly ERZ723890 | reverse complement strand
TCTCTTTCTGTACCGGGTACTCCGTGGAATGAATCATGATATCACAATTCATTTCTGAGAAATCCTTATATTTCTGATATTGCACAATCCGCAGTTTGATCTGCGGATATTTTTGCGTAAATGCCCGGTTGACATAATGATACAGAATCTTTCCACTCTCTTCAACTCCAGGTCAAGGGGTTTTTCCAAAAAAGCGGAGCGCTTCCAGGAACTGATCCACAATCTCACTGCCGATATGCTCCCGCAGAAGCGCAATCGCCGGTTCGCATCCCTGCTTTAGTTTTGCTATGAAGGTCTGATCCGGCTCGATAATCTCCATACCATACCGATCCGTCAGATCTTTCTCCGCGATCATATCTTTCTCTTCCGTTACCTGCAGAACATCCTCTGTCACCGCGTCAAAAAACCGCTTCAGCAATTCCTTATGATCTTCTGACAGCGCATCATACTGCTTCTTATTCATGATAAATACATTATCAATCACAACATGCTGTGTCCGAATCATGTATTTCTGTGTTTCATAGAATCGTCCTCCCAGAATTGCAGAGACTGCATTCTCCTGCGCATCATACATACCTTGCTGCAGTGCCGCGTACAGATCATTGTAGCGATAATAAGATGCTTCCATCCCGAAAGATTTCCAGAATGCTATCTGAAAGGGATTATCCAGCGTCCGTATTTTCATGCCTTTCAGGTCTTCCACGTCATACACCGGCCGGTTGGTCGTCAAATCCCGGTATTCATTGCCGAAACAGCACAACAGCTGCAGGCCCGCCTTGTTATAGTACGTCTGGAGAGTATCAAAGAACTCGCCCTGAAGGAGCTGGTTATACTCCTCATAACTATCAAAAATACAGGGAATACTTAACAGTGCCGCCTCCGGAACCACGGAAACCTGTGCGGCTGAGACAGAATTCACAATTGACAGTGTCCCCTGCTGCACACCGGGAATCAGTTCAGAATCGCTCCCCATGACGCCGCCGTCATAGATGCAGATATCGATCGTTCCCTCCGACCATTCCTCCAGCTTTTCACAGTTTTTTTCCAGCGCTTCACCCACAGCAGTTCCTTCCCAGAAGGCTGCCGTAGAAATCGACAGGTGCAGCACTTCTTCGCGCGCGATTTCTGTCTGCGTCTCCCCAGTTTCAACATCCATTTTTCCCGTTTTTCCGCAGGATGAAGCAAGAAGCATCAATGTAAAAATCAGCAACCCTTTCCATTTTCTATTCTTTCTCACGGTTCTTCACCCCTTCCCGATATTGAATGGGCGAGCTTCCCTCCAGCTTTTTGAAGACTCTTGAGAAATTCTGCGCCGAATTAAAACCGCACTCCACACTGATCTGCGTAATGGACAGATCCGCATGCTTCATCTTTTCCTTTGCCATGCTCACCCGATAACTGCTCAGATACTCCGAAAAGCGCTTTCCCGTTACTTCCGCAAACAGCACGCTCATATAGGAAGAAGTAATTCCCACATATTCGCTTACCTCCTGCAGCGAAAGATCCGGATTCTGATAATGCTCCGAAATATAGCTCTGGGCATCCTCCACATGCGCATAACGGCGCTTGCGGCTGTCCCTGCTGATAAGACGAATCGCCGCCAGCAGATATTCTTCCATCTGCTTCTCCAAATCCTCTTTTTCTTCCAGTTCCTTAAAGTCATATTTATCCATAAACTGACCGAGCTCCTTTGAGGAAACTCCACGGGAAATCATTCGCTCCGTCACCTCATTCTCCGCAATTTCATGAAGCTCCAGCAGTTCTTTTCTGCCATAGTCCTGCTGTCGGATCTCATCGCATACCAAAGCGAGCTGAGCTTCCGCCTCGCTCCGGTTTCCTTTACCCGCTTCATTCATGATCCGATGGATTTTTTCGCGAAAATAGTAGCGGGCGCGGTAAATGATCTCTTCCGTCGTTTTCCCCTCGTTCTCCTGCTCGCTGCTGCCTTGAAGCTGATATTGAATATCCCGAAGCGCTTCCTGGTAGGAATACGTCAGATAAACCAGCCCCTGACAGATTCTCCCTTTACTGATGATGAGCCCAAACGGAAGATCTTTTACCTGGGTTTGAATGAAAGCAATTATATCGTCACAGTAGCTTCCCATCCTGGCGATCGAGACGCTTCGATCACAGGAGATAACTCCCAGCAGCGCATTCTCACGCAAAGTGAGCGGATAAATCCGGTATGGCGCTTCCTCTTTCCGGAGCAGCATCTGTTCGATACTTCGGCTGTACAGCGCCATTTCCACCGAATTAGGCGTTCGATCCGAAGGCGGAACCATAGAAAAAATGATTACAATATAATTCCCCTGAATCAGTTCCAGCATATCAATTTTATTCAGCGTATCTTCGATCCGCGCATTGCTGTCCAGGCGGTTCTCAATCAGATCGCGAAGCAGCTGCTTTACCACATCATCGGATACTTCTTTCATAATCCGTTTCTGCGCTTCGCGCTCCTCATGGGAACGCGACCATACCAGATTCAGATAATCGATCTCGTTCTGATTTCCGGAATCAATGGCGGACGTACTTCCTGCCATTTTCATCAGATAACGAATGGGCCGATATACATTTCTGGAAATATACAGGGCCGCCGCAATGCTGAATAAGATATAGACAACCAGAATTAGCGGCAGCGTGCGAATCAAAAAAGGCACCTGCGCAGATCCCATCATATTTCCCATCGGTTTCAGGAAAATCCATCCGGTTTCTTCGGAGACAAAATAGTAGTAATCGCCGAACATACCCTCCTCATCCGCGGATTGCAGGGACATCGGATTTACATTTTCCGGAGTTCCCGCCTGCACAAGGATTCCGTTCCCCTCTTCGTTGTAAACGGATATTTCGGAGTCCGGCAGATTCACCCGCGCCAAAATCAAATCCTGCAGCCCTTGAAGATCCAGCTGGCAGAACATCAACGATACCAGAACTGGCGTTGTCATTTCCGTAATCAGATATACCTGTGTCGGCGTATAGCTGAACAGCCGCCAGCTCTTCTCCCGCTGATAGTAAATTCCCGGCAGATCCTCCTGCTCCATATACCGGTGAATCACATCCCGCCTTGGAAAAGCATTCAACTCCATCACCGTTCGCGAGGAACTGTATACCATTTCTGAGAAAGTTGCATAAAAGAATGCATTCGAAATAATACTCTGATTCTCGCAAAAGCTGCTCAGCCCTTCCGTCACTCTCATGTTGCTGGTACTGTCGTTATACTGCGGATTGATTGTCATTACAATATAGTCTGACGAGTGCATACTCTGAAGCATTTCTTCTGCGAAAAGAGAATAGATCAGATCCAGCTCGTCCGAAATACCTTCGAGCTGCTGCAGGTTCATGGCTTTGACCCTCTCTTTTTGCGTCCTAGAATAATTCACATTCATAACGACCGCAAAGAAAGCGCACGTAATCACAGAAAGCGCCATCAGCCAGAGAAATGTCTGGTAAAAAATGCTCTTTTTCTGAAAAACGCGGTTTCGTCTAATTATATTTCTGATATTGATGCCAGGCCCCTCCTCTCATGAACGAAGCATTCTCTTCCATCTCATCAACGTCGTATTTACGATTTTGTATGTATCCGAAGAATATTCACGGAATTGGCCGGCGCCTGGTAGACGCCGTCTGTCATGTCACAGGTTCCGGCTTTCGGAATCACTTTCTCCGGTTCTTCCATCGTATTCTGATCCGTTTTGCGGTCAGACGTCAGGATCAATGTATTTATTGTAGGCGCAACCACAATATCCGTCAATACTTTCACCGGCTGTGGCTCGTCGGAAATATTTACCAACTTAACAATAACATCTCCATCGGTTTCGTCCACGGTCGCCGACGCAGTGATCAGCGGCATCTGTGCGGCAGGAACGGCTTCATGTATTACATTCCCGTCCACAGAGCAGGTAAAGCCATGATCGCCCCAGGTCATCTTCCAATGATGCCTGCCATCATCCAGCTCCAGAGGGACGGATATGCAGAGCTGATCCGTCTTTTCTCTGCGAACCATATAGACGGCGCTGGTTCCTCCCTCAATCCGCCAGCAGTAGGAGACCAGCCCTTCATAGTTCAGCTTTAACCTCTCCTCCGTCGATAATCCTCTGGCAATCAGGCGATTTCCCACGCTGAGCCCGGCGCTGCTTCCTTTCCGTACGGAAAGCTCTACCTCTACAGTGCATGCCCCGTCATACTTCTGAGTCCCCAGCAAACCATAGCTCATGCCTTCGGCTGCGCTCTCCCAGCCATCCGCATTCTTTTGAAAAGGATAGACCGGCTGGAACAGGGCCGGTACTTCCTGAATCGCTTCGACAGCATGCTGATTCACTGCCAGCCGATTGATCTGCACGCCTGCTCCGCATGCCCATATGCCAGCCTGCCCCGGCTCCTCCAGAAAAATCTGTTCTGACAAAGTCTCCATCTGCACTACATGGGTTCCGCGACTGGCGGCAAACATCTGCTGCAGATAATAGCTGGGAATGCCGTAGCTTTCGTGATTGTTGAATACGATCAGATCCGGCTTCCAGCACATATATTTTTCATTTAACAGCATGGGCGCATAGCTGGTCAGCTCCACAATATCCTGATTCCGTTCAATTCCGGTAAGAAAAGCCCCTTCTCCCAGCGCAGCCGCCAGAGAAGATGGGTACTCTCCTGCAGTAACCGCATATTCTCCCACAAAAATCTTCGGTCCTTTTCGATCATACCCGTCGTACATATCATGATGATACACGAAGAAATCCAGATCCGAATAATAATGCTCATCGACCACCTCTGTAGGAAGCCCGACCGTTTCGGTATGGCAGTTCGAGATAAAGATTAATTGCGGGTATCTTTTCTTTAATCGCTGATAGAACCACTCGTAGTTTTTAAAATATGGCTCATCCCGGTTTTCATTTCCAATTTCAATATATTTCAACGCATACGGTGCCGGATGGCCGTCAGCCGCACGCTTGCTTCCCATTTCCGTCTCCGTCGGCGCAATCGCATAATCGATTGCATCCGTACACTCCTGATACAGTTCCTCCATTTCCACCGGATCAAAGAAATCCGGTTTCCTGGCCTGACAGGTCATGCCACAATTAATCACGTACATGGCTGCCATATTCATATCCTCACAGAGCTGCAGAAACTCTCTATAGCCAAATCCGTTCGTGGTTCGGTAAAACCACAGCAAAAACGTACTCGGGCGTTCCCAGACCGGCCCCATCAGCTGCGAGAAACGCAGCGCATTCGCTTTGGTATACCCTTCTACAATACAACCGCCCGGATACCGCATAAACCTGGGATGCAGTCCTTCCAGCTTCTCAATAATGTCCTTCCGCAGCCCGTGCCCTTTCCACGTATCTTCCGGCATCAGGGAGATATAGCCGATGCGAATCGAGCAGCCTGCATTTCCGATCAGGTGTAAATACGCCCGATCGCAATTCCCTCTGGGAATCAAAGTCACCTCAACACTCTGATATTCTCCCTCTTTCAGCATAAGCTCTTCTTCACATAAAATCTCTCCGGATTCCGTTTTCAACGCAACCCGGACAGCAGCCTCACCAGACAGACTTTTAGCAAACAGAAAAAGCCTCATGCCTTTTTCTGCTTCCGCATAGATTCCATCATATCCGATGTTATAGATCGATGCCTGGTTTTCCCGATATTCCACCGACAGGCTGCACTTTCGGACGCGATTCAGAGTGTCGTGCCTCTCCACCTTCATCGTGACATCGCCGCAGGAATACCAGGCCGGAATCTCTGTCGGTGGCCATTGTTCCTTCCATCGACTCAGTCCTTCGCCTCCATGAAATTCTCCCACCCAGCCGGTTGGCGTAATAAATTGCCCGGTCTCTTCACAGAGCGTACAGCCCTCCGGGACAAGAGAATCCTCAAAAGAACGGTTGCGCAGCATCTCCGGATAGATTCCGCTGTCACCGGCCCGATTGATATCTTCGTAGAACAATCCATACAGATCCTCCGCTACCGGAAATAATCTGTTCTTACTCATAATTCTGATCTGATTCATACGTACCTGCCCTCTCTCTAACTTTCTCTAATAAGAAACGACCTGTCGGCACAGAGCATGACGACAGGTCGAAAGCAACATCTGACTGTACTATTTTGCAGCTTCTGCTGCCGCAAGAAGCGCATCCGGAATCTCCGAACCGATATCCTGCTTAATCTGCTCCCATACAGGTTCCGCCGCTGCCTTCATGGCATCCCGGATCTCCGGCGTAAATTCCAGGCAGGTCAGCCCTTCCTTCTCCATCAGATCCACATATCCATCCTCCGTCGCCAGGGTTACTTCCAGGCTCTTCGCATTGTAATCCTCTGCGAACTCCACCAGCACCTTCTGATATTCCTCCGGAAGACCATTATATACATCTTCATTGATAATTATAAAGCTAACAAACGGGAACGCCGTAATCCGCATGATGTAATCCTGCACTTCATAGAACTTGCTCGCATAGATGCCTCCGATCGGATTATCCTGCGCGTCTACCAGCCCCTGCTGCAGAGACAGGTACAACTCAGAGAATGCCATGGGAGTCGGGTTCGCTCCCAGATTCTGCCAGAACAGCTGATGATATTTGTTCTCCATAATGCGGATCGACATACCCTTGATATCCTCCGGTGTCTTAATCTCCACATTCGTGGATAAACCGCGGAACTGCTGGAAGCCCAGACTCAGCAGCTCGATATTCTTCTCTCGCATAATCGGCTGGAAGCTTTCGGTGAAGGCGCTCAGTCCTTTAGCCGCCTGATCCGTGCTGTCAAAGACCATCGGCATATCAAATACCGCGATCTCCGGGAAATATGCCAGCAACGGAGAAGATGCCAAGGATACCATATCCACGCTTCCGCCCATGCAGCTCTCCACCAACTCGCCATCGCCGCCCAGCGTACCGTCCCAGACCACATTGATTTTTAGCTTGCCGCCAGTCTTTTCCTCTACTTCCTTCTCCAGATCTACCATGACCTGATACGTGTCATTCGAAGACGCCGCACTCGACCCCAGCGTCAGCGTTACTTCCGGCAGATCATCCGTATTTACAGCTCCGGATACTGCCGCCGTGGTTCCCGCCCCGGCATCTGCAGCTGCTGCCGTCGTCGTGTCCGCTGTCTTTCCGCCTCCGCAGGCTGCCATGGACATTACCATTGCCGCTCCCAGTACCATTGCTACTACTTTTTTCTTCATTTATTTTCCTCCTCATATGAATTTTTGTAATGATTTCAGCCATTTTCGTTTCCGTTTTCTTTTCTGTTCCGTCTGCGTTGTTCTTATAATAAACACAGGCTGATTGCCGGAATATATGTAATCAGCATAAGTGCGACACAATACCAGGCAATGAGCGGCAGCGCCGTCTTTCCGACTGTCATGGGACGAGACTGTATCAGTGGAGCCGCCACGAACAGGTTCATGCCAAAGGGAGGCGTTACGAATCCGGCAGCCAGATTTACCGTCATAATAATTCCAAGATGTACCGCGTCAATCCCCATCGTTCTGGCAAACGGCAGCAGCATCGGTGCAAAAATCATGATCGCAGGACCAACATCCAGCACCATGCCAAGCAAGAACATTACCAGGTTCAATACGAACAGGAACAGCACCTTGCTGGTAATATTCTCCGACAGGAAATGAGCAATCGTCTGCGGAGCATTTAACAGAACCAGCACTTTCATAAATGCCTGTGCCAGCGCCAGCATCATGCCAAGCGGAGCATACGTCTTGACACCTTCCCGGAAGAAACCGAGCAGATCCTTTACTTTCACCGTCTTGTAGATAAACAGGCATACCAGGATGGCGTAGAATACGGAGACGCAGGCCGCTTCCGTCGGCGTTACGATTCCGCTGTAAATACCGCCCAGGATGATAACCGGCGTCAGCAGCGCCCAGAATCCATCCTTAATTACCGTAAGCACACCGCGGGAACGTAATTCACTGTAGTGACTCTCAATCTTCTCTCTGTCTTCGCCTTTTACTCGGCAGTGATACTGCACATAGGCCATCAGGCAAAGAGCGATCAAGCAGCCGGGAAGAATACCTGCCGTAAACATATCGCCGACGGAGGTATCCGTTACCAAACCGTAGGAAATAAAAGGAATACTCGGCGGAATAATAACGCCCAGACCACCGGCAGTTGCTACCAGCGCGGCAGACCACACCTTGTCATATCCCAGGCTGTAAAGAAAGGGAATACACATGGTTCCGACAGCTGCGCAAGTTGCCGGTCCCGATCCGGAGATGGCTCCATAGAACAGACAGGTCACAACCACCGCGCACGGCATACCTCCCTTTATCTTGCCGATAAATACCGCAAATACATCGAACAGCTTCCGGGAAAGTCCTCCGGTCGCCATGATCGCACCTGACAGCATAAATAGCGGGATCGCAAGAATCGATGTCGTATCAACGCCCTTTATCATTGAGCGAACAACGAACTCCAGGTTTCCACTGAAGGAAGGATCAATCAGCGCCGGAAGAATCGTGGAGAATCCCATCGCCATCGCAATCGGCACTGCTAATATAAGAAGTGTAAAAAATGAAGCAAAAATAACAACAACCATTATTTTTCTCCTCCTTCCTGTTTCTTCGCTTCCGCCAGATATTCTTCGGCTTCCGATGTCTTATCCACTCCCTGCGGATTCTTTCGGTATTCGATAAAGCTCAGAATAATTCCCTGAATGCCACGAACACCGCCGAGCAGAAAGCCAAGAGGAGCAGAAGAATACAGAATCCAGATCGGCATCTGCATCGCCGGACTAGTCTGTTGGATGTCGTAAGCCGTGTACATCACGTTATACGCTGCTTTTAACATAATGAAACAGAACACCGTTGCCAGAATTTTGGAAAAGATATCCAGGGCAAATGCAATCCCTCTGGGGAACAGGTTGATGACAACATCCACCCGAAGCATACTGCCATTCCGGATACAATAGCCGGTAGCAATCATTACCGAATAGACAAAGCAGTATCGGCAGAACTCCTCCGGCCAGGGAAGCGGCGACTGGAATACATAGCGTACCACAATCTGAAGCATCATCACGCAAGCAATCAATATAAGGAAAATAACCAGGATGGCTTCTTCCAGATAGTGATCAATCCAATAAAGTAACTTTTTCAATCGTTTTCCTCCTTTGTTTGATTGAGCTGGTCGATTTGTTTGTCATTTTTATTATTACACTGGTTTTCCCAAAAAAGAAACAGGCAGATCATTCAGTGCAAACACAGCGCACAAAATAAGTAAAAGAAATGTTAAAATCCAATAAATTGTTAAGCCAGATGCGCATTAACTTCAACCATTTTACTGATTTTGAGAAATTTTCTAATTCACCCTTTAATTTAAACTACTTTCAGAGATATAATATATATATATCAACAATTAAGACTATACTTCTCATGTAGCAAAAGATGATAAATAGGATGACAATTTCAATCATGGCAGCGATGTGATGAGTTTCCAGATTCAGAAGAACATAATAACCCGCCAATAGCAGTTGACATGACATTTTGTTATTTAAATAAGCAGACACATGAGCAACCAGTTCATGTATCTGCCTTTTACGTTTAGTGAAAAACTATGGATTCTATTACTCACTCCCAGTATTTCCTATATGCCTCCATAACCGCTGTCTGAATCTCATCCCGAAAATGCTTCGGGGCAACGACCTCGCATTCTGTAATATGTGCAAGAACCCAGTTTCGTAAAACAGAAGGAATCGCAGAAATTGACACAGTAATCTCTTTTCCATTTTTTCTGGTAATCATAACTCCGCTTCCAAATGTTTCCACAACCTCCTGCCACAGATCGACCTTACAGCTGATCTCGCATTTTTCTTCAAGCTCTCCCCTCCGGGAAATATATTTTCTGGCATACTGTCCGGGATTAATTCCTCCGAAAATCATATCCACTCCCCGTTCCAGAATCACAATGTCTTTCATATGATCGATCCGGAAATGTGTCAGCTCTTCTGATTTTTCCTCTCTTCCCAGAATATAATAATCACCTTCCGCCCACAGCGTTGCATACGGACTCAGAACCACGCTGTCCTTTTCTTTCGGGGTACAATCCATATCATATTCCAGAAGCGTTGCGCTCACCTTGCATCCCTGATTAATCGCTATATTCAGCGCATCAATATTATAGAACAATTGTCGGCTGACGATCCGCTTGTCCGATTTCACAAATACTGTCTTCTGCAGCAATCTTCCCTGAAAAATGCTGAGAGAATCCAATAATTTCTTTATGATACTCTTTCCATCCTCTTCTTTGATCAGATCCGAGGCCGCCACGGCATCACACAACAGCCGTATTTCCGATGGTTCAAAATCACGATCCATCAGATAATACCCCTCCCGGTTTTCCTGATATCCCTCAATCTCAATCCCCATACTCCGAAGCGCTTCTATATTCCGGTAAACCGCCCGTCTCTCCATATCAACATCATAGATTATCTTCAGCTTTTCCCTGATTTTTTCCGTTGATAAGAGATGGTTTTCATCTGAATACTTTTTCAGTACCTCATATAAACACAATATGGTTGCTTTCTGCGCGATCATATGTCACCTGCTTTGTCCGTTTTCTTACCATTATAACCTTCTCTGCAGGTATCTGCAACGTTTTGCTGTACTATAAATAGTACAGCAGTTGGAACACAAACGGCAGCCCTGTTATGCTATAGTTCAGGCATCACAAGAACAAATGGAGGACACTTATGAATTCACGTTTACCCGCAATCGAAAACGCACTGCAAAATATTCAGGCCGCCTGCGAGAAGCGGCTCAGTAAACTCTATCCGGCAGAGATTCCGGAGGATATCGATTCCCGCTATCAGCAGGAACTTTCCTATCTGAAAAAATCTCCCCTGATCGATGATTTTGAAATCTTTCGCCGTCTTTGCCTGGAAGCGGAGAAAAGTTCCAATCTAATTCACGCACGGGGGACGATACCTGGTTCCTTTCTGTGCTTTCTGCTGGGAAATAATTCTCTGAATCCGCTGCCGGTTCACTATTATTGTCCGGATTGCGGCCATTATGAAAAAGTGATGACTCACCTTTTCGGTATCGACCTTCCTCCTAAAAAATGTCCTTTCTGTGGACGGGAAATCCTTGCGGATGGGTTTAATGTTTCAGCTGAATGCGCCTGGCCAATCACATATAGTCGCGTTTCAAACATTGAATGCATGGTTAATTCTGAGTTTTTTCCCTTTGCAAAAAAAGTATTGCAAAACCTATATCCAGATAGTGAAATCGTTCCCTGGGGCAGATCTTATGCCAATGCCGGTGACAGTACGCTTCTGAATATTCGACAAGGTGGGTATGTAATTCTTCCTCCCGGCAATACCATTCAGGATTTCCAGGATATGATTTCCTATTTGGAAAGTGGCGATATCTGTTTTTATGATTCACTATTAGAAATCTATCAGCTCCCTGTAAAACCAGTTCTGCTTTCAATTTCAGATCACCTTGATAATCTGATTCAGTTGCAGCGTGCAACAGGAGTCTATGTAAACGAGATTAATAACCGTGAGCTTCGTACAATTACATGCAATACGCTCTGTAAAGCAACAATTCATAGTAAAAAGATGCTCTCACTCTTTTATACAATTAATCCCAAAACATATAAAGATATGATTTCCGTTTTGTCCTGTTGTCACAGCACTTTTATTTTTAATATACCAGGTGAATCGCGCTCCATTGATATGGAAGAGTTTGAAAAAATGCTTTCTTCTGAAAGTTTTAAAAAGTATCCCTGCTTTACGAGAGAAGATTTCTTTGACTATATGATTGAAGCCGGTGTAGAACGCGGCATTGCACGCAACACGTATGATCAGATAAGAAAAGGTTATGCTGTATCAAATAACAAACATCAGGCGCAGCTCTTCAGCCTCCCGTTTCCAGAGGAACTCAAGGAAGTAGCTGCAAATTACGAATATCTTTTTCCTCGTATGGTCTGTGCTCTGGAAATACAGACTCTGGCTCGACTTACCTACTACGCTCAAATTGATCACCGAGCATTCACTCGAATCTTTCTGAGCAAAAAGCACTCCTGATCTCCTACAGGAAAGAGCCCCCTTGACAGGAGCTCTTTCCTAATACCATGCCCTTCTTTATTCTTAAATATACTCCCTGCCGGACAGCCGCTACCGGTAAAGATCCTCCATCGTCAGCAGCGTAACTTCTCCCCTTGCTGCCGCATCCCCATATAATCCGAATAGTGTTTTTCACCGCCTGTTCGTAGACCTGTTCCATACGACCGGCATGGATCGCTGACATATTTCCCGGAACAAAACGATACCAGAAACGAAAGAAGTTATCCTCAATCATATACACCGTCTTTTTTCCCGGCTTTTCTGTAATCGGCGTTTCTTTTTTTAGAATTCCCAGCTCCAGAAGAACCTTAATATATTTCGTGCAAACCCCGGATTCCAGACCAACCCTGGTTGAAATCTCATAACCGCCTCCTTTTCTTTGCAATTAATAGACTCATGAGTTGGTATATCATGAGTCTATTAATTGATTTTTTGAAAAAATCAAGAGTCATCCCCGCAAATGAAGTGTCCATTTTTTTGCTAGCTGATGAATCTGCTTTTTCGTGCAAATTCAGACTCTCACAACTTGCTTTTTCGTGCAAATATAGTACTTTTCAACTTGCTTTTTCGTGATCGCAGGGGTATAATCAGCGTATATAGAGGATATACTATTCCAAAGGAAGTGATAAAGTGTTAAAAAGGAAAATCTACAATGAACTCGTTGCCTGGAAGAACAAAAGTAACGGGGCAACCGCTATGATGATTGACGGAGCACGCCGCGTTGGAAAAAGTTATATTGCAGAAGAATTTGCCCGGACGCAATACAAAAGCTATATCCTGATTGACTTCGGTCAGGCTCCTGCGGACATCCTTGATCTGTTTGTTAACGACAGCTCAGATCTTGACCTTTTTTTTGCAAAGCTTGCTGCTTTTTATTCCACAACGCTTCACAGACGGGAATCACTGATTATCTTCGACGAAGTTCAGCAATATCCAAGAGCACGCCAGCTTATTAAATACCTTGTAGCTGATGGCCGATTTGACTATCTTGAGACAGGATCTCTGATTCGATTGAAAAAGAATGTACAGGATATCATTATTCCTTCCGAAGAAGACCACATTGAGATGTTTCCACTGGACTTTGAAGAGTTCCTTTGGGCAATGGGTGACGAAGCAACTTACCCACTGATCCGGCATTGTTTTGAAGCAAAAAAACCTATGGGAGCCGCTCTTCATCGAAAAATCATGAATGATTTTCGCCAGTATATCCTCGTGGGAGGCATGCCTCAGTCTGTTCTTTCTTATATAAATGGAAAAGATTTTGAAGCATCCGATATTGCCAAGCGCCGCATCTTAAACCTTTATCGTCAAGATGTTGCAAAATTTGCAGAAGGTTATGAAGACAAGGTTTTTGCTGTGTTTGATGGTATTCCGGGGCAGCTTTCTAAAAAGGAAAAAAAATATAAACTCTCTTCGCTTGGGAAGCAGGCTCGTTTTCGGACTTTTGAGGATTCTTTCGTATGGCTGAACGAGGCAATGATAGTAAATACCTGTTTTAATGCAACAGATCCTCATATTGGCCTTGCCCTGAGCGCTGATAATACCACGCAAAAGTGCTATATGGCGGACACAGGCCTACTGGTAACACATACTTTCCAGGATAAGAAATATACAGATAATGAGCTTTATCGCGCGATTCTCTTTGATAAACTAAATGTCAACGAAGGAATGCTCATGGAAAACATTGTTGCTCAGATGCTTCGCCACCGAAGATCACGACTGTATTTCTATTCCCGCTCTGACAGTCAAACTCGTGAGAATCATATGGAGATTGATTTTTTGATTACGGAAGGAAAGAAAATTGCACCTGTAGAAGCCAAGTCCGGAAATTATCGGTCTCATTCTTCTCTGGATAAATTCCGAAAGCACTTTTCATCCGTCATTGGTAATTCATATATTCTATATACCAAAGACGTCATGATCAAGGATGGCATTATCCATTTGCCGCTGTACATGGCAGAACTGCTATAGCGTCACACAAATTTACGTACTGCTGCAAATCTTGCCAGAAAATATATTATTCATAAATTCCAAAGCAGGAAGGAAAAACACCATGACAGACACGAAAGAAATGGCATTACAGGAAGAAGAAAACATCGCACTGAAAGTAACCTCCCCACCCTCCTCTCTCTCCAGAGAGCAAATGCTCGCGGACACGGATCAGTTTCTCACAGAGTTTGCTCTGGATTATAAGAGGATGTCGGAATGATCTGGATAAATACGGAAGATGTGATCTGTATTCACAACAGAATTATTGAGAAGACGAAGGGCATCGAAGGTATTCGGGATCTTCACGGTCTGGAAGCGGCTATCGCCGCTCCCCTGCAAACCTTCGGTGGACAGGATTTATTTCCCACAGATATCGAGAAAATTGCAAGGCTTGGCTATGGGCTGGCTGCGAATCACGCCTTCCTTGACGGAAACAAGCGCATCGGAGCCATGATGACACAGCTGCTGTTAAAATGGAACAGCTATCCGCTGGAGCTGCAGCCGGGTGAACTGGCGGATATGTTCATCGCAATCGCAGACCGTACTTCCGGAGAAGAGAAGTTATTACAATGGATTAAAGCTCATAGAAAGACAGAAAAAAGGAACGAAAGATGACAAATTCAGAACGCGCGGCAGCAGCCGCAGAATTAAAAGCAACCGGACAATGTAACTGCACACAGGCGGTACTGAAGGTATTTGAAGACCGCCTTCCGGTCGATTCCGATACCCTGATGAAGCTGACGGCAGGCTACGCCGCCGGTATGGGATGTATGGAGAGCACCTGCGGAGCTCTGATCGGCGCCGTTATGGTCGCCGGTATTCTTACGAATGGCAAAGGCACGCCCCGCTGCTCCAAGGAGTTAGTGAAGCAATTCGATGAGAAGTGCGGAGCCACCATCTGCCATGACTTGAAGGGCGTAACAACCGGAAAAGTCCTCTGTTCCTGCCCCGACTGCGTACACAACGCCGTTGACGCGCTGGGTGAAGTGCTGGAGCTGAACTAAATATTTTTCGCCAGGCCTCTTTTTCCTCCATTTTAACAGTTGCGCCGGAAATCACAAGAAACGTGATATCCTCCTTCATTCCGCCTAGCTTCAGCAGCAGTTCCAGTTTTTCCATTAATTTACTCATAGCTTCCCTCTTTTCTATACCCCCATGGGTACATCATCAGTATCCAATATGGGTATAGGTTGTCAAGAGGCATTTTAAAAACGCCGCCGGAATTTGCACTCCGACGGCGTTATGTCATTTCATCTGTATTCTCTTCACTCTGCCTGTTCTGTTTCATGGTTCACCACGCATCAGCACATTCCTGCAAAGATCTTGTAGTACTCTTCGATAAAGGCATTCAGCTTCTCCATAAGTTCCTTCATAATATTCACCATGTCCTTTCTGTGGCTGTGAAAAAGTTAATTTTAAGAGGTCCGGCCTGACTTCATTTTGATGGTTATAATATAGCATATTGCATTTATAATGTGAAATACATATAATAGAGTCATGGCAATACTTTTTAGGTATTGTATATTTCTGCGAAAGGATGGAAAATAAGACATGGAATTACGGCATATCCGTTACTTTAAAGCAGTCGCCGAAGAAAAGAACTTCACCCGCGCAGCCGAGAAACTGGCCATCGCGCAGCCACCTCTAAGCCGTCAGATTCAGGATCTGGAGGCGGAGCTTGGCACACCGCTTTTTATCCGTTCTCCGCATAAGGTGGATCTGACACCGGAGGGTGAACTCTTCCTGCAGTACGCGACCCAGATCCTTGACCTGGTCACCCGTTCTGAGGAGGACGTCCGCGAACGCAGGGAAGGGCTTCAAGGAACGCTCTACATCGCTTCCGTCGAAGGCTGCGGCCCCCGCCTCTTCGCTGGATGGATCTCCTCTTTCCAGAAAAAGCATCCGCATGTCCAGTACAATCTGTGGAACGGCAACACGGATGATGTGAACCGCCGTCTTTCCAAAGGGCTGTGCGAGATTGCGATGATCACAGCCCCCTATAACACCGAGGAATGCCATGTACTCCCGGTCTATGAGGAGCCATGGGTCGCGGTAATCCCTCATGGGCATCCGCTTTATTCTGAGGAGAACGCCCCCGTAAAGCCGTCGGAACTGCTTCCTTACGATCTGTTGATTCCGTCCCGCGAATCCCGCCAGAGTGAGATTAACCACTGGTTCGGGGACTCGGAGCATCCGCCGGTCATCCGTGGACGCGTTGCCCATATGATGAACGCTTACGAACTGAGTCTTCACGGCGTTGGACTTGCCATCTATCCGGCCACTATCGCGACAATCGTGCGCAACCGGAACGTATGCGTGCGCCCCATCGATCACCCGGAGGCACACGCCTCCTACGCACTGATCTGGGACAAGAATCACAAGCTCTCACATGTCGCCAGCGAATTTATTGAGCATATAAAAGCAGCCCAAAGCCATGAGAGCTCCGGCCGCGTAAGCGGAAATGGAAGCACAGGAAAGCTTTGAGCTGCTAGCAATTGCATATCGGAATGACAGATGATTAATTAATGAATCTCTTCTACATCATAAGGCGTACTCTGGTATACATAGAAATTCAGCCAGTTGGAGTACAGCAGCTGACCGGCGGAACGCCAGGTTACGCGCGGCGGCTGCGTGGGATCATCGTTCGGGAAATAATTCTTCGGAAGATCCACAGTGGTAAGTCCCTTCTCCATATCGCGGAAATATTCCTGCGAAAGCGTGTCCGCATCGTACTCCGTATGGCAGGTCACGAAGAACTGTCGGCTGTCCTTCGTCTTCGCGATCGCCAGGCTTCCGCCCTCGGTAACGGCCATGACTTCCAGTTCCGGAATCGCCTCCACATCGGAAAGGCGGACATCCGTCGCGCGGGAGTGCGGCGCCATGAAAATATCATCAAATCCACGGAACAGCGGGGAAGTCTTCTTACGGATCTCATGCGGGAATACGCCGAAGAGCTTGCGGTCAAGATCCAGCTTCTCCACGCCGTAGTGATAGTACAGACCGGCATATGCACCCCAGCACAGATGGAAGGTACAATGTACATGCGTCTTGGTCCACTCCATGATCTCGCAGACCTCATCCCAGTAGGCAGTTTTTTCACAAGGCACATAGTCTAACGGTGCACCCGTGATGATCATGCCATCATAGCGGCGGTCCTTGATCTGGTCAAAGGTACAGTAGAACTGTGCCATATGGCTCGGATCGGCATGCTTGGATGTATAGCTTGCGGTCTGCAGGAACTCTACATGGATCTGCAGCGGCGTGTTGGACAGCTTGCGCAGCAGCTGCGTCTCGGTTACGATCTTCGTGGGCATCAGATTCAGGATCAGAACATTCAGCGGACGAATATCCTGATGCATCGCGCGATGCTCTGTCATTACGAAAATATTTTCTGATTCCAGGATGGCATGCGCCGGCAGGGAATCGGGAATACGAATAGGCATAACTCTTCTCCTCTTTTCTCAGACTTTTCAGCCTTCTTCCGTCTATTCTAAATCTTATCCGGACAAAAGACAAGCATAAAAAAGTCAACTCCAAACGAAGAAAAACGCCATTGCACGGATCAAAACTTTCTATTCGAAGCTGAAATCCTTATAATCCGCCGGGAGAAAGCGGTGATAGATCACATGAAGTCCCTCATTCTTAAAGCAGTAGTAATACGGATCCGGGAAAGGCTGTTCAAAATAGATCAGCAGGTCGAACTCGTCCCCGTCCATCACTTCCATATGCGCTTCCGGCTGACGGCTGCGGAATAGTTCCCGGATCTGCTCCAGCGTCGTGCCATGCTTCCCGACCAGAGCAATCAGTTCCCCAATGAATTCATCCGGCTGTGTGTGCTCATGTACGTAGCGGCTCCCCTGCTCCGGAATATAGAAGCAGAAACGTTCCTTCCGGCAGGATGCCGTTACCACTCCCAGGCGATCCGCCGTAAATGCACCGAAATCTGCAAGGCGCTGTAAGGTCTCCTCTGCACTGCCTGTCGTATTCAGCAGGTGATTCACGGAGCTTAACGGGTAGTACAGCCGGATCTCCTCCAGGCGGTACCCCAACTTCGCTTGCTCTTCTTTAATTACGTCAATGATATTCTGTTCCAGATTTTGATAGTTCACGCTTTCTTGTCCTCACTTCCGGTCTGGCTATCTTTGCTTCAAAGCCTGTATTTCTGCGTCTCCAGTGAAATATCCTACAGTTCCAGAAATCCAGCTCTTTCTTTAGTCCTTCATGCAGTCACACCCGGACGGCTCATCCCAGACCAGCTTTCCGGTCTTCATGGCACCCTCATAACGACCGATCTTGTATTCCATGCGGTGCAGCATATCGTCGATCTTCTCCCGCTGCTTCAACAGCACCTGCTTCTGATCGCTTAACAGCTGCCACCGGGCCGGGATCGTCTCGCTCCTCTTTTATATTAAGACCTAGAGCTTGTGCAAAGTCAATAGTTTTTTATTTTCTATGCCATTTAACTGCCCGCCTTGTTTATATTCCTCAATTTTTTATTCCCTGCTGCATATAATCCAATACCTAAACACATTTTAATTTTTTTCAAAGTACTTGCCTTCCAAGGTTCAATCCTTCCAAAACACTGGATATGATTCTAAAGAAAAATCTACTATAGTCAAATCAAAACAAGCTCCCAATTCGAACACTCCGTAAAGCCAAGATTAGACACAATCATTTAGCTTTCTGTACATATGAATTTCAGTCAAGTCAAGCTTTTTATCTGCCAAACGGATGAAATTCATAGCAGTTTCTGTTAAAATGCATTGTTTTTATACTACATTCTGCGGGTTTTACCACTTTTTCTCTTGACATTTGCTATGGCAGTTATGCCCTGCTGATGCATCTTTCAACGGATATCTTTGAAAAACTGAAGACATGTTTTCTTCTGGAAAGAGCTGCGCAGATCTACTGCTATGCTCTGATCCTGTGTGCCAATGGGTTTCTCCATATCGATCAGGTGGATGACTTTTATCAGGAAAGCTTCCTCTCTGTACTGTATAGGAAGTATTCCTTCAAAATGGGTATACGGCCCTTTCCAACCTGCTCCATGACATCGGGCTTAGAGGAAACCCTGTCCGTCAGTTTGAGCAAAGTCTGATCGATGCCTGTTCCAGGAACGTAGCAATCGACGGGCATGTTATCCGGTCGTGTTCCACAGAGAACGACCTTGCAGAGCCGGGATATAAACTGAAAGAACTGAAGAACTCCCAGGTTAATGTTCTCATCGCCTATGATATCCAAAACCGGCTTCCTCTTATGTACCGCACATACCGGGGATCCAGTGTGGATAAAAAAAGTGTGAAAGACCTGCTCTTAAGCTGATGGTGTATAACAACGAAGAGCATAATCCTCCCCACTTTCACGCAACATATCAAGGATTTAACGCAGTTTTTAACATGGACGGAGATCTGATAAACTGAGAAATGCCTAAAAACAGCTTAAGCTAATATCAGCTTGGGCAGAACTTCACAAAGATGAGCTTTTAGCAAACTGGGAGCTTGCAATGAGTGAACAGCCGCTTTATAAGATTGGAGTTTTCTCTTATCTTATAGCCTGCAAATAAAAAGTCAAGGCTAAATTGAAGAACATTGAAAATTTTAT
>ENA-UOJJ01002910-UOJJ01002910.1-human-gut-metagenome-genome-assembly--contig:-CS66-NODE-2910-length-19728-cov-10.327606_pt1 | contig 19728 bp, 17 predicted proteins | sample MGYA00242343_ERZ723890 | MGnify/ENA metagenome assembly ERZ723890 | reverse complement strand
AGCGCTCTAACCAGCTGAGCTAAGCCTCCATTGCTGGACTATTATAGCAGATGGAGGGGGCAAAAGTCAACCTTGGATTTTGTTTTCTTCCTGCCAAAGCGATGGTGCGGCAGCAAGAAGCTGCGGTTTGGTGTTCTGCTCGGGATGATCCAGCGCATATACTAGCAGCAGGTGCAGCATCCGCCCCACGTCCCTGCCGCAGAGTGTGGGGAAATCCGCGCCGGTGACGGCAAGCTGGCGCAGCGTGACGCAGTCGCCGCGCGTCTCGATCTGCCGGACAGCGTCCGTGCGCTGCAGACTTGCCTGCAGGCGCGCAGTTTCCCAGCCGTGCTCCGCGATCAGGCGCTTCCACTCTGCCCCCGTCCGGTCCTCGCGCCATGTCTGTGCCGTGAGATCGACCAGGCGGCAGAATTTCGCGGGCAAGCGGAACAACGCCGGGTCGAGCGCCGGGCAGCACAGCTTTGCGGCTGTCCATCTGGCCTCCGGCGTTTTGGGAAGGGCGGAAAGCCCGGAAAAATCGGCGGTTTCCGCCTGCATACAGGCTTCCAGAAGTCCTTCAGCCAGCATACGCCCAAAGTATTCAGGCTGATCAGACAAAAGCGCCTTTTCTGCCTCCTCCCGCACGCGCTCACGCGAAAGTGTGGCGCAGAGCGGCGCGCAGCGGCGGATCGCCGCCTGTGTCTGTTCGTCCAGTGAAAAGCCAAGCTGTGCGGCAAAGCGGTACGCGCGCAGCATCCGCAGTGCATCCTCCCGGAAGCGCGTTTCCGGGTCGCCGACGCAGCGGATCACATGGCGAGTCAAATCGTCCCGTCCTCCAAACAGATCGGTGATCGCGCCGCTTTCGTCCATCGCCATGGCATTGATCGTAAAATCGCGGCGGGCCAGATCGTCCGCGAGACTGCGCACAAAGCGCACTCCGTCGGGGTGGCGGCCATCGTGATATGCGCCGTCGAGCCGGTAGGTCGTGACCTCGGCGCTGACGCCATCTAAAAGGACAGTCACAGTGCCGTGCTTGAGGCCGGTAGGGACGCAGTGCGCAAACAAGTGCATCACATCCTCCGGCAGCGCCTGGGAGGCAATGTCCCAGTCGTGAATAGGCCGGTTCAGCAGCGTATCGCGCACGCAGCCGCCGACATATCGGGCCTCAAACCCGGCACGCTCCAGCGTTTTGATAATCTCGTCCGGCCGCATGGTGCACCCCCTTAGCAAAAATCCGAAATTGTTCTTGTTTTATTCCTGTCTTCCGTATATAATATAATGCTGTCAGTTTTCATTATACGCGCCAATCCGCGCGTGCGCAATCCAAATTTTTCGGAGGAACCTTGCATGGAATATCCTTCCTGTCAACATATTGAGCAATATCTGGTCCCCGGCAAGCGCTGCCATCTGGTCGGAATCGGCGGCGTGTCGATGCGGCCTCTGGGCCTTGTCCTGCGGCGCATGGGGATGGAGATCTCCGGTTCCGACATGAACGCGTCGGTTTCGACGGATGAGTTGATCTCCAAGGGCATTCAAGTTTCCATCGGTCACCGGGCCGAGAATATTGAAGGAGTTGACTGCCTCATCCGCACGGCCGCAGCGCACAATGACAACCCCGAAATCGCCGCTGCCCGCGCCAAGGGCATCCCCATTTTTGAGCGGGCGCAGGCCTGGGGCTATATCATGCAGGCCTACAAAAACGCCATCTGCGTTTCCGGCACGCACGGCAAGACCACGACGACCTCAATGCTGACGCACATTTTCATGCAGGCCAACCGCGATCCCACGATCATGATCGGTGGCTTCCTGCCGCTGCTCGGCGCGGGGCATCGCGTCGGCAAGGGCGACACGATCATTCTCGAAAGCTGCGAATACTGCAATTCGTTTCTGAACTTTTTCCCGACCATCGCAGTCATTCTCGACGTGGACGCCGACCATCTGGACTTCTTCAAGGATCTTCTGGATGTGGAGCAGTCGTTCCGCAAATTTGCCTCCCTCGTCCCGGCTGACGGTCTGATCGTCGCCAACGGCGACGACAAGAACACCCGTGACACGCTGGCCAGGATGCCGTATCTGTCGTTCGGCTTCGACGAAAAAAACGATGTGTACGGGAAGAACTTCTCGGAGGATTTCAGCGAATTCGACGTTTTCTGCGGCGGACAGCCGTATGCGCATCTGCGTCTGGGTGTCATCGGCCGCCACAACGCACTGAACGCACTGGCCGCCTGCGCGGTGGCGTGGAAATTCAGCATTCTTGGCGAAACCACGGCTGCGGCACTTGCGAGTTTCCACGGCGCAGGCCGCAGACTCGAATACAAGGGCAGCTTCCGCGGCGCGGATATTTACGACGACTACGCCCACCATCCCAACGAACTTCATGCGCTTTTGCAGGCTGTCCGCCTGATGCACTACCGGCGCGTGATCTGCGCGTTCCAGCCGCATACCTATTCGCGCACGAAGGCGTTGTTTCAGGACTTTGTCGATGAACTGCGCACAGTCGATCAGGCCGTTCTCGCTGACATTTACGCCGCACGCGAACAGAATACCGTCGGCATCAGCTCGCAGGATCTGGCGGCGGAGGTTCCCGGCGCAGTCTACTGCCCGAGGTTACAGGATGTGACGACCTATCTGCGCGGGATCGCCCAGCCGGGTGATATCATCCTGACTGTCGGCGCAGGCGATATTTACAAAGCCGGTGAAGCGCTTTTGAAATAACGGAACATTTCTGCAAAACCAGCGTCTGAATCCCCAGACGCTGGTTTTTTGATTGACAGCCTATTCCAGCATCCTGTATAATAAGATCGAAGAAACAAGAATAAAGGAGGATTCTTATGGTCTCAAGCATTTACAAAAAAACATTTTCCGTTTTGATGAAGCGCCCCTTCCGGCTTTGGGGCATATCCCTGCTTGCAGAGTTCCTGTGTCTGGTGGCCTACGCCGGGTTCATCGGCGTTCCGGCTGCCGCGTTCTGCGCTGCGCTTCTGCTGTCGGCTTCCATGTCGATGATCTTCCTCAACAGCTACCGCACGGGACTTGAGCCGAAGACGTCCTATCTGTTCGCCTCATTCAAAAAGGACCGGATCCTTCGCGTTCTGGGCGGCATGGCGTGGATGCAGCTCTGGATCTTCCTGTGGTCGCTCATTCCGATCGTCGGGATCGTGTTCGGCATCATCCGTATGTATGAATACCGCTTCGTGCCCTACATTCTTATGACGCGCGACGACGTCAAGCCCACCGACGCCATCAAGATCTCCAAGCAGGAGACGATGGGCTACAAGGGCAAGATGTTCGGCGCGGATATCCTGCTCGGCGCAGTCTATTTGGGCGCATTTCTCGTTTTTACCCTGCTGGGGGAAATCCCGTATCTCGGCGTGCTGTTCCGCATCCTGTGGGTCCTGATCGCCATCGCATACGGCCTGCTTGCGCCGCTGTTCAGCGGGATCATGCAGGCGGCGTTCTATGTGGAGATCCAGAACCGCCGCGCGGCAGGCCAGCAGCCGTCCGCACCCGCGCAGCCTGTACCGCCCGTCATCCCGGCCCCGGCTTCCGAGCCCGAGACGCAGCCCGCCCCGCAGGGCGAGCCCGTTGTGACCGCACAGGAGCCCGAAGCGCCTGCCCAGCCGGAGCCGGAACAGGAAGCTCCGGAACAGCCGCAATCAACGGAACCGCGCTGCCCGCACTGCGGCGCACCCGTCAAAATGCCGGGCGCAGCGTTCTGCACTGCCTGCGGAAGGAGACTGGAATGAGCATCGTTCTATTCATTCTGGCTCTCGCCGCCGCGTTCATCGGCACAATCTTCGCCTTCCGCGCCGTCCATCGCATTCATAACGGCGAAAGCTATACCTATGAGTCCACTGCCTGCGCCGTCTGCGTGACACTCATCGTGCTTGCGCTGATGCTGCGATAGATAATAAGCGTTCAACTTATCCGTTTCACCATAGGGGGCCGATGTTGCTGCATCGGCCCCCTATAGCTGAACTGTCCACTGGACAGCTCAGCGTCCCTACCAACAGGATCCGTTTTTCCGGATCTCGCATAAAGATAGACCAGTTAAGGCTGAATTGAGTTGGTATGCGAATAGGTATTACAAACCTTCATGGAACTATTATAATCACGCGCTTCCATTTTACAAGCCCGGCGTTTACAATCAGTTCATAAATTGAAGGAGCGCACACAAAATGACGACAAAAAAACTGACGCGCAGACAGCGCATTCTGGTCGCGACGACCCTGTTCGGTATGTTCTTCGGCGCAGGCAACCTTATTTTCCCCGTCCACCTCGGCCAGATGGCGGGCAGCAATGTGATCCCGGCCATCATCGGCTTTATCATCACCGCCGTCGGCATTCCCATCTTTGGCGTCGCCGCCATCGGCGTGACGCACTCGGACGGCTTGCAGACGCTCTCCGGCAAGGTCGGCAGGGGCTACGGCATTTTCTTCACGTGCCTGCTCTATCTGACCATCGGCCCGCTGTTCGCCATCCCCAGATGCGCGACTGTCTCGTTCACGACCGGCGTTTCCCCGATGCTCTCGGAAGCGGCACAACCGCTGGCGCTGCTGCTGTTCTCAGCTGTCTTCTTCGCATTCGTGCTGTTCTTCTCGCTGCGTCCGGGCAAAATCACGGTCTGGATCGGCAAGATCATCAATCCTGTCTTTCTGTTGTTCCTGGCCGTGCTCGTGATCGCCGCACTGCTGAATCCCGGCGCATCCATTTCGGCCGTTGCACCAACTGAGCCGTATGCTACTAAAACAAGCGCGTTCTTCTCGTCCTTTATCGAGGGCTACGGCACCATGGACGCCATCGCAGGCCTTGCCTTCGGCATTGTCGTCATCGACGTCATCCGCCGCATAGGCGTTGACAATGACGACGCGGTTGCCGTTGACGTGCTGGGCTCCGGCGTACTGACCGGCATTCTGATGGCGGTAATTTATGTCGTTACGATTCTCATGGGCACACAGTCGCGCGGATTGTTCGAGATCTCCGACAATGGCGGCATTGCCCTGACGCAGATCGCGGGCCATTATTTCGGCGGTGTCGGCCAGATCATTCTCGCCGTCACCATCACCTTCGCCTGTCTCAAGACCTCCATCGGCCTCGTGACCTCCTGCTCGGAAACATTTGTCAAAATGACACACGGCAAAATTTCTTACAAGGTCTGGGCAATTCTGTTCACGCTGTTTTCCTTTGCCGTTTCCAACGTGGGTCTGAGTGCCATCATCGAATATTCCATCCCCGTGCTTATGCTCATCTACCCGCCCGCCATCGCACTTATCATTCTGGCGTTTGCCGGGAAGTTCTTCCGGCACGACCGCGCCGTGTATGTTTCCGTCATGATCTTCACATGGGCTGCTGCGATCTTTGATTTTATGAAAACGCTGCCTGCCGGTGTGCAGACGGCTCTGCGGTTCGACGCGCCGGTCGAGCTGGCGAAACGGTATCTGCCGCTGTTCGACCTGAACCTCGGCTGGCTGCTCCCTGCTGTGATCGGCTTTATCATCGGCATGGCAATCCACCTTTCCAAGCGCAGCCGCGCGAACTGAACAAACAGCAAGCCCCGCAGCCCGGAATAGCCGGACTGCGGGGCTTTGTATCGTGGCTTCTTCGTGCTGTCTCAGCCGTCTGCGGACAGGCAGCGCCGTTCCCGGCTCTGGCAGGTGAACAGGAGAATCTGCCGGTTTGCTGCTTCACGCTGCAGCAAACACAGCGCCAAGCACAGACGGTCATCGTCAAACATGGCAAGCGCATCATCCAGCACAATGGGTGCGTCCTCCGGCAGCAGCAGACGGCAGACGGCCAGGCGAACGGACAGATAGAGTTCATCTGCTGTTCCGCCGCTCAGGAAGAGCGAACGGCGCATAGCTGCGTCCGGCTGTCCGGCCTCCATGTCCATCTGGCGGCTGATCTGCACGCGGGCATAGCGCCCGCCGGTCAGTTCAGAGAAAATATCCGACGCCTCGCGCACCAGCCGTGGAGAAAAGCGCTCTGCCAGCGCCGCGTTGGCCTGTTCCAGCGTCTGCCGGGCAAGCGTGAGCGCCTCGCGGCGCTCATTCAGCAGATCAAGCTTCTGCGTGAGCGCTTGCTTTTTTGCCGACAGTTCCACCTCAGAACCAAACTGCTCCAGCCGGCCCCGGCTTTGGTCAAGCTGCGACTGTACGGCGGCGGCAAGCGCCTGCGTCCGTGCCAGCGCAGCTTCTGCCTGCTCGTTTGTCAGACCGGAAACATCGCGCGCAGGCACAGGCAGATCCGGAATGTCCCCGAGAGCCTGCGCAAGCGCATCGTAGCGCGTTTTGGCCTGCTGCGCGGCCTGCTGTGCGTCATGCCAGGCGCGGTAAGCGGCCAGTGCGGAGGAAATCGCGCTCTGTGCATCCGGAACCGTTCCGGCCTCCGCGAACATGCGGACGCTGCCGAGCAGCGCCGCCGTGCGCTCGGCGCGCAGACGGCTTTCCGCGTCGCGGGCCGCATTCTGCGCCGATGCAGCCTCGCACGCTGCCTGCCACGCGCGCAGCGCGTCGCGGTACTGAACGGCATAGGCGTAAAACTCGTCGCGGCTGTGGTTTTCATAGAGCGTCAGCAGCGCCTGTGCCTCGGAAAGCTCCGCCTCGCGCCGCCGGTCATGCGCCGCGTTTACGAGCGCGATCACAGCGTAGGCCAGCGCCGCCAGCGCGAACGCGGCGGGGATGAGCGGCTCGTGCCGGACGAACCAGCCTGCCGCAGCAAGTCCGAGGAGGAGCGCCACCAACACCCAGAGCGGTGCCGCAGGTCGGTGCTTTTTCGCCGTCAGCCGGTCAAATTCACGCATATCACGCTGCGCCTTGTCGAGAAGCCGTTCCTCGTCCACCCCGGAAAACGCCTGCGGGCAGGCCGGGCGCGCAGGCGCGGATGCGGCAGGCTTCACCTCCGGCATGGAAAGCAATGCGGACGCTTCCTGCGAGAGCGCAAGCAGCGCGTCCTCTCGCGGGAGCCTTGCGCACACGGCGGACGCGGCGTTTTCCCGGTTCGCCGCCTGCATCGCGGCGCGCTTTGCATCAAAGAGCTGCGCTTTTTTTCGCTGGGCCTCCACCGCGCGCAGCGCCCGCAGATCCGCTTCGCAGGCAGCCTGCTGCGTTTGCAGCGTTTGCAGCTGCGCGCGCAGCGCCAGGTTTTTTTCATGTTCCCTCGCCAGCGCGGTCAACGCGCCGTCTACGGTGGCAAGTTCCCGTTCGGCGTCGGGGATGAGGCCGGTTTTATTGTGCCGGACACGGTTCTGCCATGCAAGCAGCCGCTTGTCGGCGGCAGCAAAGCTGATAGCCTCGTCGCCGGTCGTGACGAGTGCGGACAAACGCGCTTCCAGATCGGCATCTGCTGTCAGTCCGAGTCCCGCCTGGCGGACAAAGGCGCTGCGCTGGTACACGCTTTTCGGAACACCCAGAAGCATCTCGCCGCAATTCGCGCCCGTCATGCCCTCGACCGGCAGTCCGGAATCGGTATAGACGGCGGAAAATACGCCGAGCGGCGCACGGGCCGTCGAGGTGCGTGTGATCGTGATGCGCCGCCCGGCGTGTGTAAGTTCAATTACGCCCTCCATCGGCTTTCCGCTCCACGGCTGATATTTCGTCTTGACGGGCAGAACACCCGTTTTTACCCGCTCGGAGGTATCGACGCCATAGAGCATGGCAAGCAGAAATTCCGCCCATGTACTTTTTCCGGCTTCGTTCGGCATTTGCAGGACATTCAGGCCATCTGTAAGCGACAACGTCTCCTGTTCAAGTCTGCCGAACGTCGCGGTCATGCGCAGAAGCTTCATTCCGCCGCCTCCCTTCCGTCCATGGCCGCACAGCCACAGCGCGCGGCCAGCGCGATCATATGTCTGTCGCTCTCATTCTCAGCCGCGTCATACTGCGCCTTGAGCGCCTGCAGAAACAGACCGCGCAGCGTATCCTCCTCCGCGCCCTCCCAAAGCGCACGGCGGGGCCGCGTCTCGTCGCGGACGGTCAGCGCGTAAAAGCGCGGGGCCAGCGCCGCCTGCAGTGCAGGCACATCGACCGGCTCCGCCTCTCCGGTCAGGAGCACACGGTAAATATCGTTCTGCGTATCCTCCGGCAGCGCCGCCGTAACGGCGGAGAGGGCATCGTTCCCCGCCTCTACGCGGAGAATTTCGTATTTTCTGCCGGGCAGCGGCAGAAAGTCCAGCCGGACGCCGGAATCGGAGATCTCACCGAGATACACACCCTTTTGTCCGAGTTCGTCAAAGCCGCGTCCCATCGCACAGCCGGGCCATGCGTAGCACGTTTTTCCGCACCGCAGCAGCCCGCTCGCCTGATGGATATGGCCAAGCGCCAGATAGGCAAGGCCGGAGGCCTCCAACTGGGCCTGCGTGATGGGGTTATAGGGCGAGGCCGCCTGCGTCGGGTTTCCGTGGACGACCATAAGGTTCGTCATGCCATCCGATTTCGCGTGAAAGCCCTCGAGCAGCGGCTTTTCAAACCGTGCGGTAAAGCCCGCGCCATAGACGCGCAGGTTTTTCTCCGGCAGTTCAACAGCCTCAATTTCATCCGTTTTGAAAATATGCACGTTTTCCGGCCAGACCTCCGTCAGATACGCGCTGCCGGGCAGCAGGCAGTCGTGGTTACCGGGGCTGATAAAGACCGGCGCGCGAATGGCGGAAAGTGTCCGCTGAAGCGCCAGCAGCGTCTCGTCCGACGCGCCTGCGCTGTCAAACAGGTCGCCTGCCAGCAGGACAAGATCGCAGTCATGCGTGTTGGCCGCCTCGGCAAGTTCGGTCAGAAACGCGCGCTGCTCCCGCCGCCGTTCGGCGGCCTGTTCGGGGCTGAGCGCGGCGAACGGCGCGTCCAAATGCAGATCGGCAGCATGCAGAAATTTAATCACGGAGCACCACCCTTTCCGCGCCTGTACAGTGCCGGGATTGCGCGTCGATGGTAAAGACCGCGCCTGCAAGCATGCACGGCCCCGCCGCAGGCTCATAGCGAGAGGTAAGTTCCCCCCGGAAGTTTGCGATAGACTGCTCCGGCTTCACGCCGATGACGGAATGCACGGGGCCGGTCATACCGAGGTCCGTAAGATAGCCGGTGCCCTTCGGCAGAATCTGCTCGTCCGCCGTCTGCACATGCGTGTGCGTGCCCCACTGAGCGGAAATTTTCCCGTCGAGATAATACGCCATGGCAAGCTTTTCGCTCGTTGCCTCGGCGTGAAAATCCAGAAGCACCGGCAGCCCATCCAACTCCTTCAGGACCTTATCGATCACGCGGAAGGGATTGTCCGGCCGGAAGTCGAGATTGCACCGGCCCAGCAAATTGACGATGCCAACCGGTCCGATCTTCGTCTCAAACGTTCCGAACCCCCGTCCCGGCAGGCTCGGCAGCAGATTGGCAGGCCGCAGGATATAGGGGCAGTCGTCCAGATACGCGCAGATCTCGCGCCGGTCGAACGAATGATTTCCGAGTGTAAGGATGTCTGCGCCCGCGTCCAGCATCCGGTCTGCCTGCTTTGGCGTCAGGCCGGTTCCGCTGGCATTTTCACCGTTGACAACGCAAAAATCAATGCGGTATAACTTTTTCAGGCTTCGCAGATGCTGTTCCAGACACTGCAGTCCGCCTTCGCCGACCACGTCGCCGACGGCCAGAACACGAAGTTCCATAAGAAGCCTCCTTTACATATCATTTTTTTCAGTATACCATTTAAAAAATTTTTTGGCAATGCTATACTGTATCCTGAAACCAACGGGACGCGTTTGCGTCTTTACAGACAGAGAAAGGAGCACACAGATGGAGGATTCCGCAATTATCGATCTGTATTGGGCGCGCGAGGAGCGTGCGCTCAGCGAGACGGATGCGAAATACGGCGGCTATTGCCGCTCCATTGCCCATAATATTCTGAAAAACCGCGAGGACAGCGAGGAATGCGTCAGCGATACCTGGCTGCACGCATGGAACGCCATGCCGCCGCAGCGGCCGTCGATTCTGTCGTCGTTCCTTGGCAGGATCACGCGCAATTTGTCCTTTGACCGCTGCCGCAGGCAAAACGCGGAAAAGCGCGGCGGCGGGTCGCTGCCGCTGGCGCTGGATGAATTATCCGAGTGCGTCCCGGCTCCCGGCCGGGTCGAGCAAGCGCTTGAAGCACGCGAACTGGCAGAGGCCATCGACCGCTTTCTTCGGACGCTTCCCGAGCGCGAAAGCAGCATCTTCCTGCGGCGGTATTGGTATGTCGATTCCGTGCAGGATATCGCCGCGCGGTATGCGCTTCGGGAGAACACCGCAAAATCCATTCTGTTCCGAACCCGGGAAAAGCTGCGCCGGTATCTCGCCGGAGAGGGGATCATCGTATGAAAGAACAAAGTGAAAAGCTATTCCGCGCCATCGGCGATGTCGGTGACGATCTGATTGCGCAGGCCGATGCACCGGTCAAAAAAGCGCCTCGCGTGTGGGTCAAATGGGCCGCGCTTGCGGCCTGCTGCGCGCTGGTGATCGGCGCGGCGGCATTTGTCGTGCCGATGTTCCACGCAGGCTCGTCCGCGCCGGAGACGGCATCTGCTCCGACGGCGGATACCGCGGCGCTGGAAGCGCCCGCGGAAGAGGAAATGACGCTGGAGGCGGCGGAATCGCCCGCCGAGGCCATGCCGGAAACATCCCCGGCAGAGCCCGCGGAGCAGAAAACTCGGACGCTTCCGGGCGCGGACTGCTTCACGGTCGTGCCGGAGAGCGTTACACGCACGTCGGCAGATTTCACGCTGACAAACGAAGAAGACGCTGTGCTTGCACTGCGCAGCGAATACTGGCTGGAAACACTGACGGATGGCGAGTGGCAGCCACTGACGTCGAATCTGATGAAGTCTCAGAGCCAGACGGACGAATCCGCGCTGGAATCGACCGTCTGCACACTGCACTATGACTGGCAGACGCTCTACGGTGAGGTGGAGCCGGGTGACTACCGCCTTGCCCAGCCCGTGATCCTGCCGGACGGGTCAGACTATACGCTGTACGCGGAATTCACAATCGAATAACAATAAATTGCCCCGCCGCATTTAGACTGCGGCGGGGTGTCTTTTACCCGATGAACCCGATGGCGCTGCGGCAGACAAAGTAGAACAGGCGGTCTTCGCTGTTGGCGAGAATCAGAACATCTCCGACCTCGCCGAGCACGCTGGCGTTGCCGACGACGAGCGGGCCCGCCGTCACGGACACCGTGCCGCGTCCGGCAATATCGCCTGCCGAGCGGTCGCACGGCGTCGGCTTGACAGGCGTTGACGGCATGGGGCCGCAGCCGGCATGGGTGGCCTGATAGAAGAGTTTTGCAAGTTCGTTGTAGGCCGCCTCCGCACTGGGGAAGTCAGTCGTCTCCGTCACGCCGAAAGCTACGGCGCTCACGCTGCACAGCCGCACAGAGTCCGCGTCAAAATACGGCCCCTCGGCGCAGCAGGCTGTCTCCGTGCCCCCGGTGCAGATGGGATTGGGATAGTAGATCTGGCCGGAAACCTCTAAATTCTCACACGAATCCGGCGTGATCTTCACAAATTCCCCGTCCAGAGGCCCGGTCAGGTTGTCGTATGGAGTTGTGGCCGCTGCGGGACAGTTCAGCGACGAGCCGAGCACGAAATCGCGCGTGATGAACGCGAACTGCTGATAGTCCGTCAGCGCCGCGAAGCGCGGACGGCACAGCAGCTGCAGTGCCGCGACAAGCCCCGGCGCGCAGGAACAGCCGCAGCCGCAGCTGATATCGGCCTCCGTGACCGGCGCGACGGGCCGCTCACCACCCGGCCAGACCGGCGGGAACGGGGGCGGATACGGCGGGAACGGCCCCGGCCCGGGACACGGCGGCGGGCAGGGCGGCGGGCAGGGCGGCGGACACGTCTGCTGGCTGCCGCCGGAGCAGGCCGCGCAGCCCTGAACCGCCTGCGGCTCGGGACAGCCCCCGGTCGTCGTATAATTGCAGGGTTGATTCATAAAACCCCTCCTTCAAAGACAAGAATGTTTTCTGTCTTCCCTACCATATGCCGGGCCTGCCCGTTTGGTGCATGGTTGCAAATCCGGCCGCGTTGCGGTATGATGCAGATACTTGAAAACGCAGAAGGAGAAGCGGATATGAGAATGAAAAAAGTCCGGGCGGCAGCGGCGGCGCTGCTCTGCGCGGCGTGTCTTGCGCAGACGGCGGTTCCCGCGCTGGCAGCAGAGGCATATACGGCCCCCGATGTGACGGGGAAGACGCTGGAGCAGCTGATGGACGACTTCCGCGCTGAGCACGCGCTGACCGGGGATAATTTCGAGATCAGCTTTTACGTGCCGGAAACCGGCGAACAGTATGACTTCAACGAGACGAAAATGCTTTACGGCGCAAGCACCTACAAGCTGCCGCTGAACCTGTATTATTATGATATGCAGCTCGCGGGCGAGATCACCGGGGACACGATGATCACGCAGGGCGCTTCGCTGGACGAGGCGCACTATCAGTCGCTGGTCTATTCCAACAACGAGCTTTCGTATTCCCTCTGGCGGCGCATCGGCGACTGGCCGGAATACAAGATGGCCATGCGCAAATATTTCACCATGACCGACGACGAGATTCCGCAGAATTACTATTATGACCACCTGTTCTGCACGCGCATGATGCTGGACACGCTGAAGGTCGTATGGGACGGGCAGGAGCAGTATCCCGAGCTGATCGACTACCTGAAAATTGCCTGCCCGGACGCGTATTTCAAGACGTATCTCGACGTGGATGAAACGCCCATCGCGCACAAATACGGAAGCTATGAGGGCGCGGAGAACGACGTCGGCATCATCTGGGCCGAACGTCCGTTTTTGCTGGCCGTGTACACAAGCGGCCTGTCCTACGGGCCGGGCGGCAATGTGGACATGGCGTATGCTGACGGACAGAGCGCAGGCTCTGTTGTATGCGGACAGCTGGCAGTGCTGTTGAAAGCCTATCTCGACGAGCAGGTACAAGCTGAGCGCGAGCAGGCGGAAAAGGAAGCCGAAGAAGCCCGTCTCGCCGAAGAGCAGACGAAGGCCGAACAGGCAGAAAAAGAGCGGCTTGCCGCCGAGCAGCAGGCCGCCGCAGAAAAAGAAGCCGAGGAAGCCCGACAGGCCGAACTCCAGCGTCAGGCCGAGGAACAGGCTGCGCGCAAAGCCGCACAAAAAGCCGCTGTGGAAGCAGCGCAGGAGGCCGCACGGCAGACTGCGCACCGCAGGCTGATTATCCGGCTGGCTTGCGTTGGCGCGTTCAGCGCGCTTGTCATTGCGCTGGCTGTTGTGCTCATTCGGAAACTCCACAAGGCAGGCAAATGCTGATTTAACACAGAGATACCGTGATCGTATGCACGTTTCTGTTTCGCCGTTGATTACCGTAAAATCAACGCACTCACGGGATAATCCGGCTGGGCTTTTGGTAGCGCTCCTGCTCAGAGAAGATACAGCCGCAGTATTTCTGCATATAAAAGCCCAGTTCCCGCGCACGGGCCTGCCCGTCGCGGAACATGGGGCGGAAATCCTGATAGTAGAATGTCACACCGTTTTCCTCCGCTGCGAGGTAAGCCACATCGCGCATCAGTTCGTGCTTCTGATAGGGGCTGATGAACAGCGACGACGTAAACGCGTCGAAGCCGCCCTCCTTCGCGGCCCGTGCCGCCTCAAAAAGCCGCATTTCGTAGCATTTAACGCACCGGCCCGCGATATCGTCTGCTACCTCGCGCACGAACGGCCGCAGGCCGTAATCGTCGCGCACGAGAAGCGGCAGTTCGATGGTCTTCGCGTATTCCTGTAAGCAGTTCCGCCGGGCACGGTATTCGGTAAATGGATGAATGTTGGGGTTATACCAGTATCCGGTCAGATCGATCCCGTCCGCGCGCAGCGCGTCGATCGGCATATTCGCGCAAGGCGCGCAGCAGATGTGCATCAGTAATTTCATGACGTTCGCCTCCTGTTTGTGCACTAAGCATATCACACATCACTATTTCTGTACAGATTGCAAAAAAGAATCTGCGACATTCCGTAGAAAATGAACATGGACAAGCGGCGGGCGCGGTGCTATAATTCCATCTAATATCAGATACAAGCAAAACTGAACGCAGAAAGGAAGATGTTCCATGGCTTTTCCCATTGAGAGCTACGCAGCGAAAATACAGCGGAAGCTGTTAAAAAAGCAGCGCGTGATCGAAGCTGCCTCCGGTAGGCAGAAGGCTGATCTGGTGCTGAAAAATGCAACGTATGTCAACGTGTTCTCCAACGAACTGCTGACGTGCGACATCGCCGTGGCGAACGGCCTGATCGTGGGTCTTGGCAGCTACGAGGGCGAAGTCGAATACGATATGACCGGCAAAATCGTCTGCCCGGGCTTCGTTGACGCGCACATCCATCTGGAATCCAGCCTTGTCACGCCGAAGGAATTCGTCCGCGCAACGCTGCCGCACGGCACGACCACGGTTATCACCGACCCCCATGAGATCACCAACGTCATGGGCACCGACGGCATCGATTACATGTTCCAGGCGACCGAGGGACTGCCCATCGACGTGCGGTTCATGCTGCCGTCCTGCGTCCCGGCCACACCGATGGACGAATCCGGCGCGAATCTGGACTACCGCGCCATCGACTCCTTCTACGACTATCCCAGAGTGCAGGGTCTTGCCGAGATGATGAACTCCTACGGCGTGATCCACAACGACCCGGAGGTCGTCTCGAAGATCGTCGCTTCGCAGGCGCACCACAAGAAGATCGACGGCCACGCACCGGGCCTGCAGGGCAAGGATCTGGATACCTACGTTGCCGCCGGCGTCTATTCCGACCACGAGTGCGCCACGATGGAAGACGCACTTGCAAAATTGCAGCGCGGCCAGTTTATCATGATCCGCGAGGGCACCGCCGCACGCAACTTGGAAGCGCTCGCTCCCCTGCTCACGCCGCAGTACGCTGAGCGCTGCATGTTCTGCACTGACGACAAGCACCCGAGCGACCTGCTGGAAAAGGGTCATATCGACTATATCGCCCGCGAGGCCATCAACAAATATGGCGTCGATCCCATCATCGCCGTCAAGGCCGCCTGCCACCACGCCTCACGCTACTTCCTGCTCAATAACCGCGGCGCGATTGCGCCCGGGTATCTGGCCGACTTCGCCGTGATCGACAATTTCAAGGACTTCAACGTCGAAATGGTCTTCAAGAAGGGCATTCTGTACTGGAACAACGGCGAACTGCGCGACTTTGAAGCACCGAAGATCGAGGAATATCTCGACAAACGCGCCCATGACACTTTCCACGTCTCGACGCTCACGCCCGATGATTTCCGCGACACGCGCCAGAGAGGTGTTCTGGGCATGGTCCCGGGCGAGATCATTACAACCGACAATGGCTACGCTGACCACGTCGATCTAGAAAAGGACATTCTGAAAATCGCCGTTGTCGAGCGCCACAAGGGCACGCACCACATCGGCCTCGGTTACATTCAGGGCTACGGTCTGAAATCCGGTGCAGTTGCAACCAGTATTTCGCATGACTCGCACAACATCATCGTCGTCGGTACGAACTCCGCCGACATGGCGTTCGCCGCGAATTACATCGTCGAACATCACGGTGGCATCGTCGTGGTCGAAAATGGGACAGTGAAAGGTGACGTTGTGCTGGAGATCGCAGGCATCATGTCCGACCGTCCGCTGACCGAGGTCAACGACCAGCTTGAGGCAGCCAAGGATGCAGCTTTCACGCTCGGCGTCAGCCGAGGCATCGACCCGTTCATGACGCTCAGCTTCATGGCCCTGCCCGTTATCCCCAAACTCCGCATCACCACCCGCGGCGTCATCGATGTCGATACCCAGCAGTATGTATAATCCAGCCGGCCCGCAGGAAGCATCCTGCGGGCCGGTTTGCGGCATTGCAATACCTTCGGAAATATGGTATGATATTCCCACTTGGTAACCTTACCGGAAGGGGGAACTGCTTTGCTTTATCTGCTGCTTGCGCTGTTTACGGCTGCGATCGTCGCAGTTGATCAGCTGACAAAATATCTGGCTGCATCCAATCTCGTGGGGAAAACCGTCACGCTTATCCCCGGCTGGCTCCAGCTGCACTATATCACAAACGACGGCATGGCGCTGAGTCTGCTGCGCGGCGCGCGGTGGCTGTTCGTGGTCATGACGGCGGTGTATCTCGCAGTCGTGATCTATGTGCTCGTGAAAAAATGGTTCAAAAAAACGCCGGAGTTGTGGTGCATCGCGGCCATCACCGGCGGCGCGATCGGCAATTTCATCGACCGCATCTCCACGGGCCTTGTCATCGACATGATCTGCATCCCGTGGTTCTCCACGTTCAATGTGGCAGATCTGTTCATCACATTCGGCGCGCTGATTCTCGTGGTCTATATTCTGACGAAGGACAAGGAACTGCTGGCCGACAAGCCGAAGGAGCAGAAGAAACCGCATGACGCTGACGCTTGACAAAGCCGGCGAACGGCTCGACAGCGCGCTCAGCCGCCTCGTGCCGGAACTCACCCGCAGTCAGGCCCAGCGCCTGATCGAGCAGGGCGCGGTCACGCGGGACGGAAGACCCGTCAAAAAGAACGAAAAGCTGCCTGCCGGGACGACGCTGGAGTTGGCAATTCCCGAAGTGCGTGAGACGCCCATCGCGGCGCAGGAGATCCCGCTCGAGGTCTGCTATGAGGACGCGGACGTAATCGTTGTGAACAAGCCCAAGGGGCTTGTCGTTCATCCAGCCCCCGGTCATGCAGACGGCACGCTCGTCAACGCACTGCTGGCACACTGCGGCAATTCTCTGTCCGGCATCGGTGGGGAAAAGCGGCCCGGCATCGTCCACCGCATCGACAAAGACACATCCGGCCTCATCATCGCAGCCAAGAACGACTTCGCGCACGCCGCGCTTGCCGCGCAGCTGAAGGATCACAGTCTGGCCCGGACGTATGTGTGCATCGTCTGCGGCAAGATCAAAGACGATTCCGGCACCATCGATGCGCCCATCGGCCGCCACCCGGCCGACCGCAAGAAAATGGCCGTCACGGAGAAAAATAGCCGCAGCGCCGTGACGCACTGGCGCGTGTTGGAGCGCTTTTCCGGCTATACGCTCGTCGAGTGTAAGCTGGAAACGGGCCGGACGCACCAGATCCGCGTCCACATGGCCTACCGCGGCCACCCGATCCTGGGGGACATGGTCTACGGCCGCAAAAAGCCCGAACTGGGTCAGGACAGCCAATGCCTGCACGCGAAGGAACTTCGCTTCGTGCACCCGCGCACGGGAAAGCCCGTGACTGTCTCCTGTGAATTGCCGGACTATTTTGCCGCGCTTCTGGAAAAACTGCGCAGCGGCTACAGAAGGGCTTGACTTTTTAGCCTCAGTCTGCTACCATGATGCCATCTTCAACATGAGGTTTTTACGATGTACGTTTCCATTCTGTTCGCGTTTCTCTTTACCTTTACTGGCTTACAGTAAGGGTAATTTGTGATGCGCAGAAACGACGTCAGGTTCGCAACGCGGCACAGATTACTCTGTGCCGCGTTTTTTGTTTGTATTTTCTGAAAGGATGGGAATATAGAATGGAACTTTCTGATTACAGAGCACAGATCGACCGAATTGACACGGAACTTCTGCGGCTGTTTGCCGAGCGGATGCAGACAGCTGCGGGGATCGCAGCGTATAAAAAAGCGCACAGCCTGCCGGTTCTGGATGCTGGGCGGGAACGCGAGAAGCTGGCGCAGATCGTAAAGGCCGCGCCGGAGGATCTGCAAGAGGAGGCCGTGAGCCTCTACCGGCTGCTGTTCTCTCTCAGCCGCAGCTACCAGCGCGATTTGCTGGACGAAAAAACAACGCTTCCTGCGCTTCTCAAAACAGCGCTGGAACAGACGCCGCAGCTGTTCCCGCCCACAGCAGCTGTCGCCTGCCAGGGCGTCGAAGGCGCGTATTCGCAGCAGGCCTGCGATAAACTCTTCCAGCATCCAAGCGTGTTCTTCTGCGCAACATTTGACAAGGTTTTCTCCGCCATCGAGCAGGGCCTGTGCCAATATGGCGTTCTGCCGCTGGAAAACAGCACAGCAGGTTCTGTCAATGCGGTGTACGACCTCATGCAGAAGCACAACTTCTCTATTGTTCGCAGCGTCCGCCTGCGCGTAGATCACAGTTTGCTTGCCCTGCCGGGCGTGAAGCCGTCCGAGATCCGCGAGATCGTTTCGCATGGTCAGGCACTGGAGCAGTGCTCCGAATTTCTGAAGCAGCTGCCGAACGTGACTGTGACCCGCTGTGAAAACACGGCGGCAGCGGCCCGCATGGTTGCCGAGTCCGGCCGGCATGATCTTGCCGCCATCGCCTCGCCTGCCTGCGCGGAAATCTATGGTCTGCATCCGCTTCAGGAGCGCGTGCAGAACGAGCACGGCAATTATACCCGCTTCATCTGCATTGCGGCCAAGCCCGAGGTCTATCCCGGTGCCGACCGGACGAGCCTGCTCGTCACGCTCTCCAACGAGCCCGGCAGCCTCTATCAGGTGCTGGCCCGCATTTATGGCCGCGGCATCAACCTGACAAAGCTGGAAAGCCGGCCCATTCCCGGCTCGGACGACACGTTCCGGTTCTACTTTGATCTCGAGGCCTCCGTCTACTCCCCGGAACTGCCGAAGCTTCTCGGCGAACTGGAATCCGTCTGTGAGCACGTCTGCTACCTCGGCAGCTATTCTGAAACGGTATAAAATACGCAGCCGCCCTCTGTCTGTGAGGCAGAGGGCGGCTGCGTATTATTCTGCATCTTCCGGCTGCCAGAAGATGCGGAAGGCCGTGGGGAGGGCGATATCCTGTTGGAACCTTGTGCCGCTGACCCATGTGAAGCTGTCTGCTGGCATCGATACACGGATATCATAGCAGCGCATGCGCCACTCGACATGCGTGAAGATATGCGTCCGTTCGCGCGTGCGTGTCAACTCCTCCGGAACAAGGCCCCAGCTGTCAAGCAGTGCAAGCGCCTGCTGCGCGTCCAGTGTTCCTTCCACATTCGGAAGTTCCCAGAGCCCGGCAAGCAGACCCGTCTCGGGCCGCTTGCGCACGGCGTACTGCCCGCCGCATTGAAGAAAGAAGACCGTCTTTTCTTCGATGCGGCGGGGCTTTTTTGCCTCCTTGACGGGGAGCGAAGCCCACGCGCCGCTCTTTTCTGCAAGGCAGACTGTCCGCAGCGGACAGGCATCGCACTTCGGCGTGCCGTTTGGGACGCATACACAGGCTCCCAGTTCCATCAGTGCCTGCGTCAACTCGCTCCGCTTTCCGGGATTTGCAGCGTAAACCGGGCGGAGCGCTGTCTCATACGCCTTTTTGACGGCAGGCCGCGTGACCGGAGCCGTATCCTGCGTCACGCGGGAGAGTACGCGCAGCACGTTCCCGTCAACCGCCGGCTCCGGCACGTCAAAGCAGATGGACGCGACCGCGCCAGCCGTATAATCGCCCACACCTGGAAGCGCCCGGATCTCGGCGAATTTCCGCGGAAACGCGCCGCCATGCTGCACCATGATCACGCGGGCAGCCTTTTGCAGATTGCGCACGCGGGAATAATAGCCCAACCCCTCCCACAGTTTTGTGAGACGGTTCTCCTCACAGGCCGCAAGAGCAGCGATATCGGGCAACTCCGATAAAAACCGCGCGTAATAGCCCTTCACCGCCTCCACGCGTGTCTGCTGAAGCATGATCTCCGACAGCCAGACGTGGTACGGTTCATGATCCTGCCGCCACGGCAGCGCACGGTGTCCCGCAGCATACCAGCCGAGCAGCCGCTCGGCAAGCG
>ENA-UOJJ01002901-UOJJ01002901.1-human-gut-metagenome-genome-assembly--contig:-CS66-NODE-2901-length-19760-cov-8.931337_pt1 | contig 19760 bp, 14 predicted proteins | sample MGYA00242343_ERZ723890 | MGnify/ENA metagenome assembly ERZ723890 | reverse complement strand
TGTTGCCGAAGGCCATGGACTGCACGTTGACGGCGGTGCCCCAGGAGTAGGGGATATCATTGTCGCGGCGATAGACGTTCGCGCGGGGGTTGTCCCAGCTGCGGAAGACCGCCTTGATCGCGCCCATGAGCTGCTCCTTCGGGTCGGTGGGGAAGTCCTCGCCGATCTTGGCCTTGTACTCGGCCTTGAACTGGCCCGCGAGCTCCTTGAGATCGTCGGCGGTCAGCTCGACGTCGAGGGTGACGCCCTTCTTTTCCTTCATCTGGTCGATGAGCTGCTCGAAATACTTCTTGCCGACCTCCATAACAACGTCGGAATACATCTGGATGAAGCGGCGGTAGCAGTCCCACGCCCAGCGGGGATTGTTGGACTTCTCGGCGATGACGTTCACGACGTCCTCATTGAGGCCGAGGTTCAGGATGGTATCCATCATGCCGGGCATGGACGCGCGCGCGCCGGAGCGGACGGAAACGAGCAGAGGATTGTGGAGGTCGCCGAACTTCTTGCCGGTGATCTTCTCCATCTTTTCCACATACTCCATGATCTCGGCGAAGATCTCGTCGTTGATCTGGCGGCCGTCCTCATAATACTGGGTGCAGGCCTCGGTGGTGATGGTGAAGCCCTGCGGGACCGGCAGGCCGATGTTGGTCATCTCGGCCAGGTTCGCGCCCTTACCGCCGAGCAGCTCGCGCATATTGGCGTTGCCCTCGGTAAACAGGTAACAATACTTTTTGCTCATAATGTTCCTCCAATTTACAAAGTATCTATGGTTTTTGATCCCAATCGTTCATAAGCTTTTATATTATAGACAGGTTTTTCCAAACTTGCAAGAAATTCCACCGAAAAAAATCAAAATGTTTTATAGATTTTCTCTTTGAGCCGTGCATTTCCCCGTAACTTTTCTTGCACTCCGTGTTTTTTTGCGTTATACTGTATGTTGTAGTTATATTGTCCGGAGGAGCGCATGGAGCTGTCAGCCTTTGCAAAAACGAATACCGCTGCGCGTCTCCGCGCCGCCGCGAGCCGCGGCGCGCTGAGCCACGCACTCATCCTCTCGGGAGCGGGCGACCGGAACGCCGCGGCGCATTACGCCGCTGCCGCGCTGGAGTGTACCGGTACGGACAAGCCCTGCCTGACCTGCGCGCATTGCCGCAAGGTGCTCGCGGACATCCATCCCGACGTCCTCACCGTGCGCGACGACGAGCACGCCGAGCTGAGCGTGGACGTCATCCGCGGCGTGCGGACGGACGCCTTCATCCGCCCGAACGAGGGCGCGTGCAAGGTCTACATCTTCCCCGACTGCACGCGGCTGAACGAAAAGGATCAGAATGTGCTGCTCAAAACCGTGGAGGAGGGGCCGCCCTACGCCGCCTTTCTTTTCTGCGCGGAGAACGCAAGCGTTCTGCTGCCCACCATCCGCTCGCGCTGCGTGGAGGTCAAGCTCCCGCCGGCGGGGACCGTCGGCGAGGACGACGAGCGCACGCGCGAGCTGCTCCGCCTGATCGCCGAGGGCCGCGCCGCCGCGCGCGCCGCCTTTCTGCTGAAGCTGGAAACCGCCAAGGCGACCCGCGAGGAGCTTTCCGCGCTCTTTGAGGGCGCGCGCGTGATCCTCGCCGACGCGCTCTGCACGCTCTGCGGCGCGCCCCCCGCCGAGCCGCGCGACGAGCAGGCGCTGCGCGCCGTGCTCGGCTCCCGCTTGACAAAAGCACAGATCCTCGGCACAATAGAGCTGCTGGAGACCTATCGAAACCATTGTGAATATAATGTCGGCGTCGGCCCGCTGCTCGGCGGCCTCGCCGTTGAATTGGAGGAGATCCTTTGACTGAAGTGATTGGCGTCCGCTTTCGCGGCGGCTGCAAGGAGTATTATTTCGACCCGCACGGCATCGCCGTGGAGGCGGGTCAGTTCGTCATCGTCGAGACGGCGCAGGGCACCGAATACGCCCAGTGCCTGACCGGCAACCACGAGGTGGACGACGGCGCGGTCGTCCGTCCTCTACGCGCTCTCGTGCGCATCGCGACGGAAAACGACCGCCGCACCATGGAGTACAACCGTCAACGCGAGAAGGATGCCTTCGGCATCTGCCAGCGGAAGATCGCCGAGCGCGGGCTGGACATGAAGCTCGTGCGCGTGGAGTGCAGCTTTGACGGCAGCAAGATCGTGTTCTTCTTCACCTCCGAGGGGCGCGTGGACTTCCGCGAGCTCGTGCGCGACCTCGCGGGCGTGTTCCGCGCGCGCATCGAGCTGCGTCAGATCGGCGTGCGCGACGAGGCCAAAATGCTCGGCGGCCTCGGCATCTGCGGCCGTCCGTTCTGCTGCGCGCAGTTTCTGGACGACTTTGTGCCCGTGTCCATCAAGATGGCCAAGACACAGAATCTCAGCCTGAATCCTACGAAAATTTCCGGCGCGTGCGGCCGCCTCATGTGCTGCCTGAAGTACGAGCAGGCGGCCTACGAGGACGCCGTGAGGCGGATGCCCAAGAGCGATTCCTTCGTTCTCACGCCCGACGGCCCCGGCAACGTCAGCGCCGTGAACCTCGTGCGCGAGACGGTCAGCGTCCGGCTGGACGACTCGTCCGAGGGGCAGAAGAGCTATCACGGCTGCGAGATCCGTGTGCTGCGCAACGGCAAGGGCTCGCGCGAGGGCATCGAGATCCCCGCCGAGCGCCCCGCCCGCTTCGTAAAGCAGGACGCGGAGAGCGAGCTGGATGCCGTTCCCTCGCCCGTGTTCCGCGCGCTGGAGCTCTCCGAGCCCGATGCTCCCGCTGTGCCGGAAACGCCTGCCGCCGAGGAGAGCGGTGAGAAGCGTGAGCGCCGTCGCCGCGGGGGACGCGGACGCCGGGGCGGCCGCGGACGCGGCGGAGAGGGCCGCACCGAAGCAAAGCCGGAGGCCGCCGAGGGCGGCGGCAAGGAAAAGCGTCCCGAAAGGAACGCGGAAAGGCCCGCCGACAAGGTCGGCGAGTGCCGCAGGCCGACCGAGCGCCGGGAGGGTGAGAAAAAGTCTCCTGTCCCCTCTGCCGAAAGGAAGCCCGCCGAGGGCGGCGAGGGTGAAAAGAGCGCGCGCCGCCGGCATCATCGCGGCGGACGCGGACGCCGGGGCGGACGCGGCGGAAGCGGCGGCGGAGCACCGGGCGCAGCGCCGAGCGCGGAATAAAGTCAAGAAACGGGAGCCGCTTTTCCCTGCGGTTCCCGTTTTTTCGTGGGTTTTTCGCGCGGAGCGTGTATGATAGAGCAAACGGCTTTCACAGGGAGGTGGGCAGATGCACGAGCAGGAGGTCCTGGCGCTTCTCCGCGCCGGAGACGAGCGCGGCGCGGAGGCGCTGCTGCGCCACTACGCGCCGCTGATGCGCTACATCATCGCACCCATCGTGCCGGACGCGCAGGACCGCGAGGAGTGCCTTTCCGACGCCGCGCTGCGCGTGTGGGAGAAATTCGGAACCTACGATCCCGCGCGCGGCTCGTGGACGGCGTGGCTCACGGCGCTCACGCGCAACACCGCGCTCAACCGCGCGCGGAAAAAGTCCGGTGGCAGCGAGGAGCTTTCGGGCGACCTGCCCTCCGCCGAGCCGACGCCCGAGGAGCGGCTCTTGCAGCAGGAGCGCCGACAGGCGCTCGAGCGCGCGCTGACCGCGCTGCCGCAGCGGGACCGGCTGCTCTTTTACCGCAAGTATTACTACCGCCAGTCCACCGCGCAGATCGCCGCGGAGCTGGGAACGACGGAGCGCGCTGTGGAGGGGCGGCTCTACCGCATCAAAAAGGCATTGCGCAAGGCGCTGGGAGGTGACGACGCATGAACGACCGCGAATTTGACGCTCTGCTGGAGTCCGCCGCGCCCGAGCTTCCGCCCGACGACGTCGCACGGGACGTCACGCCGTGGCGCCGCGCGATCAGCCGTATTCTCGGCGGCAGCGCCCTGTGCGCCATCACGCTCAACTTTTTCTGCCTGAACTATCTGCTGCCGACCATCGGCGTGATCCTGCAGCTGCTTGGCTTCCGTCCGCTGCGGCGGGAGAACCGCTGGTTCCGCGCGTGCTGGCTGCTCGCCGTGCTGCGCGCGGCGCTGTTCCTGCCCTGCATCGTTCTCAACGCGACGATCTATTCCAACGCCGTATACGCCTCCTCCGTGGGGACGGCGCTGGCCTATGCCATGCTCGCGGTGCAGATGCTGCTCTTCTTCTGCTTCTGGCAGGCATTACGCACAATGCAGAAAAAGGCGGGGACAGGAGGGGGCGCCGCCCCCGCAGCCGCGCTGCTCATTTGGTATGCGGCGGTCCTCGTGCTGGCCCATTTCCAATATGTCAGCCTTCTGTTCGCCCTTGCGATGCTCGGCTGCTATCTCTTCATCCTGTACAGCCTCTGCCGTCTCACGTGGGAAATGGAGGAGAGCGGCTACGCGCTTACACCCGCGCCGGTGCGTCTTTCGGACGGCGCGCTGGTCAGGATCATCGTGGCGCTGCTCGCCGCCGGCATCGCCTGCGGCTATCTCTTCTTCGGCAGCTATCGCATGGACTGGCAGCCGGAGAGCGGCAGTCTCAGCGCCGAAGCCGTGGAGATCCGCGCGCAGCTTCTCGCCCTCGGCTATCCCGAGGACGCGCTGAACGACCTCAGTGAGGATGACCTGCTCGCCTGCCGCGGCGCGCAGGACCTCATCCGGCAGGAGTGCGATATGCCGGGGGACCCCGGGCACGAGGAGCGCACCGTCATCGGCAGTACAACGCACATCCGAACCGTCTACGACCAAAAGGGGCTGCATCTGACCGACGTGGCCGTGCAGCTTCCCGGAGAGCCGGAGCGCTGGGCCGTCTTCCACCACTTCCGCTGGTCGGACGATACCGTCTTTTACGGCACGGAGTGTCTGCTGGTCCGCCCCGCTTACAACAGCCCCTACTGGCAGGTGTCCGGCTATCTCCTGCGCGAGCCGACGGGCCGCCTGCTCTATGACGCGGACGGCGTCACCTGCGCCGCGCCCTACCGGTCCCTCACGCGGGAAGCCTATGGCCGGACCTCCTTCTTCGGCGACACGCAGCACTTCTCGGACATCTTTGCCGCCTTCTCCCAGCCCGCGCGCGGTGAGGGCCGCCCCGGCTATCTCACCTACCCCATCGAGGTCGCCGACGGCGACTGGACGGCGGACTCGTGGGTGTTCTACGCCCACCAGTACAGTCCTCTCCAGTATCCCGTACAGACGGCCAGAGACCTGCTGCGCATCAGCGCCGCCGGGCGCCGCGGCGTGTTTGTCATCGAACGCAGCAATTTGATGTTCTCCCGCAATAAGGACGGCAGCCTCTATCAATACGGCATCAACCAGGCGGACTGAGCGCGAAAGGCGTTGCTTTTTCCCGCAGCTGTGGTATACTGGGGAGCGAAAAGAAACCGGTAAGGAAAGGGTCTCCCCATGCAGAAATTCGACCATGTGCTGCTCGCCAGCGACTTTGACAACACGCTCGTCTACACCCAGTCCGCGCTCGACAACGGCACCGACATCCCACCCATGTGTCCGCGCAACCGCGAGGCGCTGGACTACTTCATCCAAAACGGCGGCTTGTTCGCCATCTCCACCGGCCGCGCGCTGCCCGCGTTCATGGACTACGCCAAGGACGTGCCGATGAGCGCGCCGTGCGTCATCGCCAACGGCGCGGCGATCTACGACTTCCGCGCCAATGAATACCTCTACACCGCGTTTCTCGGCGAGGCGATCTACGACCACATGGCTGAGGTGCTCGCGCGGTTCCCGACGCTCGCCTTCGAGGTCTACCATGACGACTGCCGCATCCACGCGATGAATCCCAACCGCTACATCCGCAACCACGAGCATCTGACCCGCTCGCCCGTGCAGGTGGTGGAGCGCTTCGCCGACATTGATCTGCCCATCATCAAGATCCTTTTTGAAGAGGACTTTCCGGTGCTTGATGCCGTGCGGACCTTCATCCTCTCGCGCCAGTGGGGGCGCGAGTACGAGCTCATCTACTCCAACGAGCATCTGCTCGAGCTGACCGCCGCCGGCGCGACCAAGGGCGGCATGATCCTGCGGCTCGCGTCGCTCCTCGGCGTGGCGCGCAAGGACATTTACTGCATCGGCGACCACAAAAACGATATTCCGATGCTGGAGGTCTCCGCCGTGCCCTTCGCGCCCGCGAACGCCATTCCCGCCGTACACGAGTTCGGCGCACACATCGTCTCGCATTGCAGCGACGGCGCGGTGGCCGACGTGGTGGAGTATCTGGATAAAATCTACTGAAAAATCTTCAAAGGGGGCTATTCTTGCCGTAAGAATAGCCCCCTTTTAAACCCCCAAGAAGCGCAAGGGCTGCGCCCTTGACCTGCCATTGCGGGTCTTATTCATTTTGAAGCTGCACGCGCTGCGCAAGGGAGTGCGTGCAGCTTTTTTATCGGCTTTCGATCTGGTCTGCGTCTATGTCCGCTCAGCCGCTGCTGCGGAGCAGGGCTGCTTCAGCCGCCAAGTACCAAATGGTGTTCTATTCCGTGTGCATTATAATCATCGCAATTGTAGAGAAGCCAATAACCGTCGTCTGCTGACCAACCTGCCCAATAAGTTCCCGCTTGCAGCTTTACCTCGTTCCCATTGAGAAAGGGGATCGTTTTATCATCGATTTGCTGTTTTTGCCCAGAGCTGGTAATGGCATTGGTAAGAGGAACCTCTGCGTTGTACGCGCCTCTCGTCAAATAATCCAACTGTAATTCCGCATAGTATGCTCTCAGGTTCGCCCAGTCCGCGGCGACCTTGGCCTTGTGCATCTGGGCGTTGTAGACCGGGATGGCGACGGCGACGAGGATCGCGATGACAGCGACTACGATCAGCATCTCCATCAGGGTAAAGCCCTTCTTATTCTTCATCGTTCGGTTCATGGAACGGCGCACCGCCCTTGCTGTTTCTGTATTCGTAGCTTTTTATATACCACGATTCACGGCGAAATGCAAGGCCCAAACGATGAACAAACAAAGAAAAGCTGTCCGTCGGACAGCTTTTCTTTGTTATCGGGTAGAGGTTATTCCGCTTCCTGCATGGCCTTCGCGGCGGCAACGGCCTTCTCCTGCGCGTCGGCAGAGCACTGCTCATAGCGCACGAAGTGCATGGTGAAGGAGCCGCGGGACTGGGTCATGGAGCGCAGGTCGATGGCGTAGCTCATCAGCTCGGCCTCGGGGCACTCGGCCTCGATGATCTGCTCACCGTCGCCGGTCGGGGTCATGCCCATGACGCGGCCGCGGCGCTTGTTGAGGTCGCCGAGGATATCGCCCATGTACTGATCGGGCACGGTGACCTTCAGCTCGCACACAGGCTCGAGCAGAACGGGGGACGCCTCGGGCATCGCGGCCTTGTAGGCAAGGTTCGCGGCGGTCTTGAACGCGATTTCGGAGGAGTCGACCGGGTGGTAGGAGCCATCGTAGAGCACGCACTTGAGGTTGACGACCGGATAGCCGGCGAGCGGGCCGTGGAGCACGGCTTCGCGCAGGCCCTTTTCCACGGCGGGGAAGAAGTTCTTGGGCACGCTGCCGCCGAACACTTCCTCGGCGAAGACCATCTCTTCGCTCTCCTCGTTGGGCTCGAAGCGGACCCAGACATCACCGAACTGGCCGCTGCCGCCGGTCTGCTTCTTATGACGGCCCTGCTTCTGCACGGTCTTGCGGATCTTTTCACGGTAGGGCACGCGCGGGGTGTCGAGCTCGGCGTCCACGCCGAAGCGGGTCTTGAGCTTGCTCACGAGCACGTCGATCTGAATGTCGCCCGCGCCGGAGACGACCATCTGATGGGTCTCAGCGTTGTTGACGACGGTAAAGGTCGGGTCTTCCTCGTTCAGACGGTTGAGGCCGGTGCCGAGCTTTTCCTCCTGACCGCGGGTCTTGGGCGCGATGGCGCGGGAGTAGCAGGGCTCGGCGTAGGGCATACCCGCCAGCTTGACGATGCTCTTCGGGTCGCAGAGGGTGTCGCCGGTCTTGACGCGGTCCATCTTGGCGATGGCGCCGATGTCGCCGCAGCAGATCTCCTTGACCTCCTCGTTCTTCTTGCCCTTGAGGGTGTAGAGACGGCCGAGCTTTTCGGTGTTGCCGGTGGTGGTGTCGTAGAGGGACATATCGCCGGTGATCTTGCCGCGGACGACCTTGACCAGAGAGAACTTGCCGTACTGGTCGGAAACGGTCTTGAAGACGATGGCGGCGGTGGCGCCGTTTTCATCGTGGGCGACCTCGACGGCGTTGCCGTCGTCGTCCTGCGCGGCCTCGGCGGGCATATCGGTGGCGACGGGAACGAGATCAAGCACGGTCTGCATCAGCATATCGACGCCGAGACCGGAGATGGCGCTGCCGCAGAGCACGGGAGCGACGCTGCCGTCGCGCACGCCGAGCTTGAGGCCCTTGGCGATCTCCTCGGCGGAGAGCTCCATGGTCTCGAAGAACTTTTCCATCAGCTCCTCGTCGGCGCCGGCGGCGGCTTCCATCAGCTCGGCACGCAGGGCCTCGACCTCGTCGGCGATGTCGGCGGGAATGGCGCACTCGGCAGCCTTGCCGCCCTTGACCTCATAGGCCTTGTTGTGCAGCAGGTCGACGATGCCGGTGACCTTCTTGCTGCCGTCGATGATGGGGGCGACGATGGGCGCGACGGCGGTGCCGAACTTGCCCTTGAGGGCGTCGAAGCAGGCGTTGTAGTCGCTGTTCTCCTCGTCGGTGCGGTTGATGAAGATCATGCGGGGCTTATTGCCGAGCATCTTCCAGGCGCGCTCCGCGCCGACGCTCAGGCCGTCCTTCGCGCCGCAGACCAGCACGGCGCACTCGGCCGCGCGGATACCGGAGAGAACTTCGCCGGCGAAGTCAAAGTTGCCCGGAGTGTCGAGCACGTTGATCTTCACGTTCTTGTACTTCACGGGGGCGACGGCGAGGGAGATGGAGATGTTTCTCTTGATCTCTTCCGCGTCGTAGTCGCAGGTGGTGTTGCCGTCGGTGACCTTGCCGAAGCGGTCGGTGCCGCCGGTCATGAACAGCATACTCTCAGCGAGGGTGGTCTTGCCGCTTCCGCCGTGGCCGAGCAGCACGATATTGCGAATGTCTTTTGCACTCATAGGGGTTCATGTCTCCTTCCAGATCGTAATTCCCTTGCGGGAAGTCACTTCAACAGCTCAATTATATAATATTCTTTCCGTCAATACAACTATTGTAATTTTAGAAGTTTGATGGCCATTTTTGCTAAAAATGCTCAATAACGGTCCGCCCAGAAGCCCTCGATGAGCGCCGCGAGCGCCCAGAGGAGCAGATAGAGCAGCATCGAAACCGGTGTGAGCGCGCTGTACGCGCCGACAAAGGTGAGGTAAAACGCCAGCAGCGCGGACACGGCGCTGCTCCCGAGCGAGAGCACGGCGGCCACGCGCACGGCGTGGACCAGACGCTTGCTGCCGACGGCGATCTCGGCGTAGGGCATCAGCCCCTCGCGGTAGAGCAGCGCATAGGGATGCTCGCCGTCTTTCTCCGAGAGCGCAAGGCGCGTGGAGACGGTGGGATAGACCGCGCGGGCGTCGGTGCCGAACTTGCGCTTCAAAAGCGCGGGCGTGATGCTGCCGTCGCGCACGGCGAGCACCGGCGTGATGCGGCTGCGCTTGAGCGCGTGGAGCGCCCAGTCCACATTCTCCGCCGCCGTGTACTTGACGGCGAAAACGGCGATGAGCGTGCCGTCCACGGCGAGGAACGCGCCGGTCTTGAGGCTCAGGCCGCCGGGCATCGTGACGTGCATCTTGCGGCAGAAGGCGGCGGTGCCGAAGAGCACCGTTTCGCCGTGGATAAGGCCGGAGACGCCGCCCTCCTCATAAAAGCTCAGATCGTCGAGCGGCTCGAGTCTTCCGCCCTCGCCCTCCAAAAGCGTGTCGAACAGGCGGCTCAGACCGCTTTGCGAGGCGTGCGCCATCGTGGCGGCGTAGGAGATGACCTTGCCGCTCTCCTCGCCGTAGATCTTCAGCCCGTTCAGGCTGACCGTTCCCGGCGGGAACAGGTCGGTGTCGGTGAGGATGACGCAGTTGCTGCGGCGCAGGCGGTCCGCGCCGACATAGCCCGCCAGCGCGCTGCCGGACTTGACGAAGCGCTTCGTCAGCCGACGCAACGGCAGAGAATAGCACAGCGGAAAGGCAAGCATATTGATCGCCGTGAGCAGCACGCCCCAGTTCCAGAGGAACAGCAGCCGCTCCCCGCGCCGCAGCGTGGAGAGCACGGCAAATACGAGCGAGGCTGCAAGCAGCACGGGCAGCAGCACGCTCTGCCAGTGCGAGGCGGCGTCCTCACGCTGCGCGCAGCGCGAAAAGCCCTGCGCGCTGCCGCGGCGCTTGGCGGCTCCGCCCGCGGTGACGGTGACGAGATAGTCCGGCTCGCCGACCGCGGCGACGCGGAAGGTATCGTACATCGCGCCGAAGAGCAGCGCGCGCCCGAGCAGGGCGCAGCTCATGCCGAGCATGGCGACGGCGTGGAACGGGACCGCGAGCGCGGCGCGCGCGGGCAGGAAAAAGTCGAGCGCCGTGTCCGCCAGCGTGACGGCGCAGGCGAGCGAGGAGAGCAGCTCATAGGTGACCGTCCTCGCGCGGAGCTGCTCGAAGGCATAAACGAACACGTCGCGTCCGAGGACGCAGACAAGAAGCTCGGCAATGAAGAACGGCAGGCAGCTGAGCAGCCTTTCCTCGGCGAACAGCGCAGGCATGACGCCGAAATGGTCGAGCAGCAGCGCGAGCCACGAGAGCGCGGTGACGAGCAGCGCGGCCTGCGCGCTGCGCAGGCCCATGCGCGCGTCGTCGCGGTAGTCGGCGGCCAGCTCGCCCGCGTCCGGCTCGGGGGTGTCGTCCCGCTCGCCGAAATCCTCGGTGAAGAAGTCCTCGGGCTCGTCGGGCTCCTCCTGCGGCGGCTCCTCCCCGGACTCGTCGGAATAAAGCTGCTCGGTGTCACGCAGCCTTCTGCGCGAGAAAAGCCCGCGGCGCTTCGGCGGCAGAAGCTCGACCGACTTCCCCGCTTCCCCCTCGTCGAGCACGGACTGCACGGTGCTCTCAAGCACCTCCTGCAGGCTCACGGCGTCCTGCGCGGGCTCCGCAGCCGACGGCTCCTCCGGCGGCGCGGACGGCTGCGGCTCCGGCGGCTCCGCGGCGGGCGCGGCGGTTTTTCCGATCCGCACGGCGGGCCGCGGCTCGGGCAGCCCGACGTCCTCCGGCTCTGCGGCGGCTTCGGCGCCGTCCTCCCGGGAGCCGAACTCCGCCAGAATGCTCTCGAGCGTCAGGTCCGCGTCGTCCGACGCGCTGCGGGCCGCGCCGCGCAGCAAAAGCTCGGACTCTGCGAGCGTTTGTTCAAATTCTTGATCCTTTTTGTGATCCATGGAAGACCTCGTGAATGGCGGCGCGCGTCAGCCAAGGCGCTGACGCACGGCCTCGTAGAGCAGAATGGCGGCGGCGGCGGAAGCGTTGAGCGAGGAGATGCGGCCCTTCATCGGGATGCTGACGAGGAAGTCGCAGCCCTCGCGCACAAGCCGGCCCATGCCGTCGCCCTCGCTGCCGATGACGATGGCGGCAGGGCCCTTGAGGTCGGCCTCGTACAGGCTCGTGGTCCCCTCGGCGGCGGTGCCGAAGATCCACACGCCCTGCTGCTGCAGCTCCTTCAAAAGCGCCGGAATGTTCGGCACGCGCGCGACGGGCAGATAGCTCACCGCGCCCGCGCTCGTCTTGCCGACGATGCTCGTCAAGCCCGCGCTGCGGCGCTTGGGGATGATGACGCCGTGCGCGCCCGCGCACTCCGCCGTGCGGATGATGGCGCCGAGGTTGTGCGGGTCGCTGATCTCGTCGCACACCACGAGCAGAGGGGCCTCCCCACGCTCGCGGGCGGTGGAGAGGATGTCCTCCACGCTCGCATACTCGCGCACGGCGGCAAGGGCGATGACGCCCTGGTGCGCCTTCGTCGCGCTCATGTAGTCGAGCTTGCGGCGGTCGGCCTCGACCACCACCACGCCCGCCGCGCGGGCGGTGGAGGCGATGTGCCCGAGCGTTTTGTCCGTCTCGCCGCGGGCGATGAAGATTTTATCAATGGGCGTGCCGGCGCGCAGCGCCTCGGTCACGGCGTTGCGTCCCTCGATGAGGCCGTCCGCCTCGGCGTCGCGCTCGCGCATGGGGACCCTTTCCTCCGATTTCCGCTCGCGCGGAAAGCGCTTTCCAACGTGGTCGTCCGCGCCGCGCGGCCCGCGCTTTTCTTCGTATTCCTTCGACATAAACCGATCCTCCCGGTCAAAATTCGTATACATAATATACTATAGCACAACAGACGGATAAGATAAAGGGGGAAGCGGACAAAAATTCACCGAAAATTCATACCGCGGCGCTTGTGAAACGAGGAGGGGTATGCTAAAATACCATATAATTAACTTGGCAAGCTGTCGCCTGTGCCCGCGCAGGGCCGCAGGCGGAAAGGAACGCAGATACATGGATCAGAACGACAAGAACAAAAGCAACAAGAACAACGACCGCCGCAAGGGCGTGCTGTCGCTGCTCATCTGGGCGCTGGTGCTGACCATCGGCTTCAACTATCTCCTCTCGGCGATGGACACGAGGAAGCTGGCGGAGAGCACCTGCGAGATCCGCTACGACGAATTTCTCGACCTTGTCCGCGACGGCAAGGTCAAGGAGGTCGAGATCGCGGACCGCACGCTCAACATCACGCCTGTGGACGGCTTCACCTACACCGACGCGGACGGCAAGACCTACTCAGGGGACTTCCAGCTCTTCACCACGCAGATCAACGACCCCGAGCTGCGGTCGTTCCTGGATGAAAACGGCGTGGAGTTCGGCAAGCCCTACAAGGCGGAGACCTCGTATCTCGAGATCATCATGCTCAACTACGTCCTGCCCACGGCGCTGATGGTCGGCGCGTTCATCCTGATGATGCGCTTCATCAGCAAAAAGACCGGAGGCGGCGGCTTCGGCGGCCTCGGCAGCGTCGGCAAGTCCAACGCGAAGGTCTACATGGAAAAATCCACCGGCGTCACCTTTGCCGACGTCGCCGGTCAGGACGAGGCGAAAGAATCCCTCGTCGAGATCATCGACTTCCTACACAATCCCCAGAAGTATACCGACATCGGCGCGAAGCTGCCGCGCGGCGCACTGCTCGTCGGCTCTCCGGGCACGGGCAAAACGCTGCTCGCCAAGGCGGTCGCGGGTGAAGCGAACGTGCCGTTCTTCTCCATTTCCGGTTCCGGCTTTGTGGAGATGTTCGTGGGCGTCGGCGCGAGCCGCGTGCGCGACCTCTTTGCCGAGGCCTCGAAGGTAGCGCCCTGCATCATCTTCATCGACGAGATCGACGCCATCGGCAAGACGCGCGACACGCGCTTCGGCGGCAACGACGAGCGTGAGCAGACGCTCAACCAGCTGCTCGCCGAGATGGACGGCTTCGACCCCGGCAAGGGCATCATCGTCCTCGCGGCCACCAACCGCCCCGAGGTGCTCGATCAGGCGCTGCTGCGCCCGGGCCGCTTCGACCGCCGCATTACCATCGACCGCCCGAACCTCGCGGGCCGCATTGCCACGCTCGAGGTCCACACCCGCAACATCAAGCTCGGCGAGGACGTCGACCTCAAGAAGGTCGCGCTAGCGACCGCCGGCTGCGTCGGCGCGGACCTTGCCAACATCGTCAACGAGGCGGCGCTGCGCGCCGTGCGCAAGGGCCGCAAGCTCGTCACGCAGGAGGATATGCTCGCCGCGTTCGAGTTCGTCATCGCGGGCAGCGAGAAGAAGAACAGCGTGCTCACCGAGTTTGAAAAGAAGCTCGTCGCCTACCACGAGGTCGGCCACGCGATGGTCGCCTACAGGCAGAAGAACGCCGAGCCCGTGCAGAAGATCACCATTGTGCCCCATACCGAGGGGAGCCTCGGCTATACGCTCCTCATGCCCGAGGAGGACAAGACGAATCTGCGCACCCGCGACGAGCTGATGGCGAAGATCGCCGTCTCCATGGGCGGCCGTGCCGCCGAGGAGGTCATCATGCACACGATGACCAACGGCGCCTCTCAGGACATTCAGGAGGCCACGAACATCGCGCGCAACATGGTCGCCATGTACGGCATGAGCGACGAGTTCGGCATGATGGCGCTCGGCTCCGTGCGCAGCCAGTATCTCGACGGCGGCTACGGTCTCGACTGCGCGCAGGAGACTGCCGCCGTGATGGATAAGGCCGTCAAGGAAATTCTGGAGAAGTGCTACGCCGACGCGGTGAAGGTCATCGAGGAGAATATCGACGATATGCACAAGGTCGTCGCCTATCTTTTGGAGAAGGAGACGATCACCGGCGGCGAGATGGTCGCCATCCTCGAGGGCCGCGATCCCGCGACGGTGGAGGACGCCTACGCCTCCACGCGCAGGAGCGACAGCGACTTCCGCCCCTCCGTGCCGAGCACCATCGAAGCGCCCGCGCGTCACATCTCCATGACGAGCGAGAAGATCGAAATGCCGCCGCTGGGCGGCGAAGCACCGGACGAGTCCGCCGCATCCGACGCGGAGAACGGCAAGGACGCGGAAACGCCCGCGGAGGAGACCCCTGCACAGGACGCTCCCGCCGGTGACGGCGCGGAAACGCCCGATCACGAATAAACCGAAAGCGCCGCCCGCAGGCGGCGCTTTTCCGTAAGGAGGAGTCCTATGAGACAACAGACGAGGGAGCTGGCGCTTGCGAGCGTGCTCGGTGCGCTGGCGGTGCTGTTCCTGTTCCTCGGCGGTGTGCTGCCGCTGGCGCTCTACGCCTGTCCCCTGCTCGCATCCGCCTGCCTGCTGCCCGTGCGCGAGGAGTGCCGCGTGAGCTATCAATGGTGCTGCTTTTTCGCCGCCTCCATTTTGGGACTGCTGCTTGGGCCGGACAAGGAATCCGCGCTGCTCTTCTGCTTTCTGGGCTATTACCCGCTCGTGCAGCCGAGTCTCGACGCGATCGGCAGCCGCGCGCTGCGCTTTCTCACGAAGCTCGGGCTGTACGTCCTCGCCGTCGGCGCGATGTACGCGCTGCTCGTCTTTGTGTTCCGGCTCGACGCGGTGACGGCGGAGCTGGCGGCGACCGCCCCGTGGCTCATCGCGGCGACCTTTGCGCTCGGCGCGGTGCTGCTCTTCCTCTACGACGAGCTGCTGCGCCGCTTTGCGCGGCTATACCGAAGGAGGAAGAGAGGATAACAAGGAAGTCGGCAGGAGCCATACGGTTCCTGCCGACTTTTTATGTTCTTATGCATCCTCCTTCGGCTGTAGCTTCGCGCTGAGATAGGCCGCGAGCGCGCCGAGCGCGGCGGCAAGCAGGCACAAAAGCGCGTCGCGCACGCCGTCGTAATGCAGCGGGATGATAACGACCGTCGAGGCCAGCACGATGCCGAACACGGCGTGGTAGAAAAGCGGGTAGTGCGTCTGGAAGCACCAATTTACCACGCGCGCGAGCGTCAGCACGATGAGCGCCATGCCGAGCAGCCACGGCAGGATCACCGCCATGTCGAGCCTTGCGAAGCCCTCGGCCATCGGCGTAAACAGCCCGACCGCCATCAGGATGGAGGAGGACGTCATGCCCGGTACGATCAGGCTCAGCCCCCAGAGAAGGCCGCAGAAGAGAAAGCCGAGGAAGCCCGGGGCCATCGTGTAGAACGCGCCGTACTGTGTGTAGAGCAGAAGAGAGGAGAGCGTGAGGAAGCTGACCGCGCAGCAGAGATATGAGCCGCGCCCGCGCCCCTGCGTGCCCGCCTCGGCCCACAGGCTCGGGAGCGTGCCGAGGATGAGGCCGATGAACAGGCAGGTCGCGAGCTTTTCCGAGCGGTCGAACAGCACAAGGATCAGCCCGCCGCCGCACAGGAAGCCGAGGATCGCGCCGGCGCCGACCGGCAGCAGGAGGGAAAGATGGCGGCGCAGCCCGTCGAGCGGGTGGGCGAGCACCTCCATCACCGGCCGGTAGATGCCGAAGATGACCGACAGCACGCCGCCGGAGATGCCCGGCAGAATGCCGCCTGCGCCGATGATGAAGCCCTGCACCAGCCGCAGCAGGACCGTCTTGAGGGAGAAGCCCATTTTTAATAGCCTCTCTTCCGGTCGACCAGATGCGCAAGCGGACGGCCCGCGGCATAGTTTTCCAGATCGTCGCAGAACATCTGCACGCTCTTGTCGCAGGTGTAGCCGAGCGTCATGTTGCCCGCGACGTGCGGCGTGAGCAGCAGATTTTTCGCGCGGCGCAGCGGGTGGTCGGCGGGCAGCGGCTCAGGCACGACCACATCGAGCGCCGCGCCGGCGAGCCGCCCGGCGTTGAGCGCGTCGCAGAGCGCCTCCTGGTCGATGGCAGTGCCGCGGCCGACGTTCACGACGAGGGCGCTGTCGGGCAGCAGCGCGATGCGCTCGCGCGAGAGGATGCCCGCGGTCTCCGCCGTGGAGGGCAGCGCCATGACAAGGATATCCGTTTCGGGCAGGACGCTGTCCAACTCCGCGATGGCATGGATGGAGGTGAACGCCGGGTCGGAGGATCTGACCGTGCGGCGCACGCCGGTGATGCACGCGGGATGGAAGGCCTGCGCGCGGCGGGCAAACTCCGTGCCGATGTCGCCCGTGCCGAGCACAGTAATGCGCGCGCCATGCAGCGAGCGGATACCGCCGGGGAGCGTTTCCCAGCCGCCCGCGCGGATGATCTCGGTATACTCCATCTGGCGGCGCAGCAGCATCAGGCAGACCATGATGAGATGCTCGGAGATGGTGGTGCCGTAGGCGCCGGAGGAGTTGGTGAGCCGACAGTCGGGATTCTGGTACAGGCTCTCGTCGCAGAAGCGGTCCACACCCGCCCAGCAGCAGCAATACCACTTGAGGCTTTTCGCGCTGCGGATGACCTTCTGCGAGCAGTGCCCGTAGAGGATCTCACAGTCGTCCACCCTGCCGACCGCTTCAGCGGACGAGGGGAAATACTCGATCTCATAGCCGTATTTGGCTGCTGCCGCGTTGAGCTGACGCTCGTATTTGTCGTTGAGAAAGTCGATGATGACGCCGATCTTTTTAGCCATGCTGAGTGATCTCCTTTATAATTTGTTCCGCGCAGCGCATTCCGTCCGCCGCGGCGGAGAGAATGCCGCCGGCATAGCCGGCGCCCTCGCCGCAGGGATAGAGCCCGCGCAGAGCGGTTTGATAGGTATCGTCGCGCACGATGCGCACGGGGGAGCTGGAGCGCGTCTCGACCGCGGTGAGCACCGCGTCGGGCGCGGCAAAGCCGTGCAGCTTTTTCTCCAGCAGCGGCAGCGCCTCCTCCAGCGCCGCGCAGACGAACGGCGGCAAGCAATCGTGCAGGTCGCACCAGCGCACGGCGGGGCGGTAGGTCGGTGTGACCCTCCCCGGCCCGATCGACGGACGGTGCGCGAGGAAATCGCCGACCGTCTGTGCGGGAGCGGCATAGCCCCCGCCGCCGAGGGCGTAGGCAGCCTCCTCCAGCCGACGCTGAAAGGCGACGCCCGCGAGCACGTCCGTGCCGCCGAAGTCCTCCGGCGTAACGGAGACGAGCAGCCCGCCGTTGATGTTTTCGCCGTCGCGCGCCAGCTCGCTCATGCCGTTCGTGACCACACGGCCCGCTTCGCTTGCCGCGGCGACGACCTGTCCGCCGGGGCAGACGCAGAACGAGAACACGCCGCGTCCCGCCGCCGTGTGGGCCGAGAGCTTATACGAGGTCGGCGGCAGCGAGGGGTGGCCCGCGTACTGCTTATACTGCTGCGCGTCCATATCGCTCTGGCGGTGCTCGATGCGCACGCCCACGGCAAAGGGCTTCGGCTCCATCGGGATGCCCGCATCACGCAGCATGGCGAAGGTGTCGCGCGCGCTGTGGCCGACCGCGAGCACCGCGTGCTCCGCGGGGAGCGCATACGTTCCGTCGGGAGACGTGACCCGCAGCGCGGCGAGCCGTCCGTCCCTCCGCTCCAGTCCGGTGACCTGATGGTTGAAGCGCACCTCCGCGCCGAGGGAAAGCAGCTCCTGCCGCAGATTCTGCAAAACGGTGTAGAGCCGGTCGGTGCCGATGTGCGGCTTGGCGTCGATGAGGATGTCCTCGCTCGCGCCGAACGCGGCGAACTCCTCTAAAATATAGCGGTGGCGGACGTCCTTCGTGCCGGTGTTGAGCTTGCCGTCGGAAAACGTGCCCGCGCCGCCCTCGCCGAACTGGACGTTCGAGCGCTCGTTCAGCTCGCCCGTTGCCCAGAAGCGCTCGACATCGCGCCGTCTCCGCTCGACGCATTCGCCGCGCTCGAGCAGGATGGGCCGCGCGCCGCAGCGGGCGAGCACCAGCGCCGCGAACAGTCCCGCCGGACCCGCGCCGATCACCACGGGGCGCACGGCGGGAGGGGCGATCATCGGCGGCAGCTCGTAAAAGGCGGGCGCGTAGACGCTGACGCTTTTGTTCCTCGCGCGGCGCAGCACTCTTTCCTCGTTCTCGATCGCGGCGGAAACGGTATAAATAAACGTCACGCCGTCGCGCGCGTCGATGCTGCGGCGGAGAATGTGCAGCGTATGGAGGGGCGCTTTGACATGCAGCGCCGCCGCGGCGCGTTCGTATAATAACGCCTCGCTCTCGCCCGGGGCGAGCTTCAGCCCTTCGATCTTCAGCATGGCAGCGCTCCTTTCGCATCGGGAAATCGGCTTTATTGTAGTATATCCGAATGTCCCGCGCAAGCTATTTTTTCCAATTCGGCCATTCTTCAGGATTTCTTTATGGCCTATTCAAAAAAAGTTCAAAAAAATTCGTTCCGGCTTCACGAAATGGACATAAACAGGGGGTATCATCGGTAGCATCAAAAGAAAAATAAACGCTTCACGGCAAGGAGGCTTATCTATGTATTACGAAGACGAAAACAACCTGTACCATTACAGCTACCGCAAGGGCGACAAGGTGGAGAATGTCCGCGACGTGGACTACACCGAGGTGCCGAACACCGCGGCAAAGGCAGACCCCTGGGAGGAAAAGAAACCGAAGAAGAATCGGCTGGGGCTGAAGATCGCCGCGCTGGCGCTCGCCTGCGCGCTCATCGGCGGCGCGGCGGGCGCGGGCATCACGCACCACGCCTTTGCCTCCGCGCACGGCTCGACGCAGATCGAGGTCTCCGACCGGCAGGTGGCCGAGGTCCGCCAGGTCAAGGTGGACGGCAAGCAGCAGCTCACCATGCCGGAGGTCTACGCCGCCAACGTCAACAGCGTCGTGAGCATCAACGTGTCCACCACAACGAATGTCTTCGGCCGCACGACAGAGTCCGCCGCCAGCGGCAGCGGCTTTTTCATCACCAAGGACGGCTACATCCTCACCAACTATCACGTCATCGAGGGTGCGAGCACCGTCAAGGTCACGGCCTACGACGGCACGACCTATGATGCCGCCGTCATCGGCGGCGACGAGGATTACGACATCGCCGTCATCAAGGTCGAGGGCACGAATTTCCAGCCGGTCGTGATCGGAAAGTCCGGCAGCGTGCAGATCGGCGAGACGGTCGCCGCGGTCGGCAACCCGCTCGGCGAGCTGACCTTCTCGATGTCGCAGGGCATCGTCTCCTGCGTGAACCGCGCGATCAATGTGGACGGCAAGCCCTTCAACATGATCCAGGTCGATTGCTCCATCAACCCCGGCAACTCCGGCGGCCCGCTCTTCAACAGCTACGGCGAGGTCATCGGCATCGTGTCCGCGAAGTATTCGAGCTACTCCAACACCACCGTTGAGGGCATCGGCTTCGCCATCCCCATCGACGATGTGCTCGCCATGGTCAAGGACATTATGACC
>ENA-UOJJ01002897-UOJJ01002897.1-human-gut-metagenome-genome-assembly--contig:-CS66-NODE-2897-length-19776-cov-94.031388_pt1 | contig 19776 bp, 20 predicted proteins | sample MGYA00242343_ERZ723890 | MGnify/ENA metagenome assembly ERZ723890 | reverse complement strand
AAGTCCAATGCTGCCCGAATCCCGTGCGGTAAATGTGGCGGTTACGTGGGAGGAAAGCTGTTGCGCTTACCCGGGGAGGTCTTGCAGACGGGAAGTAGGAGAATCCGAAAGCCGTAGTAACAACGAACTGCAAGAAGTCAGCCGAAGCCATAGTACCTTGCGGAATCAAGGGAAGGGCTGAACAATCGTAAGTCTCAAGTAAAGACTGGAAGGAGGTCGGTGTGATGAAAGCAGAAAACCGAGGAAACGAGGGCTTCCTGCAAAGAGAAAGTGTGGAACACCAAGGGTATGCAGAAGCGCGGAGCACAGACCGCAGCGAAGGGAAAGAACGAGACGGTGCAAGCGACCTGCTGGAAGCGATACTGGACAGGGATAACCTGAACAGAGCATACAAGCGGGTCAAGAGCAACCACGGAGCAGCAGGAATCGACGGAATGAGCGTAGAAGAAGCGCTGCCGTGGTTGAAGGAACATAGGGAGGAACTTTTGCAGAGCATCCGGGACGGAAGCTACGAGCCAAGCCCGGTACGGCGGAAGGAAATCCCGAAACCGGATGGCGGCGTGCGAAAACTGGGAATCCCGACGGTAGTAGACCGAGTGATTCAGCAGGGAATCGCACAGAAGCTGCAAAACATATGGGAACCGCAATTTTCAGACAGCAGCTACTGATATCGACCGAAACGGAGCGGTCAGCAGGCGATTCAGAAGGTGAAGGAATACGCGGAAGAAGGATACAGATACGCAGTATCGGTGGACTTGTCCAAGTATTTCGATACACTGAACCACGAACTGCTCATGAATCTGTTGCACCGGAAGATACAGGACATGCGAGTACTGCGCATCATCAAGAAGTATCTGAAAAGCGGGGTAATGGAAAATGGTGTAGTAAGCAAAACCGAAGAAGGTTCGCCGCAGGGCGGACCGCTGTCACCGCTGCTGGCGAACATCTATCTCAATGAATTTGATTGGGAAATGTGCGGCAGAGGGGTAAAGACAGTACGGTATGCGGACGACATCGTGGTGTTTGCCAAGAGCAAACGAGCAGCCGAACGGTTGATGGAATCGAGCCGAAAGTATCTGGAAGGAAAGCTGAAACTGAAAATGAACACGGAGAAGAGCAAAGTGACCAGCGTTTTCGCAGTGGAGGAGTTCAAGTTTCTTGGATTCTGCATAGGGAAGAATGGAAGCGGCATCTACATCCGTGCGCACCGAAAGTCGCTGAACAAGGCAAAGGAAAAGCTGAAACTGCTGACCGAGCGCAACCGCGGACGCAACGTCCGCAGAGTGATGGCGGAAGTGAAAGTGTTCATCCGCGGATGGCTTGGCTACTTCCATGTAGCCGAGATGAAGCGGATGATGAAGTCTTGGGATGAATGGTTGCGGCGCAGGTTTCGTATGTACATCTGGAAGCAATGGAAGAAGCCCCGAACGAAGGTGGCCAACTTAAGGAAGCTGGGAATTCCAGCGGACAAGGCATACCAGTGGGGGAATTCCCGATTGGGCTATTGGCGAATCGCGGGAAGCCCAGTTTTAGAATGTTCCATTACAAACGAAAGACTCGCAGCAGCCGGATATTTTAGTATCCTCAACTGCTACGAGTCCTTGCACTCATGCGATTGAACCGCCGTGTACCGGTCGGTACGCACGGTGGTGTGAGAGGTCGGCTCTCCTATTTATTTAGGGGAGCCTCCTACTCGATTGTGCAAATTCAGCAATTGAATTTATAAAAATCATTAACAATAGTCTGTCAGCATCAGTTATACACTATATGCGAACAAAGTGTCGTCAAATTGTCTATGCCACATATGCCAAAATTCAGCAGGATTCACGAAAAGGGAACAAACTTTCGCGAAGCGCTTGCAAAGCCAATAAGTATGGTGTATGATATGTCTGTCAGGCAAAGTGCAGTAAGAATAATAATGCTTATAGTGCATATAAATATTCTAATAGCACTGACTGCATAAGAACGGAAGTTTGCCTGACGTAATTTGCAAAAAGACGGGAACAGAGAAGGAGGCAAGGCAATGAGTAACGAAGCGAAGGTCGAAATGGTGCCGATGCTGCAGGATATGCGCACCTATATCACCAACCATTATTGGTCAGAAATGCTGTGCGAGGTGGAAAAGCAGCTTCCTGGGTTTAAAGCACAGCTGCCATCATGTACACAAGGCACACGGCTGTTTCTCCATCATGAGGAATCGAAAATCGTGAAGGCGGATTTCTGGCGCAGGAGCCGGACGAAGATGTCGGCGGACTTGTATGTTCGGCTGAAAATCGGTGCATCGAAGAACGGCGAACTGCCACGCTATTTCGTGGAAAACATGTATTTGAGTACGGATTTTGTGCTGGACGGGACGATTCAGTGGCTGTCGGAATCAACCGTTTTATTGGATGAATGTCCGGAGCGGGAGGGCTGGACGAAACTGTCCAAGTATTTAGTGCCGATTTTCTCGTATGATGACATGGAACTGCAAGTTCAGAATATGCTGAAAGCCTATCTGGGAGAAATAGCGGTGACAGCCTACCAGCCGCGGGCAGCGTGGAAGCTCGCAAAAGCAATGGAATTGCAAATCAGCAGTGCGCCGCTGTTCAAAAATCGGAGGACGGAAGCGATTCTGTTTTTCCAAGAAGGAATCGCACGAGCAGAGAGACAGGTGGGCGACGAAACAGTGATGGAAGAAATGGTTGTTCCTGCGAAAACCATTCTGCTCAATTCCAATGCAAAGTCCTACCAACGCGCCGACAGTGACGGACGAGAAATTTTCCATGAGTGTATTCATTATGAATGGCACACGATGTTTTTCACCCTGCAAGCGCTGCACAGTGCCGATTTGCGGCTTTTAGAATATGAGGAGGCGGATCGTGCCTCGCGTCCAGCCGCCAAGGATGTGCGCTGGGTGGAGCGTCAAGCGAGTTATGGAAGCACGGCTGCTGCATTGCCGCGTCCCGTACTGATGCCTATGGTGCATCAATATTGGGCGGAAGTGGTCAATCAGAACATCAATCCGGGGGACAAAATCGCGCATGTCATCTACCAGATTGCACAGGAAAAGCAAGTCTCCAAAGGGCTGATTCGGACGCGGCTGATTTGGCTGGGTTCACCGGCGGCAAAGGGGGCATTCAATTATGTGAACGGACGGTATATTGCAAACTTTGCGTTTGAACGCGAGAGTGTGAGCAGTGGCGATACGTTCGTCATCAGCCGAACACAGTTTCTTGACCTTTATGAGCAGAAAGAAAATTTCCGGGAACTGATTGATAAAAAACTCTACGTTTACGCCGACGGACATGTTTGCCTGAATACGCCGAGTATCGTTCGGCAGGAAAACAAGCGCGGCGCGGTGCTGACGGAATGGGCGCGCGGGCATGTGGATGTATGCTGTCTGAAATTTCATCGGGAGTACAAGAGTGTTATAGGCAGTTACGGCGTGGGGGAGCTGCATTCGGATCAAGCATATCAGGATTCGTATACGCTGATTTGCTCCTTGGATTTGGATGAGAATCTGAGTGAAGAAGCACTGGATGAGAAAAATGCGGAGTATCTCGAAACCTTTCCGCGCCGCCCTTCTGCTGCCCTTGTGCAGCTGATTCATGACCGCTGCGGAACGCAGAAGGAGCTGTCCTTGCGGTCGGGAATCAGTGAAGCAACCATCAGCCGAATGTGCAGCGATGACAACTTTCGGTATGATATTCGGCAGATTACGCGCATCGTAATCAGCCTGCATATGCCGCCGCTGCTGTCTGCCGCATTTATGGAATTGACGGGGTTCGGTACGGCAGTGATGACGCGGTATTTGCGGTATCAGTGCATCATTGCCTGTATGTTCATGGATGAACTGGATGATGTCATTAACTCTAACAGAAAGCTGTTCGAATAATCTGCTTGCACACGTTTATCAAGAAAAAATGGTATCGTGCTGCTTTGAAATGGCATTATTCCGAATCTCGTTGACATTGTTCGCTTAATCGGGTATAATGTACTTGTAAAGTGATGCGCGGAGGTGTCCCATATGGCTGAAATGATCCCGATCAAAGAAGCGGCGGTGCGCTGGAACATAACGGAGCGGCGAGTTGCGACGCTCTGCAAAGACGGAAAAATCGTCGGTGCGGAAAAGCAGGGGAAACGCTGGATGATTCCGGCAGATACGCAGAAGCCAGTGGATCAGCGGATTAAGACGGGCGCTTTCAGAAAAACAGAGCGGGCGACGAAGCGGCCACTGCCTATCGGCGTATCCAACTACTGCCTTGCATCGTCGGAATACTACTACATCGACAAGACGATGCTGATTAAGGATTTCATTGACGAGCGTCCGATGGTGACGCTGTTCACCCGCCCGCGGCGATTCGGCAAGACGCTGAATATGGATATGCTGCGCACTTTTTTTGAAAAAAGTGACGAGGATACTTCGGTTTATTTCCGGGACAAGAAGATTTGGGGCTGCGGTCAGAAGTACCGAGACTATCAGGGGAAGTACCCTGTGATTTTCTTGACTTTCAAGGATGTCAAGTTCGACACTTGGACGGAGACTTTTGCGGCGATTCGAGATATTTTCGCAAAGGAAACCCGGCGGCATAAAGAACTGCTGACCAGCAGTCAATGCGACGAGTACAGCAAAAAGACCTATGAAAAGCTGGCTGAGGGCAAGGTAAGCGAAGTGGAGCTGACCGCTGCGCTGCTGGATTTGTCTGCAATGCTCCATCAGCACTACGGTATTGCGCCCATCATCATCATTGACGAGTATGATACTCCGATTCAGCAGGGATATCAGAAGGACTACTACGACAAGGTCATCCAGTTTATGAGAAACCTGTTTTCGGGCGGGTTCAAGGATAATCAGCATTTGTCTTTCGGCTTTCTTACCGGCATTCTGCGGGTGGCGAAGGAGAGCATTTTCAGCGGCATGAACAACCTGTCCATCAACTCCGTGCTGGACAACAAGTACAGCACTTACTTCGGCTTTACGGCGGATGAAGTAAAGGGAATGGCAGAATATTACGGTGCGGCTGACAAATTTGATGAGATTTGCGAGTGGTACGACGGCTACCGCTTCGGCAAGACGGAGATTTTCAACCCGTGGTCGGTGGTCAACTATTTCAGCAATGAGTGCGAGCCGCGAGCTTTCTGGGTTTCTACCGGCAGCAATGATATTATCGGCGAAGTGCTTGCGCAGGCGGACGAAGAGACGTATCATCGACTGACTGCGCTTGTCAAGGGCGAGACGTTCACCACCTTCATTGATACTGGCGTGATTTATCCGCAAATCAAGAGCAATCCCGCTACTATTTACAGCTTTTTGCTGGTGACAGGCTATTTGAAGGCACTGAAAACGACACCATCCTTCAATGGAGACTTTATGTGTGAGGTTTCCTTGCCGAATCGGGAAATTTCTCTCGTGTATAACAAGGAAATTTTGCAGCGGCTGGAGAATATGATTCCGCAGCCTACGGCCATCGCTGTTCAGGAGGCCATCTTCTCCGGCGACAACGCACGATTGAAAGCGCAGATTCAGACGCTTCTGACCCAATCGGTCAGCTGTTTTGACACGGCAGGGGAGAACTTCTATCACGGCTTTATGCTGGGGCTGTGTGCTTTATTGGGTGGTGCTTTCGTGACCTCGAATCGAGAGTCTGGCGATGGGCGTTATGATATTCAGCTGAAACCCACGAAAAAGGGACTTCCGGGGATTCTCATCGAATTAAAAGCGGAGAAAAATTGCAGTGATGAGAAGCTGAAAGTGTTGTCAGAAACCGCATTGCAGCAGATAAACGACAAGAAATACGAAACGGAACTGACCGCTGCGGGAGTCAAGACGATTTATAAATACGGCGTGGCTTTCAGCGGCAAAAAGGTCGAAGTAGCGGTCGGATGAACTTGGAAATCAGGCAGATGACTGATTTGCAGAGCTGTGTAACTTTGAAAATCAGAAAATCTGTATCAGGACACCGACTTGTCTAAAAACGCGGATGCGAACCACACAAAAGTGTGTTAGAATCATATCGTCGAAAGGTGCAGAGAAGCTCCTGTGCATGGCGCGAGGGGCTTTTTTCGTACCGTTCGATAGAAAAAAAAACGTGCGCCAACGAGACACAAAGAAAGGAAATGTATGAGTAACAAAGAAAACCATCGAGAATAGATTCAGTTTTCGGTTCGGCAGAAGCTGAAACACCTGTGTATGTGCTTGGCAACAGCAGGCGAAACTATCCGCGTAACGGTGCAGTAGATAGCGGGGCAATCATGTGCTTCCAAGGAGAAAAGCACAACCATCCCTGCCCTGTCTAAAAACGCGGATGGGAAAATGGTAGGCAGCTCAAGCAGATGCAGTCTGTTGACACCACAGCCACTTTCGTTTATAATGAAAATGGCTTGAGAGTGCAAAAAACTGTAAATGGGGTGGTAACGAAATACACGCTGCATAGCAAGAATGTGGTGCACATGACCCAGAGCAGCAATAATCTGCACTTCTTCTATGATGCGCAGAACAAGCCTGCTGTAGTTGTGTACAACGACATACCGTACAGCTATATCAAGAATCTGCAGGGCGATATTGTGGCCATTCTTGACAGCACTGGCACGGCTGTGGTAAACTATGTGTATGATGCATGGGGCCGCCCCATCAGCAAGACAGGTAGTATGGCCGGAACACTGGGCACTGTGCAGCCCTTCCGGTATCGCGGCTACGTCTATGACGAAGAAACGGGGCTGTATTATCTCAGAAGTAGATATTACAATAGATGTTGTTTTGAGCGTCTTTGTATCCACTACGGCAACGTGTGTCGATTAACCTATTCAGCTATAAACGAGCAAATCCGAAAAAATGCACAAAAACCGCGATTCCGCTGTAGCCTTTGGGTTGTAAAAAACGCGATAAATTGCGATTTGCGACCGAACAGTTTTCTTTTTTTCGATGCGCCTTGTGCAGTTTTCACTATTTGCTCATTTATAGCTATTCAGGAGGGATATTTATGTGGAAAGAATGTCGACTATGGATCATTGATTCTCTGGTGTCAATAACCCTGTTTCTTTTGGTCCCGATTCTTTTATCATTGACTGGTTTAGTTACTATTTCTGTTGCACCCGGAGCTGCCTTGATCGTATTAGGATATGCGCTCTATATCTTTCAATGCGTGTTTTCACGTGATATGAAGCGCGGCATTTGGGCACTAGTGGATCTCATGCGAAATATATCAGTTACACACACTTTCACTGTTCAAGAGATACAGTCCTGTCATTCGCATTTTTCTGTGTCTCGTAGGGTTTCAGAACAAACGTTTGCGAAATATTTCATTATCCGTTGTATTAACGATGCAGAGCACGTCATTGATCTTGTTACTGTAAAACAGCAGCCTCTTATTGAGCATAATTCTTATAGAATCAAGTATTATCCATTTTCTAAAATTATTGTCGACATCGCTCCAAAATCATAACTATCCTCATCATTTGAACATATTCCTTCTATAGTACTATTACAGTACTATTACATTTTCTACAGTAAGTATTTGATGGTTACATACCAATGGTTAAGGAACTGATTCGACTTTGTGACGAATTAGGCGTTGAATATTCGGCACATCTGAATGACCTGATTAACGTTGTAAATCATAAAACATGGGATGGCATACCACATATACATATTGGCGTATCACGTATTCATGTTGCAATTGAACCTGAAGCAATTGAATTTATCATCGAATTGCTTAATTTGGGAGGAAAATAAAATGCAATATGTGGGAGTCTTTAGTGCAGTAATAAATGATCAATGCCCTAAATACCGTGGTATCTATCGTAACAATGACCTACTTGATTTTGATCAGAATGCAGATATTGGAACAATAATTCAAGACTATTTTTGCAACTCACATGATGGAATCTACAAGAAATTTTCATGGAAAACACTTGCGTCGGTAACGGAACTATATCAGAGGTTAAGCAATTGTGGATGGAAGGGGGATATGATTTTTTGGAGTAATGATAACTGCGTTCCAAGTGGTTTGCACACTACGTTTCTTGGAATTGATATTTGTGGTAATGCGGGTTATTATTCACCGCTTGGTGACGGATTCTTGCAATCTTACGAGAAAAAATATTCTTTCTATTCTGAACTAACGTATCAACAATTCCAAACGTACAAAGAAGATATTAATGAATATGGACTGTTCACACATGATAATATTGCACAATGTTTTGCCTTTTACTGTAATCAGATAAGCCGAAAAGATTCTCATACGATTGAGAATGAAAAAATTGGCATCCAATTTATATTTTCAGAATAAATGCTTAATAAGCATATAAACAATGCGACTATAAGCGAAGGAACATTACTTCTCGCCCAGCCCGCCGCGTCCTGTGCCTCTCGCACAAGCCGCCGACGGGCTGGCTTTCATTCCCCCCTTCTTTACCTACTACACATTTTTCTAACACACTACTAACAGGAGGCATTAACCACCGCCGCGGGTCGCACGGTGTCCAGCACCTTCCATTACGGCGATACGGAAGCAGAGCAGAAGAAGCATCTGCTGCTGAAAAGCATTGCGCCGCTGGGCAGTGCCAGTGTGTTCACTTACGATGCGTTTGGAAATCCGCTGACGAGTCAGGTGCAGAATGCGGATGCGAATCCGAGCTACTTCATCCGCGGCGAAACTTCGTACACGAATGATGGCAACTATGTCACGGAGCAGAAGGACGCGCGCGGCAAGATTGTGCGCACAGAAACCGACCTGCAGCGCGGCACGACGACGAGCGTGACCGACGCGAAGGGGCAGACGGTGACGTATGACTACGACAATCTGCGGCGAATTGTAAAAACTTCTGCAAACGTGGGCGCAAAAGAAGGAATTCCGACAGTACATAACGAATATACCTATGACGCAAAGCGTGGGAATCTGGTCGAAATCCGTCACAATACGGACGGGAACGCCGCGAACGACGTGGTGTACAGCTTCGAGCAGGACGCGCTGGGTCGTCAGACGGCGGTCAAGGTCGGCAGTCAGACCACGGGAACGCTGATTCATTCGGCAACCATCTGACGAATGCCTTTTCCGCCATCTGCTGCTTGCAAAAATCTCGATTTACCGCCAGTAAACCTTCGATTTTTGCAATTGCATCTGACGAAAAATTCATCCGCCATCTGGTCACCTCATTTCATCAGCGTTCCCTGTCGCAGAGTGCGTATCAGAACGATCCGACGAAGCCGAATTTCGGCACGCTGACCGCGACGACATACGGCAACGGGGCGAAAGTCAGCAGTCGGTACGACGATTTCAACCGTGTGACGGGGGTGGTGTACGGCGAGGAAACCGCGCCGAGATATGAGTACGACTACAACGCGAAGGGTCAAGTGGCACGGGTACGCGACAATCTGCTGAATCGGACGACGCAGAGCGAGTACGACTTGGCGAATCGTCCGGTGCGTGTGAAAACGTCGGAGGACGCGAAGCATGTGTACACAGGACAGGTCGCGTATGACAACGTGTACGGCAACTTGAGCGAATTCACGGAGAAAGTTGGTGAAAATCGACAGGAATTCGGGACGAAATTCGGCTATGATGACGAAAATCGTCCGACGTCGCTGACATACAGTGCGAGCGGCAAGAAAATCGGGCAGAGCACGACGACCATTGACAAGCTGAATCGGACGACGTTCTCGGCGGTCAAGCTGGGCAGCAAGACGTTCACGAGCGAATACCATTTCGCGGCGGGCGGCTACGGCACGGGCAGTGTGACGAATCTCGTTTCGTCGATTACCCAGCCGGGGTGCAATTGCGGCTACGGTTATGATGACAACGGGAACATTGCGAGTGCGACGCTGAACGGCAAGTGGACGGGCTACACCTACGATGCGCTTGGCCAGCTGATTCGCGTAAATGACTGGAGCGACACCCGCGCTGGCGACAACGGTTCGACGTGGGTTTACGAGTACGACCGTGGCGGCAATATCCTGAGCAAGAAGCTGTATCCGTATGCAAATACGAGCGGCGAACCCTTGCAAACGATGCGTTTCAGCTACGGCAACGCGAATTGGAAAGACCAGTTGACGGCGGTAGATGGCATCGGCATTACCTACGACCAGATTGGCAACCCGTTAAGCGATGGCACATGGCAGTACACGTGGGAAAACGGGCGGCAGTTGGCGCGGATGCAAAGCGCCAACGTGGACGCACGGTTTGTCTACAACGAGAGTGGTCTGCGGGTGCAGAAAATTGTCAATGGTATTGTGACGGACTATACCCTGCACGGGAAGAACGTTGTTCACATGACTAAAGGCAACGACGAACTGCACTTCTTCTACGACGCGCAGAATCGTCCGGCAGTGGTTGTTTACAATAATGTTCCCTATGCTTACGTTAAGAACTTGCAGGGCGACATTGTAGCACTTCTGAACGGAGCGGAAAATGTTGTTGTCAGCTATGCGTATGATGCTTGGGGTATGCCGATTGGCAAAAGTGGTTCGATGGCGGAGACGCTGGGGACGCTCAACCCGTTTAGGTATCGCGGATATGTGTTTGATGAGGAGACGGGGCTGTATTATCTAAGGAGTAGGTATTATCATGCAAGCATTTCCCGTTTTCTGTGCATTGATCGATGGCTTGGCGGAACTTCGGATGATATTTTGAGTCACAACCCGCTCTGTTACTGCAAAAATTCACCAGTAATGAATGCAGATGCTGACGGGCAATTTCTGGCAGCCATTTGCGCAGCAATAGGAGCTACGGTAGTCAAGGCGGTGGTTGGTGCGGTAGTTGGAGCCATTGTCAACTGTGCAAGCGAATACGTTGATGATGTAGTTGAAAACTACCAGAAGGGAAAACGCGGCTGGGATATGTTTGTCCCGGATTCACCTGCTGAAAAATATGCAGGAGCAGCTGTTGGCGGTGCTATTGCTGGAATTGGTTGTTCATCACTTTTGTGGACAGGGGTAATGGGGGCTACAGGAAATGTTGTTGATGGTTGGATTGCTGGAGAATTGGATGTTGAAGGTGCCTTGTCTGGCGATCGTCGAGCAATAGAAAATATTGGACTATCTGCTGCATCCGGCGCATATGGCAATGTTGTGGGGAAAATCATTGGTGATAAACTTCTTTGGGATCATGATTATAAAGTTCATAAAATGCCAAGATCTGCTCGAAAAGAACTTGCGACACAGTGGTTTTCAGGAGGACGCAACGAGGCTCTTAAGCAATTTATGAACATGCCAATTGACGAATTTGCCAGCCATTTCTTTATTCGGCATACAATCATGCCTGCCACTTACTCTACAACGACAAATTGGTGTATGATGCAAATTTCTTCAGAATAATTTCGACTCCACATTGAAAGGAGAGGAAAAAATGGGACTTCGCAGAAGCGTTATCCACGGTATTCTTCTGGGATTTCCTTTTTTTGCCGTATATATTTACAGAACAATATACAGAGCAAACTACTTTAGTGGAACGGCTGATTTTGTCCATTTTCAATTAACCTTTGGTGCACTCGCTGCGCTATGTGCGTACTTGTTTTTGTATAAATGTGTGGTTGCTCCGTTATGGGATTTTATACGGCATGGGACAAAGCAACGAGTATTGCATGTAAACAGTATATTTATAATTCCTAATCACTATTTTCCGTATTGTGGTTCCATGATGAAAACGAGTAGCTATCCGGAACCGCTCGCATTCCCTGGCGATATTCCAGAGTTTGATCTAAAAAAAGACAGGCTTGAAGTGCGGCTATTGGAAAAGTCACGGCTAATTGTATCGGTTCGCATTTTGCATGATTATCATCGACCATGAAATAAAACTACTCATCTAAGAGTGTCCATCGCAACTTCCTCCATGAAAGAAGCTGCGGTGGATAGCTCTACTTTCAATCGTGGTCAATCGTTGAGGCTGTGGCTCAGATGCACGGTTCGTTTACAAACGAGAACGGCTTGCGTGTGCAGAAAACGATCAACGGCGTGGCGACGAAGTACACGCTGCACGGCAAGAATGTTGTGCATATGACTTCCGGCACGGATGAGCTGCATTTCTTCTATGACGCGCAGAACCGCCCGGCGGTGGTGGTGTACAACGGAGTTCCTTATGCGTATGTCAAGAGCTTGCCGGGTGACATTGTAGCACTTCTTCTTGCCCTGATTTGCAAGAACTTACTGACTTAAATCAGTTACAACCAGGAATGGAGATTTATCAAGGGACAAGTCATTGCGGTTTGGTTATCATGTACGATTTTGGAGATGGAAAAGGATACCGACTGGCAGCGTTTCAATCTACTAGTGTGGCAAATATAGCAACCGAAGCGAAAACAATCACTACAGCCGTCTTCATGGATGATTCTAATGCAGGGCCTAATATAACGGCTTTGGATGAAATTGGGCATTGGGATGCGTTTGGTCATCCGGATTACACGAAGGGTTCAGATGCATTTATGCTTGATCCGAACAACAAATGGTATCTGTATAAGTGATTTTACATAGAATGAGGTGATCATCATGTTTTTCAAAGGTATTAAGAATTTGATGGTTGTATTTCTATTTGTCTTTCTGCTTTGCCATCAAACATGCTTGACCGTCATCTGCGAAGAGAATTCAGCACAAGTCTATCCGCACCTCATTTTCCAAAATGGATATTATGGATATGTAAATGATGGCGGAAAAATAATAATTCCTTGTCAATGGGAAGATGCAGGTGAATTCCGTGGCAGAGGCTATGCGTCTGTAATGATAGACCGTCAAACGCAAGAATATGGAATAATTGATATAAACGGAAATTATGTAATGCGGTTTATTGGTGGCATTGAAGAAGGTCAAAACGGTGTATACTGTGGCGGTATGCATACAGGTATATATTGGCTTCAGAATGAAGAGGGCGTGGGATTTTTTGATGTGACAACTGGATATTTTTCAGGATTTATCTTTCACCGAAATCAAGATATATGGTATTGTTGTGAAGAGTCTGATCTTGTGCGGGTGTCCATTGATGGAACATACTATGGGTATGTCAATACAACAAATGGAGAACTTCAAATTCCTTATGTGTTTACCGGCGAATGTTTTAGCGGTTTTGTTGGTGGATATACTATTGATCAGCGGGATGACACATATATTGTTTTTAATGAAAAAGGAGATATTGTTCCGCTTCCAGATGAACTTGTTCCTGTAAGCTTAGGCGATTTGATCACTGTACGCGACAAAGAAAGTGGTCTCTTTGGATTTGCTGACTATAACGGGAATTGTATAATTTCCCCACAATACGAGGATGTTTCCACGCATTTGAATGGCTATGCATCTTTTTTACAAGACGGGAAATGGGGACATATTGACAGAATGGGCAATATATGCTGTTCTCCTAAATATGATAATGAATACTGGTTCAATGGAATTTCTTTTGCGGTAAGTCTGGAACAACAACCTTTACTGATTGACGAAGACGGTCACACGCTTCGGGAATTTGACTGCCATTCCGAATTGTCCTATTTTACAAATGAGCTAATTCTCGTTACAAATGACGAAGGTACAAGTTTAATCAATCGGTTGGGAACAGATATTATCGAGCCAGAGCGGAAGTTATTCATTGATAGTGAGCGGGGATGTAATGTATATGAACAGCTAATAATAGTCAAAGACCAACAAGAATGCTGGGGATATGCCGATTTATCCGGCAATGTGGTATGCCCCTGCATATGGGATTCAGTATCACCGTTTTTTAATGGTTGGGCGCTCGTTGAATCAGAGAAGAAAGCGTTTTATATTGATCATTCCATGCATATCGTATTTACATTCGAAGAATGTGACACATTACTTCATTGAGTGCTTCCTTCGCACTGCTGGATATAATGGGGCAGAACACGGTCACGGAGCAACATTTGCTGCACGCCTTAGTAATGGTATGCTCACAATCAATCATGCTGCAGGAACGGAAGAAGGAATTCTTTCGGAGGACATTACGTATGAAGAACTCTGTCGCCGCTTCGAATATATCGCGTGGCCAGCTGGTCTCGGTACACAGGAGGAAGATCCGACTCTCTGGCGTGTCAGAGATGAACCTGATGATTTCTACGAGTAAACCGTGATTCTTGTTTTTACCAACTTATCATTTTGCGCAAAAGGGGTGTAGTGAATGAAATTAACTATTCTAAGTTTTTTGATTCTGTTCTTCCTTTCTAACACCGCAGTTTCAGAAGATATAACTTATACAGAAGGCGATTTTTCTTACTACATGACCAATGAAGGTGCAGTACTGGTCGACTGGGAAAATTCAGGAGAGAAGTTGCCGCTTTCTACATTGATAGTGCCCAACACTCTTGGTGGAAAGCCAGTAATTGGAATAGGCACTGGGACGTTTGCCTCCAGTCAAAGCGAGCCTATTACTGACCCTCTTGAAATTGTCATCCCTGAAGGTGTTGTTTTCCTCGAAGACGGCGCATTCACGGATTGTTGCGAGGCGAGCATCATTTGCTTACCATCCACTCTGGAAACAATTTCCGAAGGAAGTATGTTTCATGTCAAAGCGGAGATTACATTCCCTCAAGGCAATCCGTTTTATGTCATGAACAAGGGATTCCTCGTTGATACACGTTCAGAAACATTGCTGTATTCCTCTCCATGTAGTTCAGAAGAAGCAATCCCACCGGTTATGTATCTGGGTGAACAGTGCCTTGATAACTGGCTAACTGATAAGACCGATGTTGTATTACCGGATAGCATATCTGCAATCGGCACTTGTGTCTTTTATGATCTTCCTGATTTGGAAAATGTAGTTTTGCCTGCAAAGCTCGCCACTTTGAGCCCGTATAGTTTCAACGCAACAGGAATAAAAGAACTTGCTATTCCATCTACCATCACTCAAATACCTGCGTATTGTTTCGTTAACTGTGCTTTTACAAGCATCAGTATCCCGAACGGCGTTGAGTATATAGGAGAGTATGCTTTCTATTACAATTGGGAGCTGACAGAGGTTACACTTTCTGAGTCTGTTCAATTTGTTGGCTACAATGCCTTTCCGGAAGAATGCAGCATTATCACAGTGAACCCTGCCACTCATTTTGAAACTTTGGATGAGTATCAAGTTCGAGATCCGAATGGCGAATGGTGGGAGTAAGTGGCATATCCCATAACAAATGAACTAACACAACACGTCAATCGATAGTTAAAGCACTGAAGTCCCTTGGTCATCCGGCACTGCCGGGTGGCCTTTTCTGTGTCATTGGCAACCCGCTGAATGACGGTAAGTGGACGTACACATGGGAGAACGGGTGGCAGCTTGCGCGGATGCAGAGCATTGACACCGACGCCCAGTTTGTGTATAATGAAAACGGGTTGCGGGGGAAAAAGACAGTAAATGGGGTGGTAACAGACTACATCCTGCATGGTAAGAACATTGTGCATATGAAGCGCGGCGACGATGAACTGCACTTCTTCTACGATGCGCAGAACCGCCCGGCGGTGGTGGTGTACAACGGAGTTCCCTATGCGTATGTCAAGAGCTTGCAGGGCGATATTGTTGCAATTCTGGATGAGAATGGCAATGCCGTCGTCAGCTACGGCTACGATGCGTGGGGCGCGCCGCTGTGGTGCACCGGCGAGCTGGCGGAGACGCTGGGCAAGGTGCAGCCGTTCCGGTATCGCGGGTATGTGTTTGATGAGGAAACGGGGCTGTACTATCTGCGGAGTCGGTACTATCGGGCGGAATGGTGCAGATTTCTTAATGCAGATGTATTAATTGAAGGGAATCTGTACGATTATTGCTTGAATAACCCAATTATGCAGAACGATTTAATGGGATTAGAGTCAGAGCGTGCGACGCCTGCTCCTAATCCGCCCCCTATTTCATCGGCAACACCTGCTCCTATTGCACCGTTAATCTACAAGGTCCCATTATTTAGCCAAGGTGGTTGGAAACTGTGTTGGGCATATTGCGCTGTTATGATATACTGCTATAAGAATAATGTTACAGATATGACACAAGAAGAGGCTGATTTAATGGCGTTTTCATTTGCGTATGAGTATCAATTGGACAAATTGCAGATTGACGCGATGACAATGGGAACTTGTTGGTGGAATCAGGGAGGATGGCCGGCAGATATAGGAACAGAATGCTTAGCAAGGGATATTGGAAGCATCTATTCCATTCGAGAACTATTGGAGTCCGGTCCGGTATATGGCTACTACAATGGAGAAATTGAAACCAACGGTGCACGTATACCTGATGCACATTTAATCGTTGTTACGGGAGTTGATGTTAATAACGACATCATATATACAAACAACCCATGGGGGTATTCAGGAGAGCAAACATTTGAAGAATTTATGCATGGATTTTATATGAGTCCATACGAAAACATGCCACTTTGTAGCATTTTCCAAACAAAGTGACAAGGGGGAACGAATATGAAGAAATATGCTTTGTGGGCACTGTTGCTTGTGGCTATTATACTCTTGTTCATAATCATCGTAGGTGTAGATGAGATAAACCAATCAAGAAATGTGTTAAATTTAACTGAACGTGAAGAAGGTGACTGCAAAATGAAAGATTCATTTCAAATTTTCTTTGATGGACAGCAGATAATAAGTGATGCAATTTTAGAATATAGCACAGAGTATTCGACGGTTGAAATACCTTTGCTTGCAATGTTAAGAGCATTAGGATTTGAGCTGGAATGGAAAAATGAATTTATGGTAGAAATACAACAAAAAGAAAAACGATATTCTCTTGATGTCACCCAAAAAACACTAAGTGAGGAATTTGACGACTTTAATTATTTGTTAATGCCACCGGGAGATTCTTATCAGCCAATCTTTCGAACTGATAAAAAAGAGATCTATGTTGACAATCGGTCTATATTCTATTTTTTACGTAAAGCAGGGTATATTCTTCGTGTAGACTTAAATAAGCATGTAATTAGTATATTTAGTGCAAATCCGTACTGAAGTCGGGAGCTATATTGTGATTCTTGCATTTTTAATGATACAGGATTGATATACAGCGAAGAATGAGCTTTCACGAAGCGCGAATCATGTCAACGCTACTAAGGCGATATGCAAGTAATCATGATGGCAGAACTTTTCCTGAAGCTCGCCAATTCCACCAGCCCGTCGTGGTTTGCGTCCCGTACGCAAGCCGCCGACGGGCTGGCTTTCATTCCCCCCCTTCTTTACCTACTACACAATTTTCCAACACACTACTAACAGGAGGCATTAACCATGAACGAACTTTTCCTTTCCGGCACGATTCTCACTCTTGTCAAGACACCCACGACGGGGGACACTTCGCATATCGTCTGTCAGCTGCGGCATTCGCACCGCAACCGTCAGCAGCAGGTGATTCACGAAACCTACACGGTTCATGCGTGGAATCGCCTTGCGGACTGGGCGGTGCAGACGCTGAAACCCGGTGCGCGGGTGTATGTCAAGGGGTATCTGACGCAGAAACTGCGCGGCGATGTTGTTATGACAGAGGTCACCGCCGCGCAGTTCTTTGTCCAGAACCCTGCTGGGATGGAGGTGGAGAATCAGCTGGCAAGCTGAGAAAAATCATCAGTGCCTGTAAAGGAGGTCTGCATATATAAACAGGAGGTCACATGCCAAACATTTCATCCCTTGAGCTGATTGCGCAGTTCCAAACGGCGCTGCGCGAGGGCTGGGGGTACATCTACGGCGCGTCGGGCGAAATCTGGACGCAGGCACAGCAGAACGCCGCGAGCCGTGAACAGACAAAGAAATATGGTCAAAAGTGGGTCGGACACCGCGTGGCGGACTGCTCCGGCCTTTTTGCGTGGGCGTTTCGGCAGCTCGGCGGGTACTGCTACCACGGCAGCAACACCATGTTCCGCCGTTACAGCAGCGCATCCGGCAGCCTGTCTGCCGGGAAACGAACCGATGGCGAGCCGCTCAAACCCGGTACAGCCGTCTACAAATTCAACGCCTCGGAGGGGTATCACCACGTCGGATTGTACATCGGCGAGGGCGGAGTCATCGAAGCCAAAGGCACGGCGTATGGCGTGGCCACGTCGAAAATCGGCAGTGGATGGACACATTGGGGCGAGCTGAAAGGCGTGGATTACGCCGAAAAAGGAGAACAAATTGCAATGAGTCATACTATTTTCGGATTCAACTGCGCCATCTGCTTGCGCCTTTTTGATTCTGTCGTCCGCTCATTCCACTTAGCGTAGCGCTGCTACGCTGCGTTTCATTCGCGTTAGCCAGAATACAAAAATTCGCGGCGCATCTTGGCTCATTTTCATCCGAAAATAGTATAAACCGAAATTAGCGGTCGTGACGACGGCATCCGGCAGCCTGAACATGCGCAAAACGGCGAGCAAGTCCGCCGAAGTGATTACGAAAATCCCGCAGGGCGCAACCGTAACTGTTCTTATGGAAGCGGATGACTGGTGGCGCGTGCAGTACAAAAATAGCACCGGCTGGTGCGCGGCGGAGTTCCTCACGAAACAGGAAAACGCGGATAATCAGGCACGGATGAGCATCCGAATCGTCGATAGCGCCGGAAACGTGTTTGAACCTGCGGGTGATTTTACGGTGAAGGTGGCGAGCGCAGATGTGGGCGATTCTTGAACAGCTGCGCGACCACGCGACAACCATCGCTGGACTTGTGACGGCGCTGACGCTGATGTACAGCTGGTTCCGGAAGCCGATGAAGCAGCTGATTGCAAGGGAACAGCAGCAGGAGGAAGATCTTGCGATTCTGACATGGGCATTTTTGCAGAATGCGCATGACAACTATACGCGGCAGGGCTGGTGTACTGCGGCGGAAAAAGAACAGGTGCTGAATATGCACAAAAGTTACGCGGCGAAAGGGCGAAATCACCTGTCCGCAAGCTATGAGCAGGACATTCTTGCTCTGCCGGAAACGCCGCCAGAAGGAAGACGAGGCAAATGACGAAGCAGAAAGCATACGTCCAGTTCAGCAAACGGATTGTTCTTTTGGTCACTACTGCAGTGACAGTGATTTCGCTGCTGGCGGTGGTGCTGTGCTTTTTCCGCAGCGACACCGAAGCGCTGATTAGTACGGTTCGGACATATATCAACTACGCGACGATTGTTTTCGCAGCGTACAGCGGCAACTCGGTGTTCGAGAAGTGGCTGACGCAGGGGAAGAGCAATGATACGCCTGGAGATACAGAGGAGAAGTAAGGTAATAGTGAGTTTCACAAGAGGGCAGCACATCAGCTGCTGTCATGTCTAAAAACGCGGATGCACACGCTACAAAAGTGTGATAGAATCATACCGTCGAAAGATACAGAGAGGCTCCCGCGCACGGCGCGAGGGGCTTTTTTCGTACCGTTCGATAGAAAAACGTGCGCAAGGAGCGCACAGAAAAGAAAGGAACCATATGAGTAACCAAGAAAACAATCAGAAACAGATTCAGTTCCCGGCTCAGCAGGAACTGAAACACCTCCGCACCCGATGCGGCAAGGTGTACGCGCTGGGCAACAACCGATTCCGCGCGGTGGTGCAGACCACGCCGGTTCACGAGTACGATGCGGCGACGCATCAGTGGGTGGAACTTTCCGCCGAAAAGCGCCAGCAGATGGCGGCGCAGGCTCAAAGTCCGATTGCGACGTTCGCAGATAATTCGGCGGATTCTGCCGCGGGTATCCTCGATACCTACGTCAAAGAGGGCTCGCAGCAGAACTTCTCGCACGACGAGCGCCTGTGGATCAGCAACACGAACTACTACGGCAACCGCCTGACCTACTTGAAGGTCGTGGACTTGCCGCGTCTGGGCGCGAACCATTTCATCACGTCCGCAAAGTTGTGCGTTCGCAACGTTTACGCACCGACGGCTGACA
>ENA-UOJJ01002891-UOJJ01002891.1-human-gut-metagenome-genome-assembly--contig:-CS66-NODE-2891-length-19833-cov-4.340227_pt1 | contig 19833 bp, 16 predicted proteins | sample MGYA00242343_ERZ723890 | MGnify/ENA metagenome assembly ERZ723890 | reverse complement strand
TTCCAGAAATGCCTGTTCGTTCATGCTATCCCTTAATCCAAACAGCATTTTGTTTACAACCTTCTCCATTGCCCTGTCCACAGCCTTCATCAGCTGCTCTTTTTCCCCATCTTCCATGTTGGCGTTTTTCAGTGGCTTTATAATGCGTAGATTAAAATCATTGACTGCGCTTTCTTTGATTTCCTGTATACGCGGGATCAGATCCTTACCCTCTAACCATTTGAAAAATTCATCCATCTGTTCCCGGACGATTCTTCCTGCTGCTTCTAAGTTTTCCTGCAGCTCAGCTGGCTTTTCATCTGTTTTGAAGCTGTCCATATCGTATAAGGTAACACCCTCAAATCTGCCTACTTCCGGTTCAATATCTCTTGGAACCGCCAGATCAATAAGCACAATGGATTTCTCCAGCTCCAGTTCTTCAAAAAGCTCCTCACGCAAGGTAAAATTAGGACTTGCCGTGGCGCTTACTACCAGATCACACTTTGGCAGATACTCCATTCGTTCCCCATAATTGATCCTTTTGCATCCAAAAGGGATGCTTACCATACCACTTCGGTACTGGCGGACCGTTACCGTCACATCAGCACCAGTCTCCATCAGAGTCTGTGCTGCCACCTTTCCCATCTCACCGTTTCCGATTACCATACAGACCTTATCCTTCACGGAGTAGCCCTGCTTTTCCAGCATTTGTATGGCCTGATGGATCACAGAAGGATTTCCATGGGAAAATGGCACTTCTGTTTTGATCTTCTTGCCGGCTGTCACAGCCATTCGGAAAAGCACCTCAAGTGCGCCATCTGTGGTAAAATGCTCTCTGGCTATTCCAAGGGCATCCTTTACCTGCGTCAGGATCTGGTCTTCCCCCAGGATCTGGGATTTCAGCCCGGAAGCCAGATAGAACAAATGCTCCACAGCATCGTGGCCTTCCCGTTTTATAAAATATTTCTCATATTCACTGTTCTGTATCTTTTTTAATTTGCAAAGCTCTTCATATAAAGAAAGCTCTGCTTCCTCCTCCACACTTGCCCAGACTTCCAGGCGGTTGCATGTAGACAGGATAATGCAGCCATTTATTCCAGGCTGCTCTTTTATTTTCTCCATTGCCTCCCCTGCATTTTTTCTGGTAAATGCAAATAAGGCCCGTATATCTACCGGAGCCATACTATGGTCGATTCCAATCATGGAAATACTCATCTTATGTAATTCTCCTTAAAAAACATTTTGCTTTGGTGTTTTCTGCTTCTATTCCTTTTCCGCCACCGCTAATTTTACTAATTTGCAGAAAGATTGTCAATAAAACAACAATAAAAAACTTCCAGGCGGTTCGATTATGGGTTCCTAGGCATTCTGCAGTCAGTAATTGCTTTGCGATATACAGAAATCAGGCATCTGCAGTAATCCATCCCCGACGTATCCGTCTGGAAGTTTTCTTATATTCTTCTTATGTTTTCATTCTCTATGGGTGCCCCTAACTACCTGAATGCCTCTGTCTTCCAGCATTTCACAGATACGGGTTATTCTTGGGCACTCATTTTTGCCGTCGATCAGACGACATACACCAACATGCATAACCTTTATGTTTTCACTAATCAGCCTGTCAATTTTTTCCAGAATTCCTTTGTCCTCATCTGGTTCTGCAGGATTCATGCTTTTACATCCATTGCATGTCATCATGGCTTCCAGAGAGGTATCCTGGGAATATTCCTTAAAAAAAGCCTCCCGTTCCATAAAAGCCTTCAGACATCCCACCCTGGCACAGACATCATTGGAATGAAGACAGGTCAAAGTTCCAATCTTTGTCATTTTTCTCACCTTTTAACTCTTGTGCCTGTTTATTTTACAAAAACAAAATATGCATTTTCCCCTGACTGTCATAGACAACTTCTGATTCTACCTTATAGATCCGCCAGATCAGCTCCGGTGTCAAAACCTCCTTAGGGGTTCCCTCCCCCTCCAGAACACCGTCTTTTAAAACATAGATCCGGTCACAGTATGCGGCTGCAATATTCAGATCATGGATTGCAGAAATCACGGTAACGTCCAGATTCTTTACCAGTTTCATCAGCATGATCTGATGGGTGATGTCAAGATGATTGGTAGGCTCATCCAGGAGCAGGGCAGGCGTCTGCTGTGCAAGGGCTCTTGCAAGAATCACGCGCTGCTGCTCACCTCCTGATAAAGTGGAAAAGCTGCGGTCTGCAAATTTGTCCATCTGAACAGTTTTCAGCGCTTTCTCTACGATCCGGTAGTCATCTGCATTGTCTCTTTCCAAAGTTTTCTTATGAGGCGCACGTCCCATCAAAACCACTTCTCTTACGCTGAAATCAAAGTTATAATAATTGTGCTGGGCTACCACCGCCATTTTCCTTGCGGAGCTTTTTGCATTCATGGAATAAAGCTCTTCCCCATCTAGATATACGGCTCCGGAATCCGCCTTTAATACACGGTAAATACACTTCAGCAAAGTGGACTTTCCACTTCCGTTAGGTCCAATAATCCCCACCAGTTCCTTATCCCTGGTTTCAATGGAAATTCCCTTAAGTATTTCCTTTGCCTGAAAATTTACCCGGATATCTTCTGTGGTTATTTTCATCCCTTTTTCCCTCCGAAGCCATAAGATTTGCGAATCAGCAAATAGATAAAGCAAGGAGCTCCGATAATAGAAACCAAAACACCGATGGGCATTTCTGAATTTTTCAGGATCACACGGCACGCCACATCACACCAAATCAGAAAGGAACTGCCAAGCAGGGCGCTAAGCGGAATCAGGCGGCTGTGGTCTGTTCCAAACAGGATTCTCACTACATGTGGGATCACCAGGCCCACAAAGCCGATCACTCCGGCACAATATACGGCAAAGCCTACCATCACCGAAGAAAGAATCAGGTATGCAGTCCGAAAGCTGTGCAGATCTGTTCCCAGGGTAATAGATACTTCATCTCCAAGTAGCATCAGATTCAAATTCCTGTATTGTGTCCAGAAAAGCACTACACACACCAGCGTCACAGGAAGCATCACACTTACTCTTGACCAGTTGGCTCCTGCAAGACTTCCCATGGTCCACTTCATAACCTCTGTGGCACCATTTTTATCATTTGTTATGTAAATCACAAAATTGGAAAAAGCAGAACAGACTGCGCTGATTGCCATTCCTGCAAGAATCAGCTTTGCCGATGTTGCTTTACCTCCCATATTGGCAATTGCAATGACCGCAAAGGATGTGACCATGGCTCCTACAAATGCGCAAAGCCCTACAGAGTTTCCTCTAAGGAAGCTGCTGATTCCAAGCATGATCGCCAGGGTTGCCCCAAAAGAAGCACCAGAAGAAATTCCAAGTACATAAGGATCTGCCAAAGGATTCTGCACAATTGCCTGCATAACCACGCCACACACAGAAAGAGCCATGCCTACCGCCAGTGCCAGAAGAACCCTTGGAAGCCGGATCAGCCATACAACATCATGAATGGCCCCCTCAGAGTAGGAGGCCATACTTTTTATGTGGAATATTTTGTACAGGATCACGCTGTATACATCCTTTAATGACAGATCTGCATTTCCAAATGTAACAGCTGCCAGTATGGAAAAAATCAGAAATGCGGCAAGTCCCACAAGGGCTGTTGCATAAATAGATGAACGAAAAATTTTCTCTTTTTTCACTGTTTTTTCCTCAACATTTAAGTATCCGTTCCAAAGCAAAAATTAGTCAATTGCAACGTCAGGATATAATCCTTTTGCAAATGTCTCCACTCCGTCCTGGGTACGGGTTGCACTTGCGTACATTTCGCTGAGCATGATCGGATATACACGGCCATTCTTTACTGCGTCAAGGCTCTGGAGGGCCTCATCATCCTGGATCACAGCCATCTGGCTTTCCAGAACACTCTGTGGATCGTCACCTGCATATGGCATGTATACCACAAAGATCACATCCGGGTTTGCAGCAATGATGTCCTCTTTTCCAACGGTAGAGGCATCAGGATTTGCAAGAGTTGCTCCTAACTTGGTTACCATATCTCCGCCGAGGCTGCTTGCGCCGTAGTTTGTAATGTCCTCACCAAGTGGCTCAAGAACCATTACAGTAGGTTTCTCTTCTACGTCTTTTGTTGCCTCAAGTGTGTTGTCAATAACAGCTTTGATATCGTCAACAATTGCTTCTGCTTTATCCTGTACATCAAAGATCTTACCAAGATTCAGGATATCGGTATATTCATTTTCCAGTGTTCTCTCACCACCTGGACGGGTGTTGGAGTTATAGTAAGTATTGCAACCTTTGTCGATCCAGTTGGTTACATTTCCAAGGTTCTTATCAGAAAACAGGGAACTCCAGGAAAGGATCATATCTGGCTCCAGCATGGTTACAGTTTCAAGGGATGGGGTAAATTCATCAAGATAATTGGTTTTAGAAAATGCTTCTTTCAGATCATCCGGAACTTCATTATCAAGGCCTGCAGTTGCAACAAGGCGGTCCTCAAGTCCAAGTGCCAGCATTGTCTCAATGCTGCCCTGGTATACAGCGATAACCTTTTCCGGTGCTTTTTCATAGGTGGTTTCGATTTCGTTTCCATCATAATCATAGGTGGTGATAGTTAAAGGATACTCAGTTCTGGTCTCGCCCTCAGAAGCAGTCTCTTCACTGGAAGCATCTGCGGTCTCTTCTGCGGGCTGGTTATCCTCTTTGATTGTCTCAGAATCTGCACGCTCTGCTGCATACACTGCTGGTGATGCAGACATAGTCATAGCAGCTGCCATCATCACAGCCAGGATTCTTGTGGTTAAAACTTTGTTTTTCATTTCTTTTCCTCTCTTTTCGTTTGTTTTCGTAACCGAAAAGATGGGGCTTCAAAAAGCGTCACTGCTGCCAGTGACTTAAAAGGCACTTTTTACGGAAGCTCCTCTTCTTCCCTTTGTTAAGCAGTTTTCCTGGCTCGCAGGTAGTAACAGCATGGCTTCCCTTCTCACGCATATGCGCAATGGTTTTCATAAGCCAGCCTTCCTGCATACAGTGGCCGCAACCGTTCAGGCTTTACACCTGATTCCCTCTCACAGCGAAATCGCCGTTCACTTAACTGGTATTCAATTACTTCAACAGTCTAGCATATCTCTTCTTTAAAAACAACAACATTATTTGCCAATTTACAAATTGGGGGCAATTATCTGGCGGTTTTTACATGCTCTACAAACAGACTCCGGATGCTTTCGTATTCGCCAAGCCCCTTCAGAACGGTTTCAACTTTATAGCCTTTCGCTCCGATCACATTTTTCCAGGAATCTGCTTCCTCCCCTGCCATATCATTCCTGGCATGGTCACCTGCCACGATCATAAACGGTGCGAGCACAACCTTCCTGGCGCCGCTTTTCTCCAGCTGGTTCAATGCCTGGTCAATTTCTGGATAGCCCTCTACAGTTGCCACGATCACATTTTCATATCCCATGTCTTTAAATCTGTAATCAAGAGCAGCATAAACCGTATTTGCATAATGCTCTGTTCCATGTCCCATAAGCACAAGTGCTGTTTTCTTATCCTGAATTACAGAAAATACATCTGCAATTGCTTTTACCACATATGCATTGTCTTCTTCTGTTGTAAGCAGCGGATTACCGAATTTCACAGACTGGAAGTGATCAGCAGCTGCAAGAACATCTGCTTTCATAAGATCGTTCTCCACTCCATTCATTACGTGAGTTGGCTGAACGGTCACCTCCTTGATTCCGTCCTGTGCCATACGCTCCATGGCTTCTTTCACGTTATCATAATGAATATGATCCCGTTTTTCAATTTTTGCCAGGATCATCTTGCTGGTCCAGGCACGATAGATCCTGTACTGGGGAAAAGCGGCTCCAATGGTCTCTTCAATTGCGTCAATGGTCACTTTTCTGGTGTCCTCATGGCTGGTTCCAAAGCTTACCACAAGAATTGCTTTCTTGGTGAGATTGCCCATTCTCTTACCTCCATAATTTTATTTTCACACTGTAATTATAAGGTAAAAATTAATTTTTACAACCCAATTTTTTTCGCATGCCTTAGAGCGTGTTGCTGATCACGGAGTGAACAGCAACCTTTCGTGTTATCTCTTACTATTTTCGCATTTTCAAAGCCTTGTCCTTCCTGTTCATTTATGGTAAATTATACCTTGGAGGTGTTACTTTTATATGTATAAAGAAAATCAGTCTAAGATCATTGACCTTGTCAAGCAGGCAAAGCCATTGATCTTTCAGGAAATGACTCACGAAAAGGTTACAGAAAAAGGGGCTGCCGACTATGTAACCAATGTGGATGTGGCTGTACAGAACTATCTGAAAGAAGTGCTTGGAAAGAAATTTCCAGATATCGCACTGATTGCTGAGGAAAAAGAAAACCTGGGGCTGGATCCTGCAAAATCTTACTGGATCCTGGATCCCATCGACGGAACTACCAATTTAATCCGGGATTATCACCTGAGTGCCGTTTCCCTTGGACTTTATGAAAATGGGGAGATTACTTTCGGGGTGGTTTATAATCCATTTACTGAGGAACTGTTCTATGGGGCAAAGGGGGAAGGTGCTTACCTGAACGGGGCTTCTATCCAGGTTTCTGACCAGCCGGGATTCAAAGACGCGGTAGTGTCCTTTGGTTCTTCTCCTTATGAAAAAAACAGGGCAAAGGAATTGTTCCCGGTGTTTTATAATATCTTTATGAACTGTGCAGATTTCAGACGTACCGGTTCTGCTGCGCTGGATATCTGCTACGTGGCATGCGGAAGGCAGCATGCTTATCTGGAACAGAATCTGAAGCCCTGGGATTACAGTGGGGCCAGCGTTATTTTGAGGGAAGCAGGCGGCACCATCACAGACTGGGAAAATAAGGAGCTGCCATATCTGGCAAACTCAGATATCCTGGCTTGCGTGCCACAGTTCCGGGAGATTTTGCTGAAGCTTATAAATGCGTAACAAGACTGCAGCCTGTTCTCAAAAGCTTTAAGCTCTCATATAAACATGCTCTAGCCCGTTGTTCGCAAAAATGAAAGACACCACTATTCTCCCGCTTTTATTCTGCTGTATATTCACGCACTCTCAAGGGAATACCAAGCTTCTCTGCCAATTTGCGGCTTTTCTCAACATTCTCTTTGCCAATACAGTCTACGACCGTAAATTTCACATTATCCGTATACTGCCCGCAATCCTGCGCAAATTTCAGCATGGCGTCAAAAGCTTTTTCGCCGTAGGCTGGGCGTACGACTTCGTTATAGGATTTGGCATCTGGCATGTTCAGACTGATAGAAACAATATCTACTGCCTGACAGACCTCCCTGGCAATGGAGCGCTTATTGATCAGGTCTCCAAGGCCATTGGTATTCAGACGAAGCTTGATTCCCGGACAAGGGTTTCCGTTTCGGTCTAAATGTGCCGGATATTTGCTTCTCATATATTCACTGACTGCGATCAGTTTATCCAGCGCCATGGTAGGCTCACCATAGCCGCAGAAGACTGCCTCCTTATAACCGGAAAAGTCAAATCCATCAATGGCCTTATAAATCTCTTCCATGGCAGGTTCTTTCTCAAACCATAAGGTCTTTGCACCACCTACAGAATCTCCATTGTTGCGGATACAGAAAGTGCAGCTGCAGGGACATTTATTTGTCAGATTAAAATATACCTCATCATTATAGCAATAAACAATATCAGCCATTATTCACACGCTCCTCTATAAAAGCTCTCCTAAATATTTTTCAAAACAGACACCATCATTTCGGTCTGTACCTTCCTTAACCGTTTCTTCAATTGCCTTTGATAGAAATTTCACTGCCATCTCAACGCAAGTTGTCATAGACATGCCCTTCACCAGACCAGCACTTAGTACAGAAGCAAACAGATCTCCCGTTCCAGAATAACTGCCGCCGATTTTTTTCGCAAATCTCCAGAAAGAATTATGATTCTCTACAACAAGATTTCCCACACACGCGTCATTTTCCACACCTGTGATCACAGCAGCCTGTAAACCATATTCATTTGCAAGCTGTTCCCCGGTCTTTCCAATCTGCGCTAGCCGTTTCTCACCAGCCAGTTCCAGGAACCTGGCGTATCGTTTTTCCATCTCTTCTTTCCCATATAAAAGAAGCAATGCTTCTGTCAGATTGGGTGTGATCACCTGGGCACTTCTTACCAGCTGTATCATCTTTTCCCGCAAGCCTTCTGTGTATATTCCGTAAGCACTGCCATTATCTCCCATAACCGGATCCACCAGCACCATGGTCTTCTCCTGCCGGAATCTTCTGAGAAAATCAAGGATCTTATCCGCCTGCTCCTCATCTGCCAGAAATCCGGTATAAATCCCATCTGGTGAAAAGCTCCGCTTCTCCCATTCCTCCATGATCTGTTCCATGTGCTCTGTATAATCGTCACAGTAATAGGAAGGATATCCAGTCTGATTGCTGAGCACAGCTGTGGGCAAAGGCACCGCCTGCACGCCCATCACCGAAATCACCGGGATTGCTGCTGTCAGGGAACATTTCCCAAGTCCGGACAGATCCTGAATTACCGCTATCTTTTTCAAATATATCACTCCACTTGTAAATTTTTCGTTTATACTGTAGAATAACACCTAAGTGTATGTACAGAAATATCCAAATTCAAGTTTTTTAGAGGGGACAGTTTTATGTTAGACATTACAAAGAATCAGAACCGCACCACACATCTTTACATGGAGGTTTACGAATATTACAAAAAGCTGATCCTGGATGGAAAAATGGCACCTGGCAGCAAAATGCCCTCTCTTCGGAAGTGCTCCCAGGAGCTGAAGCTTTCCCGGACCACCATTGAGACCGCTTATCTCCAGCTGGCAGCGGATGGCTACATTATGGCAAAAGCCCAGAGCGGCTACTATGTCACCGAAATTGCTTCCCATCAACACCAAAGCAGTCAGCCCGGCAAACACAATGAAACACACTACCGCTATGACCTGGCTTCCTCCGGCGTGGACAAAGAAAGCTTTCGCTTCGATCTATGGAGCCGTTATATGAAAAGTGCCCTCCGCCAGAACAAACGAATGCTCACTTACGGAGAGCCTCAGGGAGAGGCAGATTTCCGGGAAATCCTGGCAGATTATATCCGGGAACGCCGAAACATCCTCTGCTCCCCGGATGATATTGTAGTCGGCGCCAGTTTCCAGAGCCTGCTGCAGATTCTCTGTCCCCTTATTCATGAAGTGTATCCTGATTTTCGCCAGGTATCCTTCCCTACCCCTTCTTTTGTTCATGGAAGCACTGTTTTTAGGGATTATGGATATGACATCCATTACCGTGATAAAGACTGCGACGTGGTCTATGTTTCCCCTGCCCACATGACAAAATGGGGTGAGATCATGCCTGTGAAGCGCCGCCTGGAGCTTTTGAAATATGCAGATGAGCGTCATCACCTGGTGATCGAAGACGATTTCGAAAACGAGTTTGTTTATTTCCAGAAACCTACCCCGTCTCTTTTCGGACTTTCCGGTGGGCAGGGCGTAGTTTATATCGGTTCTTTTTCCAGATTGCTGCTGCCTTCTATCCGTATCAGCTTTATGATCCTGCCACCAGAGCTTCTGGAAGCTTATAATAGGAAGGCGGTTTTTTACAACCAGACGGCTTCCAAGGCGGAGCAGATCGCACTCTGCCAGTTTATCCGGGATGGGCACCTTGCAGCTCAGACCAGGAGGCTGAAACGGCTTTATTCCTCTAAATTAAAGCAGCTCCGCAGCGCAGTCCGCCAGGTGTTTGGCCCTAAGTGCCAGATCCAGGTTGGAGCTGCAGGCACCAGTCTGGCACTTACCCTGCCTTATGAAAAAAATGGAGAAGAATTAAAAAAACAGGCGCTAAAAAAAAGCCTGCATGTACAGATTATAAAAGAAACGGAAAAGGAGGTAACGGTGCTTATGTCCTGTTCCTCCATGCCAGTACAGGATTTCGTACCAGCCTGTGAACTACTAAAATCTGTGATCTCAGATTAGCAGCAAGACAGTCGCTAAGGTCTCATGAAGGCATGAACTTTAACTGGTTGCTCACGTAAATATAAAAAACAGCGTATACCTTGTCCATTTACACAAAACAAAGTATACGCTATGTTTTACCCCCGGTTATTATCAATCATATACAGCAGCGCATTGCAGATACATGCTGCTATATTAGAACCGCCCTTGCGCCCCCGGGCTACAATATAGGGCACATTAGTGTGCATGATCAGCTCCTTGGACTGTACCACATTCACAAAGCCTACAGGCACGCCAATGATCAGTTCCGGATCCAGTTTTCCATCCTCGATCAGCTCGTACAGCCGCACAAGAGCCGTAGGTGCATTTCCAATGGCAAAGATCAGCTTTTTATTCAGACAGGCGGCCTTATCCATGCTTGCGGTGGCTCTGGTGGAACCATTTTCCCTGGCAATTTTTGCTACGTCCTCATCCGACATAAAGCAGTAAACCTCACCCCCATATCTGGCAAGAGCCCGCTTGTTAATCCCCGCTTTTGCCATCTGGGTGTCAGTTACAATACAGGCACCCTCTTTAATAGCCCGGATTGCTTTTTCCACTGCATTTTCGGAAAAGCAAAGATTCCTGGCGTAATCAAAATCGGCACTTGTATGGATGCAGCGCTTTACCACCAGCTCTGTTCCCGGGATAAGCGGGGTGTCACCAAGCTCCTCTGTGATGATTTCAAAGCTCCTTTTCTCTATATCCATAGGTTTTACATTTTCCAGTTCTACCTTCATTTCTACTCCTTCTCCCGTATCGTTCTCTGCCTTATAAATGACATATTCTAATTCAGGCAATCTCTTTTTCAGATTCCAGCTTCCAAGATCTCATATATTTTCTTCATATCCAGATGCTTCCGGAGCTCTGCTGCCAGAATATCATACTGGGTTTCCTTAAATGCAGCAAAATCCATGCCTGTCATTCCAGATACATCCAGTCCCTTCTTTTCTCCAATGATCTGCACGATTGCCCCAGCCACAGCCTCCTTGTCAAAAACGCCGTGAACATAGGTTCCGCACACATTGTCAAGATAAGCACCATCTGTCTTGCGCTCTCCGGTTACGCTGTCCTGGATCCTTGTGGATGACTTTGCTTCTCCCTTTAAGATTGTCTCACCCATATGGATCTCATACCCCTCCAGCTCCGTATCACTCAGCTTCGCAAATGCTCCTGTTAGCTGGTCAAAGAAACCTTCCACTCTGGTTCTGGTCTTTTTCTCTGCAAAAACAGTATCCATAGGAAGAAGTCCCATCCCCTTAATAGTTCCCCCGGCTTCCACTCCATGAGGATCGCTTAAGGTTTTCCCCAGCATCTGATAACCGCCGCAGATTCCAAAGATCAGCTTTCCTTTTGCTGCTTCTTTTAAGATCAGTGCCTCCAGACCATTTTCCCGCATCCACAGAAGATCCTCCATAGTATTTTTGGTTCCCGGCAAAATGATCATATCCGGATTACCAAGCTCAGAAGGATTTTTCACATAGCGAAGAGAAACTCCCTGGATGCTCTCCAACGGATTAAAATCCGTGAAATTAGAAATTCTGGGCACTCGGATCACCGCAATGTCAATCAGATCCACCTTGCGGTTTATCTCAAAACGCTCTGTGAGACTGTCCTCATCCTCCACCTGAATGTGAAGATATGGGGCAACTCCAACTACCGGAATCCCGCTTCTCTCCTCCAGCATTTCCACACCTGGATCCAGAATGGTTTTATCACCGCGGAATTTGTTGATGATCAGACCTTTTACCATCTCTTTTTCATCCTCTTCCAGAAGCATCACCGTTCCGATCAGCTGGGCAAAAACGCCGCCTCGGTCAATATCCCCTACCAGGAGCACTGGCGCTTTCGCCATCTTTGCCATTCCCATATTTACGATATCATCACTTTTCAGGTTAATTTCCGCCGGACTTCCAGCTCCTTCTATAACAATAATATCATTTTCGGCTGCAAGGGCATTGTAAGCCTTCATAATATCCGGCACCAGTTTTTTCTTATATTTAAAATAATCCCTGGCGCTCATGTTTCCCAGAACCTCACCGTTTACGATCACCTGGGAGCCTACATCGTTTGTAGGCTTTAAAAGAACAGGATTCATCAGAACAGAAGGAGCAATTCCAGCTGCTTCTGCCTGCATCACCTGGGCACGTCCCATTTCCAGACCTTCTTTTGTGATAAAAGAATTCAACGCCATATTCTGGGACTTGAAAGGTGCCACACGGTACCCGTCCTGTTTAAAAATTCTGCAAAGGCCTGCTGCCAGAAGGCTTTTTCCGGCATTGGACATTGTCCCCTGCACCATGATTGCTTTTGCCAAAATGTGTTCCTCCTTTTGTATCTCTCTTACATAGCAGTTCGAGCTTTCCTGATCCATTCAAAAAAACTGCTACCATCCAATAGGAAAGCCGTGCTTTCTACTTGCCCGTATCTATTTCTTCTAATGCTTTAACAAGCTGTTGATTTTCCTCGTGATTTTTCACCGCCACCCGGTAATACCCTTTGGAAAGCCCGGTGTAATTGCTGCAGTCGCGGATCAGGATCTTCTTCTGTTCCAGCTTCTCATACAGATCCACAGGACCAGTAAAGAAAACGTAATTTGCCTGGGAGGGATAAACCAGATAGCCTAATCCGGTCAGTTCCTCTTTCAGATATGCAAGCTCGGCAAACGTCATCTGACGCCCTGCCTCCACGTATTTCGTTTCCTTTAAAGCGGCAAGACCGGCAGCCTGGGCCATGGAAGACACATTCCAGGGCTGGCTCATGCTTTCCATTTTTTCCAGAAGGCTTCTGTTCCCGCAAAGCCCGTATCCCAGCCGCACACCTGCTATGGCATACCGCTTTGTAAACGCTTTCAGAAGAAAAAGATTGTCATAGGTATCCAGATATTCCTTTAGGGTATATGTTTCCGGATCCTGCACAAAATCCAGGAAACATTCGTCCACTGCCATCAGGATATTTCGTTCCCTGCAGCGCTTCAGAATTTTTTCCAGCAAAGGCTTCTCTATGAGAAGACCTGTGGGATTGTTGGGGTTGCACAGGAAAATAATGTCGATTTCTTCTGTCAATGCCTCCAGGAAATCTTCTCCCAGGGCAAACTGCTTTTTCTCATCCAGAGGAAAAAATTCCACCTGGCAGTCTATGCTGTACAAAGCCTGCTGATATTCTGCAAAGGTAGGTGCCGGTACCAGGGCTTTCTTCGGATTTACCGCCCTGCACAGGGAAAAGATCACCTCTGCAGCACCGTTTCCGCAGATCACCTGTCCGGCTTTCACATTCTCATATTCTGCAATGGCCTCTTTCAGGGGCGCACAGCCAACCTGTGGATAATCGTTGATGTGATCCAGGCTTTCTATAATGGCTCTTTTGATCCCCTCCGGGGTACCAAGAGGATTGCAGTTTGCAGAGAAGTCAATGCACCCCTGGTGATGATAGACATCACCGCCATGTATGTGTTTTTCCATTGTTGTCTCCATTCAAGTAATTACACGATTTTATCGAACATCAGCACTTTAAATATACCGCTTCCGATGAACAATCTTATTCAAAATGCCAACGAATAATCTAATCCTAAAAATACGTAGCTGGCGTTTTATAAATTGTGACTAAAATATCACTTTCAGAAGCACACTCAATCCAAAGAACAATATTGCTCCCACAATGCAGGTAGCATAAAGCAGCTTATTCGCCCTTGGAATATCCTCAACCGTGACTGGCCGGATCGGATCTCCTATGGTTGGCTTTTCATATAATTTACCAAAGTAATACGCGTTTCCCGCCAGCTGTACATCCAGCGCTCCTGCCATTGCCGCCTCTGTCTGGGCAGAATTAGGGCTGGCATGGTTGCGTCGGTCTCTTCTGTATATTTTCACTGCATTTTTGGTGTCCATGCCCACAAAAATGGTGGACAGAGCCATCAGCCAGCCGGAAATTCTTGCAGGGATAAAGTTTGCCACATCATCAAGCTTGGCAGCACATCTTCCAAAATACAGGTATTTGTCATTTTTATATCCAAGCATGGAATCCATAGTGTTGATTCCCTTGTACAAAAACATCAGGGGGATTCCTCCAATTGCCATGTAAAGCATAGGTGCAATAATTCCATCAGAAGAATTTTCCGCAACGGTCTCTACCGCCGCCTTAGTTACCCCCACTTCGGAAAGCGCCTGGGTATCACGGCCAACGATCATGGAAACTGCATAACGTGCTTCCTCGATGGTTCCATTTTTCAGGCGGTCATATACTTTCATGCTTTCATCCTTTAGGGATTTGGTTGCAAGCAGCTGACCGCACCAGAAAGTCTCCAGTGCAAAGCCCAGCCAGAAATTCCATTTATAGAACAGATGAACCACTCCAAAAGGAATGAAGAAAGTAATTATGCAGACAAGGATCACTTCCAGAATGCCGCCTGCCAGCTCCCCTTTGTCTGTTTTCGGAAACATTTTCCGGATTCCTTTTTCCAGTATGCTGATCAGGTTTCCGATGAGGCATACCGGGTGATATAACCATCTTGGATCTCCCATAAGCAGGTCAAGAATAAAGCCTGCGGGGAGAGTTAGTAATCGTATCATTTTTGTAGCTCCTTCATTTCACCTGTTTTTCAGGCAGTACGTTTTCTTTGCTTTATTTTGCAAAATAAATTCTTATTTATTTGCTTTTTCCTGATACTCCAGGCATTTTTCCAAAAATGCCTGGGGGATTCGCGGATTCGCATAATAATATAAATGTGGAAAACCAGCTAACATAGTGTCAGTTCCGTGGATGCAATCCCAGCCGCGGCTGCTCCCTGGCTTTGAAGCATGAAACGTGGTTCCGCAATTTTCCGAATCAAAATAGTGAAATTCGTGGGCAGGGCTATGACCAAGATCTGTCTCCCCTAGAACGCGGAATTTAGTTTCTGTCATCTGCGTATTATTCTGTTCTAAAGTAATATATCCAAAACGGGTTAGCCTTGGCGTACGCCATACTTTGCCTGGAATCACTCCTGCCATTTCGTAGAAATTGCCGTCCATTCCCTCCATTTCTTCATGGAGATACATGAATCCGCCGCATTCTGCAAGACAAGGCATTCCACCTTTTATTGCTGTGGCAATTTCCTGCCGCATGGAAGCATTTTCTTCCAATGCTTTTCCATTTAATTCCGGGTAACCACCGTAAAGCAGGATTCCATCCAGCTTTTCAGGTAAATGCTTATCATGTATAGGTGAGAATGGAACCAACTCAGCGCCCATAGAACGAAGTAAATCCAGATTGTCCTCATAGAAAAAACAAAATGCCTCATCTTTCGCCAAACCGATCTGAAGTTTCTTTTTACAGCTCCAAATATAACTCTGACTCAGATCTTTTAGTCCTTCATTTTCTTTTGCTTCTCTGGCATTTTCGCTTACTTCTTCCAAACTTTCCAAGCTCTCATTTGTCTTTTCTAACGACGGATATTGAAGCTCTGGTGCCTCATTTGCCAGCTTCAGAATTTCTTCAATTTCCAGACTAGTTTCCAGCACCTCCGCCAGCTTTAAAAGCCGTCCTTTCAGTTCCGGGATTTCCTCTGGAAGAACCAGCCCTAAGTGTCGGCTCTCGATCACGCAGTCCTCCACCTTCGGCACGTAGCCCAGCACTTTAATGCCAAGCCCTTTTTCTACCAGCTTTTTCATTCTGGGATACAGCATAGGGGACATCTGGTTAAAGATCACCCCTTTTATATGGCTGTCCTTTTTGTACTCCATGAACCCTTTTATGTAAGCGGCAAGAGAAACACTCATTCCCTTGCTGTTCACGATCAGGATCACAGGCGTATCCGTAACTCTTGCCAGGTCATAGGCGCTTGCCTGGGTAGTGGTTCCTGCCACACCGTCATAGAAACCCATAACCCCTTCCATTACAGCGATCTGGCAATCAGCGCTATTTTTTGCAAGGAGATATCTGGTGATCTTTTCCCCTGTAAAAAAGGTGTCCAGATTGCGGGATTTGGTGCCAATAACCTGGGTATGAAACATAGGATCAATATAATCCGGGCCACATTTAAAGGAAACTGTCTTCAAACCTCTATTTACCAGCACTTGTAAAAGTCCGCAGGTAAGAAGGGTTTTTCCGCTTCCGCTGGCTCCTGCTGCAAGCAAAATCCTGGGTATTCTTTTTTCCATGCTACTCCCTCCTCACCATTCTAAAAATTATGCAAACAACATTTCAAAAAACAAATCCTCTATAGTCTGATACCAATCCGTAACTCTCCCTTGCATGCACACAAATGCCTTCATTCCATACGCTGCGGCTTCTGGCAGGTAATAATATAAATAGGGTTCTCCCCCATCATCAGATGATATCTTCCGATTTCCCTGGATCTGGAAGCTGCAAGCTGCACTACTTCCCGCTCTGCAAAATCGTATTCCTTCAGCACATCCAGTGCCTCACTGATGGTCTCCAGGGTAATGCAGTTGATCACGATCCGCACATCCTGATTCTTTTTCAGAAGCAAAGCAACAATTTCTTTCAGGTTTCCTGACGAGCCACCGATAAATGCATGTGTGGGAACCGGCAGGGATGCAAGAGCCTCCGGTGCCTCTCCCTTTACGATTTCCAGATTATCGGCTGCAAACTTCTGTTTATTTTCATAAAGAAGCGCCACCGCATCATCCTTTTTCTCCACTGCAAAGACCTGTCCCTGATCAGCACGAAGTGCCATCTCCACAGAAACAGAGCCGGTCCCTGCGCCTACATCGTAGCAGATGGAGTCTTCCTGAAGACGTAGCTTGGAAAGGGAAACACAGCGCACCTCTTCTTTTGTCATAGGTGCTTTTCCCCGGATAAATTCCTCGTCCGGGATTCCATGCGTGGAAAATGCCGGTCTGGCTTTCTCATTGTATGCACATACAACACTTAATGCCTGACCTTCATAGGAGATCAGTTCACTAGCTTTTGCATAGAAAATTTTTTCCTCTGGATAGGAAAGGTTTTCTCCCACATAAAGTACCACATCTCCCATCTGGTACTCAACCAGCTTCTGCGCCAGCTCTGCTACTGCGCTTCCAGTTCCCAGAATGGAAAAGACTTTCTGATTATGTTTCATCATGGAAATCAGATTGCAGTTTTTGCCGTGGGCACTGGTGATCTTTGCATCATCCCAGGACTGACCGATTCTGGACATGAAGTAAACCACCGAGGAGATTCCGCAGATAATTTCAATATCAGCTGAAATTTTCTTCAGCACATCCAGCAGTTTCTTCGCCCCACTGTAAAAACCTACGTCCCCAGACAAAGCGATCACAATATTCTCATATTCTGCATGGTTTTTAATATACTCTCCGATCACATCACTGCGGTATTCATACACCACCGGCTGTCCCGACTCCCGAATGGAATCTGCCATACGCTTTGCACCAATGATCAGATCTGCTTTCTGAACAGCCTTTTTGCCCTGAATGGTAAGGGTTTCTTTACTTCCCATTCCAATTCCCAGAAGAGTCACATGAGGCTTCTGGGTAAGTCCAAAACGGTCTGTCAGCATTCGCTTGCACTCTGCTACCGAAAGCCCCTCTTCCTGCAACGGTCTTCCAATAATAACAGGAATCACCTCACACATAAGTGCTGCGTCAATCTTTTCCTGGAAACCTCCTGCTTTTCCTGTGTCTTTAGTCACAAGATACTTGCAGTCATACTGACGGAGCATGGCAGCATTTAACTCCATGGAAAAAGGTCCCTGCATGCCGATCAGGTGCTTTCCCTCAAAGCCATAGCCCTTGCAGGTCTCCATTACAGATGGCAGAGACAGCACACGGGCATAAATACGCTCTCCGGCATCAGATAAGGCTGTAAATTTTCCAAGCTCCTTGCTGCCTGTAGTGAGCAGAATGTTCCCCTTTGTACCTTCCAGAAATTTCACTGCTGCCTCTGTGTCTTCCACATACACAGCCTTATCCTGATGGGAACCGTTCTCACGAAGAACTCTCTCATAGGAAAATCCTGTGTTTTTGCAGGCAATCCGAATATTCGCCGTTACTTCTGCTGCATATGGATGAGTGGCATCAAGCACCAGCCTGGGACTGCGTTCCCTTAACAGCACTTCCATTTCTTCCCCAGTCAGACGGCCAGCATGGATTTTCAGATATTCGTCCTCTTTTAAAGATTTGCTGCCATAATCCGTGGCAACGCATGCAAGCACACTGACCTTATGCTTTGCCAGAAAGTTACATACCTGGCAGCCTTCTGTGGTGCCTGCAAATACTACAACATCAGACATTTTTATATCCTCTTGGTGTTACCATTTTTCCGTTTATATTTCGGGTCTGGGAATTTCCAATAAATACAGTAGTAAACATATCCACCTGGGTATCCTTTAGTTCTCCCAAGGTCATAACCTGAGCCTTCTCTCCTTCGCGGTTAATGTTCTGAACCGTACCGCACACGGTCTCCGGAGATTTATGCTGAAGCATAAGCTCGCAGGCTTTTTTCAGATAATCGTGTCTCTTGTGGCTGGAAGGATTGTAAAGAACGATCACAAAATCTGCTTCAGAGGCCAGAAGAAGCCGTTTTTCAATTTTTTCCCAAGGGGTAAGCAGATCGCTAAGGCTGATCAGACAAAAATCATGGATAAGAGGTGCTCCAAGAACTGCGGCGCCTCCAGTCGCTGCAGTCACACCGGCAACCACTTCCAGCTCCACATCCGGGTAATTTGCACCGATCTCATACATAAGCCCAGCCATTCCATAGACACCTGCATCTCCACTGCAGATCATGGAAACAGTCTGTCCCTTCATAGCCTCGTCAAACGCCATGACACAACGGTCTACTTCTTTTCTCATTGGGGTTGTGAGAAAAGCTTTCCCTGGAAAATGATCTTTTACAAGATCGATATAAACGGTATATCCAACAATTACTTCGCTTTTTTCAAGCGCTGCAGCGGCAGCTCCTGTCATTCCTTCGTAGGAACCAGGACCGATTCCTACCACATAGATTTTCTTTTCTTTATTCAAAATGCATCCTCCATTCTCCAAGGGCAAGGGCTGTTGTCACACCCTCTGCACCATGTTTTCTCTGTATAAAATAAGTGCCAGTATCTTTATGGCTGGTATCTGCTTTTTGGCTTTCTCTTTCATCATGTCTGACTTCTGCCAGCATATCTGTTTTAAAACCCACTTTTTTTGCCAAAAAACTCTCTATGGCTTTCACTGCGCTCCGCTCACACACATTATCTACCCCCACAGTCTTACTCACAAAGGAAGACGGGGTAAAGTCTCCTTCCACAGCCAAAAGTTCTTTGCTGGAAAAAGTAATAAAGGGAACGCCCAGCTTTTCTGCCAGAGCCAGAAGCCCTGGTTCTTCTTTTTTCACATCAATGCTTGCAAGTGCGGCAATGGCCTCTTTGTAAACGTCATTTTCCTCCAGGCAGCCAAATGCTGCTTTTTCCACGGCTGATAATTCTTTATTTTTCCGGCAGCCCATTCCAAGTACCACGGATGGCGGAACTACATGGGTAGTTGAAGAAAATGGGTGACAACTTTTATGTATGGTTACTGCGATTCCTACTGCCGGGAGCGGTCCGCCATCCACAGTCTCAAACCGCATTCCTGAGAACGATGTTTTATCTGTTTCTTCAAACAATAAATGTCTTTCATCATTTGCCTTCTGGCCTGACATTTTTACATAATCTGATTCAGGGTACTGTTTTTTTCTACACCAGATCATTCCCTTTGGCAATTCGCCCTCCCAGGGAAATTCACTATAAAAACCGACCTTCTCTCCTGCCAGCAGCGCAGCAGAAACCTCTTTTGCCTCTTTCATCCGGAAAATCTGGCAGTTATTTTTCTTCGCAAACACATCCACAGCAAATTTCCCCTCAAGATCTGTGGCTGTTGTGACTACAG
>ENA-UOJJ01002886-UOJJ01002886.1-human-gut-metagenome-genome-assembly--contig:-CS66-NODE-2886-length-19848-cov-9.063255_pt1 | contig 19848 bp, 26 predicted proteins | sample MGYA00242343_ERZ723890 | MGnify/ENA metagenome assembly ERZ723890 | reverse complement strand
AATTTTGCGGGACTTTTTTGTTTTTGCTATTGACTTTTATTTGCAGGACTCCAAACTGCCAATCACAGATTTCATATGCGCGATAACTTCATCACTGGTGCGCGTTTCTTCCTTTTGCGGCACAGCAAAATCCGCATACCGTGCTTGCAAATAAGAGCCTCCCACGTTTTTGGCCGTATTTTCCGCAATAATGCGCAGTGCGTCGGTCACGTAGACGCGATAAACAAGCCTGTCTTGCCGATCTTTATATTTTGCAAGACAATACCGCAAAAACGGCTTTAATTTTTTGATTCCCCTGTACTCTCCTGCGCAGAGCCAGAGGAAGTCTCGCTCTGCGCCGAAACAAAAAGCTCTGAAAATGCCTCGTCCGTCAAAAGCTCGCCGGTGTCCTGCATCAATTTGGCGAGATTCAGAGATTTTTTATAGTCTTCGGCACTTATACCCTCGATAGCGGACAGAATCGTAATAATATCAGCCTTGTGCTCCCTCAAAAGTGTTGGAAGCGCTTTTCTGATACGCTGCGCCATAAAGGCTTTGGCGGTCATTCCATCCGGGCACTTTTCGCGTTTGAAAAGCGTGGAAGCGCTTTCACTGGTGGCGATATTGGCAATAGGGTCAATAATGTCGGCGATTACGTCAAAAACGCGTTCGCCCTTAATTTCAGACAGCTTCATTAGGTTCCCTCCGTTTCAGGTGCGACGCTGTAAAAGACCATTGGCATGGTGTCCTGTGCGTCGATAGACACATGTCCGGTCAGGCCGACAGAAATCTGGCCCTTGCCGTTTTTGGACGTCTGAATGGAAAATCCATCGGTAGACAGAGCGTTTTTCAGCTGAATGGCAACAACGCCGCCGTCAGCTCGGTCGCCAACCCACCAAATGTCAGAAAAGTCGGTCTGCTTCAGGTTTCTGCGCGGGACGATCTTGCTGGTGTTGGTGGTATCAATGTCCGCCGCACCCAGCGCCAGTTTGATACCGGCGGGAGATGTACCCAGAGACGTAAAGCTCATCTTGCAATCCCACCCGTCCAGATGCTTCAGTTCCATCAAGTTCGCGGGGCAATTATCCACGTCCTCACCCATGTCGGAGTATGTCGGTGTACAAGATGCGTTGATGCCGCCCGTGGTGGCGCAGATAATATCACTGTCTTTCGGCGCGACCACAGAGGACGGGTCAAAAGACTTGAGCAGCACACCGGCGTCAAGCTGCAAGCTTTCAAAAGTGTCCTGCGGGATTACGGTAAATTTGCTCATATGCAAACCCCTTTCAATTTTCAGTCAGGTATTCAGCGGTAATATTGAGATATCGCCGCTTAATGTTTTTATCGGTTTCGTCCGCAATGTTCTGGCACCACGGAGTTCCGCGCTTGATCCAGATATATCCTCCGTCGCACGGAATCACCGTGCCGCCGTAACCGATTGCAGTGCTGATTTCTTGTGCTTTAGCGTTTGGAATAGCTTCGCTCTCCGTGTAGTACCATAGATTTACAGTCAGGCTGATTTCTCCGCTGTCCAATGCGCCAGTAATGAGTTCATAGGTCAGCCACGGAAACGTTGCATCTTCCGGTACGTTGGAGGTGGGATAAGCCGTCAAAAACTGCGAGAACCACGCATGCAGCGCCTTGTCTTTTGTCATTGCGGCAGCTCCTTCCGCTCAACTGTGAAGAACTTCAAGCCCTGAATCATCGGGCCTGCCGATTTTGGCGCAGAGCGTTCCTCCGGATTAGAAGTCACGCGGTATGTGTCTCCTGTGGTTTTGTCTCGGAAATAATCGCCGTACTCGATGGGCACAGCCTTGTTAACCAGCGCGGAATAAACGCTTGTAACGCCCTCTTTTTCTGCTCTGCGTGCTTCCATGGAAGTGTCCAGCGCCTGATAGTTCAAAAACTCCGCGCCGGTTGTCCACGTCGTTTCATATCCGCCCGCTCCGTCTGGTGTTCTGTTTTTTTCCAGCAAAATACACGTTCGGGCAAAATCGTTTAACAGGCTCACGGTTCCACCCCCTTAATTTTTCGCCAGCTGTTTAACCTGCTCCGGAAAGCGTCTTGCCAGCCGGTTACTGCGCTTGTTCCTGCCGAACCAGCGCTTGCTTTGGTGTAGGAGTAGCCCCCGAAACTCTCGCTTTGATACGGGCTTGCAACGGCCTCCCCGTTCTTTTCCTGCCACGCCTCGATCTCAACCGAAAGATCGGTTACGGCTTTCGGCACGGCAAGCGCCCACACAGAGCCGGTAAACGTCTCGTCCGTTAAATCGACCGCCGGATATTGATGCAGACCGTCGTTAAACACAGAGCCGACGATGCGGAAATATTGATGGGTCAGGAGAAAGGGCAGCGTAATGCTGCCATTCTCCACGGTGAACGTGCCCTCGTGAATCTCCACAAGGAACCAGTTGTTCAAGTGCCGTAAGACCTGTTCAAGCATCACACTGCCCTCCTATCAGGTTTTTGCCGTTACGTCAGCGCTGCCGGACTTGAGCGCATGATAGTTGCCGTCGCACTCGACCACGGTCACCTTCTGGCCGGTCGCAATGGTCAGGTCGCTCTTGCCATCCCAATCGTTCCAACCGGCGACGTTGTCGCCGTAAGCGACGGTCGCGGCAGAGGAGCCGGACGTGTACTTATACTTGTTGCCCGCCGAGGCCTTTGCCGGAGACACGGTCAGCTTGGTATCGCCGCTCTTGGAGCCTGCGGCAGAGGTGACCGTCAAAGAGCCGAGCGTGCCGTTGTCGATGGTGCCAACGACCACGCCGTCAATGCGCTCGGCAAACAGCTCCATGCCGTTAATAACGGTGTCCGATGCGGTCATGTTGGTGTAATCAGGCTCCTCATGGATGCCGATGTAGCCGGTCGCATCGGTGGTGAAGGTGAATACCTCCTGCAGATCGGCACCGTTGACGGGGATGTAGTAGAGGACGATGTTGTCCTTTGCCGTGGCGTAGATCTTGCCCTTGGGGACGCTGGCGTTCATGATGAGCGTACCGAGGCCGAGGAAGTTCTCGACGTAGCTCATGCCGAATGCGGTCTGCACGGTGATGTTGGCCGTAGACAGGTAATCCGCAACGTCCAGCGGATTCATAAAGTAGACCGCGCCGATCTCGTCATCCTCGAAAAGGACCTGCAGATTGCCCCACGCCTGCGCAAGAACAGTCTGGAAGTTCTTGCCGCTCACCGCGCCGGTGCCGGTCGAGAGGAAGTCAAAGAAACTCTTGCGGATGCCCTTCTGCACGTCCTTGAGCATTTCGTCGGTGGTCATTTCCACCGCCTGATCGTAGCCGCGGTCGGTGATTGCCTCGGCAGAGGTGGCCTTGCGCCACTTCTTGAGCGTGATCTCCTTGTAGTTCACAGCCTCGGTCTTGTAGTGGGAAAGGGGGATGGTGTCACCCTCGGCCACAACGCCGCTCTCGAGCGTGCCGGTCGCCTTGTAGCTCTTGAGCACAGTTCCAGCCTGCTTTGCGATCTTTCGGGTCACACCGAGAGCCTCCATCAGTTTCTTGATGGAGTAACCGAACATTTCGGTAAATTCGATCTCGCGCACGCGGGCGAGGTCATTTTTCTTGATCAGATTAGTTTCAGCAGCCATAATTAGCCTCCGTTCTTATTTTCAAAAAGGTTGATGTTTGCAGCGATCGCCGCGCGGCGCTCCGCCCTGTCCTTGATCTGCATGATCTGATCTTTGGTCATTGCGCCGCCGCCGGTATTCGCCGGGGGAGTGGCGGGATTCGCGCCCTTTGTCTGCGTGGTGGAGACAAGCCCCTTGTAGGTGCCGTCTACGAGTGCATCAAGGTTTTTGGTGTCCTTGATCTTCTCGCCGTCCAGCTCCAATGCGGCCATTTCCTCGCCGCAACCGCGCATCGCGAGGTCGAGATTCGCGCCGGTGATGTTTTTGCTTTCAAAGTAAGCGCGCACGGCCTTTTCCTTTGCCGCCTTGCTCTCCTTTGCCGTGATGTCGGTCTTAAAGGCTTCAAAGGCCGAGTGTTCCTTCTCGTACTTCTCCTTATAGCCGCCGTCACCCGCTGCCTTGAGGTCGTCCAACTGCTTCTGGACGCTGAGCAGCTTCTCCGCGTCCGCCTTGTACTTGCTGACATCAGCTTTCAAGCCGTCCACGGTGTCGGTATGTGCCTCGATGATGGTATCCACCTGTTCGTCGGTGAGACCCATGCCCTTCAAAAGTTTGCGTGTAAGTGCCATTGTTCTATCTTCCTTTCCCTTGTCCGCAGTCCGTCGCGGCGATAGATTGTATAAAACCGCTGTACCTCGCGGGTTTTACCTAAAACAAAAGAGCCAACCACCGAGAAAAACTCGGTAGCTGGCTCCTATTGCCCTTTCCCGCGCCCAATTACGCGGGAGTTGAATATTTGATTGTTTTCTTGACCTCTAAGACGATGTACCCGTCGCCTTTTCGGCGTACTTCCGCATCGTTGCCGCGCTTAATAATGGCTTCAATGGCCTTGATGGTCTCGTTATCCATTTTTCAGCTCGCTTTCCAGAATGTCCCGATACTGCCCCGCATGGTCGGCGGCAGCGGGCTTCAAAAACGGCTGCGCCTTGTTGCCTCGTGTGTAATGCCAGTTGCCCTTTGCGTCCTGATACACCCACGGTGTAGGCCGCCCGCCGCCTTCGGCATAAATGCCGGTGCCAAGCTCAACATAAGCGGCATACTCATTGTTCGTGCCGATGATAGCCGCCGGTTCCTGCTCGTCTATCATATGGGTAATGCTGTTGCGCAGATTGCCGGTGTCAACGGGGCAGAGCTTCTTTGCATACCCCTCTGCCACAAGCCCGACTTTTTCAAGTCCCCGCAGCAGCGCAGCTTTGATCGCGGCAGAAACCTCTTTGCTGTTATCTTGGATTTCAATGCTCATTTTTTTCAAAGTCCTCTATCATGTGTTCGCCATAACACAAAACTTGCAGTTCATCCAATTCTCGCAGTTTTTTGTTTACATAATCCGACTTAGGAATATCTCTTAAACGATATTTGTTTTCGCCCACAGGGACAAGATGCTTTTCCATTATGGCTAGATCGTCTTTTTTTAGCAGCACTTTAATCCCTCCCAAGCAAAATGTTAACAACCTTCCGTGCGGTCTCTCTCGGTGCACCACCAATATATTCCGCAACACATTCGGCTATAAATTCGCCATCGTTTCTGAGCCCATAGTAGGAAAGCATCTCCCCCGCTTTAAGCATTACGTCTTTGCTTTCGCTCATGCTCCAATTTGTAATGCCACACGCAGATGCTACGTTTTTCCGCAACACAGAAATTTTGTTTCGCATAACTGCGTCTTTGTCTGTATAAAGGTGTTGGATGGCATGCCCAAGTTCATGCCTTACTGCGTGTTCTGCTGTTCCTGTGCTCCAAAAGCCAGATTTATATTGTATTTTAGCATCTTTGAGCATTTTTGCAAGCGAGTTTTTACTATTTACATTTTTCATGTAAACAACGCCATAGCCCGGTTGGTACGCGGCATAAAAACTTGACTTTTTGGGGTAATTCATCACAGCCCTTAAAACACCCTTTTCGTGCAAATCGCCAAAAATGTTATAAAACCGGTTGATCTCTTGATTTACCATATTCGCAACGCTTAAATCAAAACGGCTATAATCTATATTTTCAAGATTAAGCGTCTGAAGCGCAAATCGCTTAGCTTCTTCAATACTGTTTGCTGGCGAAAACTGGAACAATGTTGTTTGTTTTTTCCACCCCGCCCATTCCGCATAGGACATGTTTGAAATAAGCTCAGTTTCGCCCGTAACGGCGTTTCTGGCGCGTCTCTGCGCCGATGAGGTGTCTACCCCGTCTAACGCAGCAACAAGCGTACAGCGGCAGTTATATATCTCCCACGGTGGCCCTTGGGGGTCGCCGGGAAAACGACAACCGTTAGAAAACTTTTTGTCCTGCGCCACTTGTTCGCCGTCAAGCATGGCATGAGAGTGGCGTGTACGCGCGTCCAGCGTGGCCAACCATTCTTTCTTGAGCTTTATCCCCATTTTCTCCGCCGCCGCGTAGCTATCCATGCGTCCGGCGTTCTGCGCTCCGGTGACGGCAGTTCTGGCCGTGCGGATAGCGGAATCGCGGCTCATGGTGGTAATGCGCTTTTGCAGGTCATCCGCCATGTGCTTGATGCTCTTTCCTTGCAAGATAGAGCTTGTCACGCTTGCCGTGATTTGTTTCTTGCCATACGCGAGGTCGATACCACGCTTTAAGGCTCGTTTCGGCGGGTAATATGGCATTAAATCCGGCTGCTCTACCATGAGCCGTTTGACCGTCTGCTCGTCCCAAAGGTCAAAGCCCACGTCCCCAGCCACGCTCTCGATGGTGTACGCCGCATAATTGCGGTTCAGAGAATAAATACCGGGCGTAGCATCGTTGGTGTAGGACACCGCCACAGCGTTTGCATCGGTCGCACGGTGGGCCACCTTGTCCCGCATAGCTTGATAACGTTCTCCGCGCCCGATCTGATTCAGCCGCCATTGCTTATAGTCGGCCTCCGTCCATTCCTTTCCGTTCTGCACGGTGCCGATCAGCGCTTTCATTTCCTCGTCGCGCTTTTTGAATTGCTCGAAGTATGCGTCGATGGTAGCTTGCAGTTCTTTCCCCGCCTCGCGGTATAGCTTCGCAATGCGCCGTTCCAGCTTTGCAAGCTCCTTTTCGGTCAGTTTGTGGCCGAGGTCACTGTTCGCCATCGCCGCTCACCTCCGGCGCATCCGGTTCCGCAAAGCTCCGGTCAATCTCTTCTGCCGCTTTCCGCTTTGCCATGTCTTCGTACTGGTCAATGTCGCCGTTGATGGTCAGCAGCTTCTTTGTGATGTATTCGTCATCGTAATACGCCGCGCCCAGAAGAATGTTCTGCGTTTCCTCGCTCTTGTTGATAATCTGATTGCGCGTATAACTCGGCTGATCCTCAATTCCTGCCAGACGCAGGATTTCCACGATAAACCGCGTGACCTCGGATTCAAACTTGTCCGTTTTCAAATCAAGAGGCACATAGCTGGCCTTGATTGCGGTCGCCGTCTGGTTGCCGGCAGATACCGCCGCAGCGTCAAAGCACTGGAAATCCTCATAGAGCTTCTTTTTCAGCATATCAATGGTGCTGCTCGTGCCCTCATACGGCGCCTCGATGGTCTTGCTCTCCACCTTTGCGCCGTCGTCGCCGTTGGCGTGGGCAACATGGGTAGTTTTTAAGCGCTCCACGAATTTCGCATCGTCGAGATCGTCCATGCCGTTACAGTTGGACAGCACCCAATAGATCAGGTTGCCCTCGTCTACGTTGTTGACCATGTTAGAGGACGCCAGATCAAGCGCGTCGATGGTATTGCGCTTGCCGGCAATCTCGGATAGACACCGTTTATTGTTTTTCAGCGGCACGATGGGAAAACTCGGATAATTGCCGCCGTCGTAAATCTCTGTTTCGCCGACCTCGGCCTTGCGGATAACGAGCTTGTAGCTGCGCTTCTCCTGCAATACGCTCATATCTTTGTTTTTCGGCTGGAAGTACTCGGTAAAGCCGTCGATCTCATATAGCGTCGCTCTCAGGGGCTTATCCTGTGCCACCTGCCAGAACCGGATACCAGCTTTCATTGCGCCGTCCTCTTCATCATAGAGGGGAACGAACTCAAGCAGGGAGAACACCCGCAAATGCGTCAAATCCCAGAAACCAAAAGATACGCCCGCGATTTTCGCCTCACGCGCCGCATCCATGACTTCCTGGTCGAAGTCCGGACATAGCTTGTTTGGGGTTTCCTTCTCCGCGAAGTTCACGCCGTTCCCAAGCAGATACGAAACCTCTTGATCCACCGCCAGCCCGAAGAACCGGCTGGCCAGCTTGTGATTTGCCGTCCACATATCCGTGTGGCTGCGTCCCTGCATATCATAGATGATCTTCTCGTAGCGGTTGATGGTCGGATTCAAGCCGTCATAGTACGCCTCCGCATCCACCGCCGTTTTATACGCCGTGCTCTCGCGGTGTTCATTGATCGTGCTGCGGACAAACTCAATGCGCGCCTGCTCGTTTTCACCGACCGCCACGAGGTCGTTATATGTTTTGATAGCCGCTCACCGTCCTATCTGTTCCAAAGTGGTGTATACTCGCGCCGATACGCCTTGTTCTTCAGGATCGTATAAGCAAAATACCGTGTTTCGTCCATCGCGTGGTCGTTTTCTTTGATCGGTCTGTCATCGACGGATTTTTCGTCCCACCGATACAGCCCAAACTCCCGAATGCAGTCTTTGCAGCCGCGATGCACCTTGAGAATGCCGTCCTGCAAAAACCGCGCCGTTGTCATAATGCCGTTGGTTACGTCGTTGTTGGCCTTTCGCACCATATAACCGCGCCGCCGCAAAACCTCGATAAACGAGGCGGCAGACGGGTCGACGATGATGCTTTTGACATACGCCTCGCCGATTAGTTTTTTAATTTCGTCGGCGTATTCCTCATCCGTCTTGTTCTTCTGGTTCTCGCGCCCGGAATAGTAATACTCGCGGATGCGCGTGGCCGTCTTGCCGTCCCAGCGCCACAGCCCTGCGGAAAATGGGTTAAGCGTGCCGTAGTCGCAGGAAACATAGTATTCTCCCTTTTCCGGCAGCTCGTCCACAATGCAACTCTCGTCAAACATGGGATAGATCAGCCCCTCGGCCACCACCCACAAACCGCGAATGTATCGGTCGTAGAACACGCCGCTATACATGGCCTTTGTCCTCTCGATCATCTGCGGCGTGAGAATTGGGTTATCTTCCAGTAGGAAGTGAATGTGCTGCGTATTCTCCCGTTCGTTTTCAATCCATTCTTTGTAAAACCAATGCTGTGGAGATTCGGGGTTGCAGTTAAAAAAATACTTCGGATGCTCAAATGAAATCGCACGGGAAAGCGCTTGCTCCACAAACGAACGCGGCATAAGTGCCACTTCATCGAATAGGACGCCGGCAAGCGTGATGCCTTGTATGAGCATATACGAGCTTTCATCCTTACCGCCGAATAGGTAAAACCAATTTTTTCTATCCCCGCACCGAACGGTTAAAATTCTCGTGGAAACCTTGTAATGCATAGACAGCGCAACACCCAGCCCGTCAATTTCCATCAACGGTTTTAAGATATTTCGCTCTGCCGCCTGCACCGTCTTCCCGCAAATAGCGAAATTCGTTCGGTCGTAGTTCTGCATCGCCCACAGCACAAACGCCATCGACATGACCGTCGTCTTTCCGGAACGGACGGAGCCGTCGCAAATCAGCGCCATATCATCGGAGCTGATAAACTCCATTATTTTGCGCTGCTTTGCGGATAGCGTTTTAATTTGCATTGTTCTCGCCCTTTAACGCAGTGAGCAAAGCTGCCAACGCCGCAGGATCGCCGCTTTTTTCGTTCTCGGAATTCCAACCAAAATTGCAGCCAAGCGAGAATTTCGCGCCGTTCGCACCGTCTTTGTCGTAGAGCCGAGATTCAGCGTATTCTTCACATCTGGACTTCGCGCGCGTAACCGTGTCCGCAAACTCTGGCCTTGCCTGATAATCCAGCAGTGCTTGTCTTCCTGTGAATCCAAGCGCCAATGCAAGCCCCGTAATTGTCGGCGGCTTTGCGTTGATGATGATCGGCACTCCGTACTTATCTCGCACAGCGCAACCGTCATCTCCGATAAACGGTTCGCCTTCGCACTTTTTGAAGTAAACGTCAATGGCCTCCTGCATTGCCTTTACGCTTTTCCATTTTCTTGGCGCTCCGCCAGCCATGCGCTCACTCCCTTTCGTTTTGCTACCAGCCCCCGCCCCTTGGCCTTACATAGCAGACTTTACCCGCCCCGAGGGGCACATCTGGTGCGGCATTGCAGTCCTGCCCTGCTTTAGCGCTTCTGGGAAAGTCCCCGTCACTCGCTGTGGTCTCCCCTTGCGGGGCACCTATGCCGCATATAGTGCGTTTTCTTTCGGCTTCCGCCTATCCGCCTTGAGGAATACGCACAACCCTTCGGAACTCCACGGTAAACGCATGGCGGAGCGCCTACCGCTTCAATGTTCTGGCACACTTTCGGGCGGGACGCTATGCCACTTGCCCACGGTAGTGCCGCACCGCTTTTTTCGTCGCGGATTCCGTCTCTACAGGCTCCGTATTGCCCAGCCGTTTTCCATGTGTCGGCACACTGTGGCCGGATGGGAGGCGCGACCTCCCGCCCCTGATCGTGGGGTAGCTCACGCAGTCCGGCATATATACCCGTCATATACCGCTGGCGGGTAAGCGGTGAAAGGAAAAGAGGCCCTATAGGGCTGTGGCGACATTGGCAGGACTCGAACCAACAACCCTTCGGTTAACAGCCGAATGCTCTACCATTGAGCTACAATGCCGTGCGTGCCCGCCGCCGTGCAACGACAGGCCACAGAAAGGAGAATGAAAAATGAATGCAATCAAGATGATGAATAGGAGGTGTCATAGGGTCTGCACGTCCCCATGACTATTGTACCACACTTTTTGCAATGTTTATAGTGCAAAAACGCGGATTTTCTAAAGTAGTTATTCTAATTAAACACTTTTGCTGCATTTCAGTTTATAGATTTCATTTTCCAGTTCATCTACAAGCTTATCCCTCGCCTGATAGCGCCCCGTCGCACCCCGCAAGGGGTGCGTGGATTGAAATAGTTTCTTTTCCAGCGCGTCAGCATCAAGTATCCGCGTCGCTATCACCTCCGCCCTTAATGTCCATCTTCGCCACCTCCTCAATCCGCCCCGCCAGCCGTTCCAGCTTGTACCGGCGGAATGTTTCCACCTGCCCCGCACAGTCGAACAGCATCACCAACTGCTGAAGCATGATCTGCACGTCGGCGATCTCCTCCGCAATGGCTTCCACGTTGTCCCGGCCACGACAGCGCTTGCAGAGTTCTTTTGCCAGTTCGCTCATTTCCTCGATGGCCATTGTCATCTGTAATTCCTTCCCGAAGGTTTCCAGCGCCGCCTGACAAATTGCGTTATCGTGTAGCATCATTTTGCGGTCACCACCGTATCAGCGCCCTGTACAGTTACCCAGCCATGCTTGAGACGCGCCTCCGCTTCCTTCATCTGGATTAGCTCCGGCGTAATGGATTCCGCAATGGTCTTGTTGGATTCTGCCTCAGCTTCTGCCTCAATGATCTTTACAGCAGCCTCAGATTCAGCGATAACGCGATTTGTTTCTGCCTGCGCTTCCGCCGTCTGTTTGGCAAGTTCTGCGATCTCTGCATCCTGCTTGGCCTGCTCTTTTGCCCGTACTTTTTCCTGCAACGCGGAATCCAGTTCCACGTCAATGATCAGGGCGCTGGACACGTTGATACCATACTCTGTACTGAGCTTCTCATTCAGGTAGTCGGTAATAGCCTTGTTTACCTCCGACTTTTTGTCGGAATAGATATCCATAACGGAGAATCTGGGGGTAACTTCCTTCACATAGGCGATAATGCTGTTCTGCACGCGGCCCTCTACAATGGCCTCGCCGTCCATGCCATTAAATTTCTCGTACAGGCTCACCACGCGGTCAGGCAGGAAATTGTAGTTGACCGTCAGGTTAATGCCCACCATGCCGCCGTTGGCAGGGGCATCAATATGCCAATCTGCATGTTCGTCTGTGTTGTAGTCAGAGGGATCGTCGGAAAAAACAATCTGCTGCTGACTAACGGGAAACTGCTTGACGTGCTTCAAGGGTGATAGCCAATGCCAGCCCTGCGTCAGCGTGTTTTGCTCCACGCCCTTTGCGGAATACACAACGCCCACATAGCCCACCTTGATCCTTGTCAGGCAGATGATGCAAAAAACAGCAACAACCACCGCCAGCACGGCGGAAACAGCAATAGCGATACTTTTTTTCATGACTTTTTACCTCCAAAAATGTTATAAATTACGACGAACGATACGCCAAATACAATGATGAATAGTGTGATAATCTCTTTCATCTTTTTCTCTCCGGCGCACTTAACGCTGCTAGATTAAACCGCAGCCTCTCATTGGCCTGTCGCAGCGTCTCCATCTCCCGCTGCTGGTTCTCGATCAGGTCAGCGGCGGCCGGAGCCAATACTTTACGACACGGTTCACGGCTTATCTCGTTCATTGGGCAATCTTCTTCGCAGTCTCGCCCCGGTTCTGCACAGCACCGCAGCGCGGTCACGATCTCATCTCTTGTCATATGCTTTCTCCTTTCTCCAGCCCATCCAGCGCCGCCACCAGTGCGTCCGCATGTTCCAATGTCCGTTCCAGACGGTAGGCGCTTATGGCCCGTTCCGTCTCCTTGTAGCGCCGTGCGGCATTGTCCCAGCACTTCCGCTGGAACTGATACGCGCCCTCGGCCCCGTCCAGTGCCGCTATCAGCTGCTTTTTCATGGCGCTGGCGTCGTCGCGGGAAAACACACGGTTCTTGAAGCCCCAGTACAGGGCACGCAGGGCGATGTACTCCGTCACCTCCCGCCACGTCAGCCCCGTGGGCATCGGCTCCCCCTGCATGGCGGCCCGCTCCACTCTGGATATCTCCGCCATCACCGCACCTCCTTCGGCAGCGACAGATACCAGCACAATTCCGCCACCGCCGCGTCATACCCGTGGCATACTACGGCGCGGTAGCCCTGCTTCGTTAGCTCCATCATCCACCAGCGTTGAGCGTCCGATGCCCTGCCGCTGGGCGTTTTCATCTCGATGTACAGTCCGTGGAAGCCGCCACGCGTCACCGGTAGGCACAGGTCGGGGACGCCCTTCTTCACGCCCATGGCCTTGTCGGCGGCCACCTCCGCCGCGCCGCCGGTGGTCTCATTCTTGATGTGGTGCAGCAGTGCCAGCTCCGGCCACCGCTCCCGTATCGAGGGCTGCATGGCCCACTTCATAACCGCCTGCTGATGCTGTCTCTCTGATGCCATCTTTATCTTCTCCCTCCGTTCATCAGCCTGTTCAGGATCTGGCTGGCCTGCCCTTTCGTCAGGCCCTCCGTGTCAAAGCCCTTGCAGCGGCGGCGGATCATGGTCAGCTGCTTGTCCGTGGCGGGATTCCGCCCCCAGCGCTTGACCTCCTGTGTGTTCCACAGATATGCCTGTTCCTTCCGCTGGTTGCAGAGCCATACATAGCAACTGTCCAGCGCACTTTGCATGGGCCGCTTGTCCGACGTCATATCCCCCAGCGTGATACGGGTCATGCCCAGCTCGTCCTGGGGCGACAGCACCAGCCGCTCATGCCCCAGCAGAGAAAGCACCATCGACCCGTCCGGCAGCTTGAACCAGTTCACGTCATGGGTCTGGTACTTCTGCTCCTTGGCCCACAGGTCTACGATCTCCACGTTCCGGATCCAGCTCTCCGGACAGTCCGAAGCCGCCACCGCCTTCATGGGCAGCTCAAACAGCAGCCCCTCCAGCTCGTTCTGTTTCTTCTTCGGCACGTTGGTCATGTCGATGCCCAGCAGCGACGGAGCTGTGCAGATGGACGCCCGCCCCGTGATGCCCACGCAGTCGATCAGCGTCAGCCGCTCCTTGCCGGGGTAGAGCCGCAGGCCCCGTCCCACCATCTGGCTGTACAGGCTGTCAGACTGGGTAGGCCGCGCAATAATGACCGTCTCCACCCGTGGAATATCCGTCCCTTCGGTGAACACCATGCAGTTGACGATGCAGGGGATCTCTCCCGCCGTGAACCGCTCGATAATGGCCGCCCTGTCCTTTGTCTCTCCAGTCACCACCACAGCGCCGGGTATCTTCGCCGCGATCTCATTGGCATGATGCACGCTGACGGCGAAGATCAGCGTGGCGCCCTTGGCGTACTTTTCGTATGCCTCGGCAATGGCGTCCGCCGTGCCCTCCATGGCTTCGTCCAGCTCTCCCGGCGCGTAGTCTCCGGCGCGGGTGTGTACGGCGCTCAGATCATAACCGATATCCACCCGCATGCAGTAGATGTCGCACAGATAGCCGTTCTGGATGCCAAACCGCAGGTCACGGGCAAAGATGATATCTGAGAACACCGTGTCCAGCCGCACCTTGTCGCCCCGGTTGGGGGTGGCGGTAAAGCCCAGTGTCAGCCGTGGCTTGAAGTAGTCCAGTATTTTCCGGTAGGTGTTGGCCGCCGCGTGGTGGGCTTCGTCCACGATGATGGTGTCAAAGGCGTCCGGCGAAAACTGTTCCAGCCGCCGCACCATCGTCTGTACGCTGGCGCTCACCACCTCCTCGCCGTGGCTGTGCTCTCCCGCCCGCTCCACGCCGTAGCTGCAATCGTAGTATTTCATCGGCTGCCGCACCAGCTCCTCCCGGTGGGAAAGGATCAGGTTGCGGCCCTGCCGTGGAATGTTGGCAAATGTCACCGTCTTGCCCAGTCCCGTGGCCATCTGGCACAGGTATGACCCCGGCGGCTGCGCTTCTATGGTCTTGATGCACTCGCGCTGATAATCGCGCAGTTCCATGTCTTGCCTCCTATTCATATGTGTGACCGTGGGACGCTGTGGGACTGTCTGTCCCACGGTCAAACCGTTGGTATCAAAGGCTTTGCGGCCACCGTGGGACTGTGGGACATAAAAACGCAATTTTTTTATGTCTTTCGCGTGTATTGTATATATTCATCCAATATACATGGTCACTCTACACACAGCCCCTTATAGGGTGTGTATGGGTGTCCCACTGTCCCACACCTTTCAAAAATGACCCGCAAACCGTTGGTATCAAAGGCTTTGCGGGTGTGGGACACATGTCCCACGTTGTCCCACATTTACAGCGGTAATTCGTCTATTCCCTCTGTTTCTGTCTCAATGTCGGGCAGAATCAGGCAAAAGCACTCCGTCGGTACGCCGTTGATGCGTCGGGCCTTGGTGTTGTTCCGTCCCCGCGTCTCGATCAGGCACTTCTGCTTCAGCCATGATACCGTCGCGCCCACGGAGTAGCCCGCGTCCTGCAAGACCCGTTCAAATACCGACCGGATGATATAGGCCCGATACCCCTCCAGCGCACCCAGCACGTCCATGGTCTCCGACTTGCCGATCAGCTTGTTGGAGTTCTGCGTCACCCAGTCGCACAGGTATTTATAGGCCCGCTCACCGGCGGACACCGCCGCCTTTGACGCCAGAAACTCCGATATCTGCTCCACGGTAATGGGCTGCTCCGCCCCGTCGAAGATCCAGCGGCAGGCCAACTCATCCCCCAGCACCACCGCTGCGGCCGCCATCGCCTGCTTCTCCGTGGTATCCTGGGCCGACAGCGCCCGGAACAGCTCCTGATACCGCTCCGTGATCTCCTGCGGCACATCGTCCCCGGCGGCATACAGCTTCTCCACGAATGCCTTTCCCGCGTGGCCGAAGTTCCGCTTCACCGCGCCGGATACCCGCATGCCGTCCCGGATCACCACCCGGTCGGCCTTGCACTCAATGTCAATGACACGGTTTACCGCACCGGCGCCGGACGCCTGCCCCGTCAGAGGGCTTTCTCCCGTGGTCAGGATGCAGTTGTGCCATGTGGGCGTCTTGTCTACGCCGCCGGCGCGGTTGCCCCTCGTGCGGCCCACGCCCTGCGCCAGCCGGTATACATCGAAGTTCGTCCGCCCCTTTGCGTCCTTTGCCAGCTGAAGCTCATCCAGACACAGCGGCAGGTTGTTCAGGAACGCGGCGGTTTTCTCCATGCCCACCACCGTCCCGTCAAAGGTCTTGACGTAGCTGCCCACGGACGGGTCGCCCCACACGCTGGCGGCTACCATCAGGGCCACCGTCTTGCCGGTGCCGGAATCCACGCCCCACAGGTGTACGAAGAAGGGCAGGCACCCCAGCGGCTGCAATAACGGCGCGGCAAAGGACGCCGCCAGCACGATCTTGGCCGTTACCGACATACCCCTGACCTCCGCCGCCATCTCCTTCCACTTGGCAAAGCTGCCCCGCTCATGCACCGTCTGGAACATGGCGGCAAAGTTGGCGTCGCCGTCAAAGATCAGCCCCTCCACATAGGGAGAAAAGCCCTCGCCTGCGATATAGCCGAACCGCCCGATGCTCTTCCGCTCCGGTATCAGCTCATAGTTCAGGTTCTCCAAGTCGCCGATGTACTTCACAAAGGACTTGGCCGTTTCGCTGTTCACCGCAATGCCGATCCCCGCCAGCTCCGTCACCTTGTTGGCGCTGGCCAGCGTCCGCTTCTCCACGATGCACCTGCGCCACACAGTGCCCTTGCGAAACGCCAGCCGCAGCTTTTCCTCGCCGGTGTCGATGTTCACCAGCCGCTCCACCGGCATCACCGGATGGGGACACGCCACGCACTCCACGCCGCCGTAGGTGCGCTGTATCCCGCCGTCGTCGGCTTCCCAGTCCCCGGCGTTCAGCTCCAGCGGCTGCCCGTCAAACCGCGTGGGATTGTCACCCACATAAATAGTCCCTCCGGCGCTGCTGGCCTTTACCGCCTTGTTGTATTCCCGGTACATCAGCTTTAATTGCCGGAAACCCAGTGAAGCGGCATACCGCGACATGGCTTCTATCATCCGCTGGTGGACAAACGGATTCTTTGCATACTCCGCCAGCTCCTCATAGGGCGCCGTGGTATACAGAAAATCATCCAGCGTATAGTGCCAGCTTGGCACGATCTCTTTTTTATCCAATTCCAGCCTCCCATAATTCATCCAGCCGCGCCTCCAGCCCCGGCAGCGCCTTCAGGGCGTCCGGATACATAGGGTGTACCCAGATGGTGCCATCCTCACGCAGCACCGGCGGTATTTATTCCCCGGTGTCCCACCTCGTCCGTTATTCCACCGCGCGCGCTTTATCCGCCGGGCCGCGCGGGGCTTTTACCCCGGCCTCGGGGCGGCGCTTCTCCAGCAGCGCGGACGTTTTCTTCCTGTCCGGCGCTTCATAGGTCAGGTGCAGTCCAAAGTCGTTGTCCAGCCGTAAGACCGCCTGCTGAAAGGTCAGGTCGAACAGCTTCATCACAAAGTCAATGACCGACCCACCGGCATTGCACCCAAAGCAGTGCCAGCCCCGATCCTCCGGATAGAGCTTCAGGCTCCCGTGGTTGTCCCCCGAATGGAACGGACACTTGATAAATCCATTCCGATCCGGGGTAAACCCGTAAAGCTCCGCAACCTCCCGCATGGTCAGCTGCTGCCTGATCTGCCTGCCAGCGTCAGAAAGGCAGATCCTCTTCATCCTCGACCTCGCCCCACTCGTTGGCGGACACGTTCACGCCGCCCCCGGCGCTCTTGTAGCCGCCGGAAGAAGAACCGTCCTTCGGGCCGCAGAAGTGGGCCTTGTCCACCGTCAGCTTCACCGCCGACCGCTTGTTGCCCTCCTTGTCCGTATACTCCTCGGTCTCCAGCGCACCCTCCACAATGATCTCCTTGCCCTTGTGGAAGTATTTTCCAATCATCTCGCCCAGACCGCGCCATGCCGTGCAGGAGAGGAACAGCTTCTTTTCGTGTTCCTTGTACGTCTCGCTCCACGCCACACGGAAGGAGCACACCGCCACGCCGTTCTGCGTGGTGCGCATCTCAGGGTCAGCCACCAGCCGCCCCTGTACCATCGTCCTGTTCAGCATTCACCCACCTCCCGGTAGTCCACGATGCCCCGCAGCTTTTTGGTCATGCGGCAGTAGGCGCACTTTTCACAGCGGCGCGGGGCGATCCTGCCCTCCTTGATGGCCTGATACCGTGGAGCGCGATCCTCCACCTCCGCCAGCTTGGCGGCCAGCTCTCCGTCAGGGATATACAGTGCTCCAATGTCCGGCGCGTCCTCCTTCGTGCCCACCGCCAGAATAAACGGCAGCATGTGGCCCTCGATGGCCTGATAGACAGCGCCCTGAATGTCGTAGCCGTAAGCCTGAACAAAGGGGACTTTCGCATGCTCTTCTTCCGACCACACATCCTTCATGTCCCGCATGGCCTTCTGATCCACCACAGCGCCGTCGCACATGCCCAGCGCCGCCGCCGTATCCGGGAACCGCTCCACGATCCGGCGGCTGGTGTCGGCGTCCAGCAGGCTGTCGATTTTCACCTTGAAGGGGACGCCCGCGATCTCGCCGGTCAGGATCACCTGCTTCTTTCCGGACATCAGCAGCATATACAGCTCGTCCGCCTCCATCCGGGCGATCACATCCTGCGCGTGGACGTATTCCGCTTTCAGGCCGCCGTCCCGCTTGAATATCTCCGGATGCTGGGCCTGAAACACCGGCAGCTCACCGGAAAAATAAGCGTCGATATAGCCGCCCACCAGCAGCGCCGTGGAAGCGGCGGGGACGTATTCGCCCCGCAGCTCCGCCAGCGCCGCCGCCTCGCAGCGGTCAAAAGCCTTGAACTGGGTAGAGCCCATGTAGGCCATGTTCATCTCAGGGGAGAAATAGTTCTCCGCAGTCACTACAGGCAGCGCCATCACAGCACCTCCTCAGTCTCACCGGCATTCTCCGGCGCACTCTCCGTCTCCGGCTGCTCCGCAGCGGCGGCCTCCTTGCGCTTCTGGGCGCAGGCAGCACACAGGGATACGCCGTAATGCTTGGCGGTGTAGGCCGCCAGCCAGCGGGGGTCTTTGCCCATGGCCGCTTCAATGGCGCCGCCGCAATCCGCGCAGGGCGGCACTACCTGCTCTTTCTTGACCCTCGGCCTAAAGGGCCGCACGCGCACGGCGGACACGATCTCGCCGAACGCCTTGATTCCATGCTCAATGTACAGCTGGACGGAAACGCCCACCCAGTCCTCGAAGTAGGGGCTTCCCGCCACCTTCTCAATGTTCTTGGAGCGGGCCACGTTCAGGATCATGGGCTTGTTCCCCGGCTCCCTCCAGTGCAGCACCGCCTTGGTGCTCTTGCCCTCCGCCGTAGTCACTGTCTCGCTGGCGTTCACGCGGTCAATGGTAAGGACTTTCTCCTCACCCTCCTGAAAATCGCCTTCCCCGATAAAGTTCGGGTCAGACACGATCTTTTTCCAATGGGTCTTTTCCGCCATGTTCCTTGGCCTCCTTATAAATTTTCTTCAAATTCGCCCAGCTGTTGCCGTCCAGCACATCATCCAGCCAAGCTTCTTCCGTGTCGCCCAACTCCTGAGCGCCTTTCTCAAACAGGTTGACGATGGCGGCCTTCCGGCAGGCAGGACACAGGAAGCTGTTTCCATACTTGCGTCCAACATGCCCGTCGTCCCACGTCACATGAGCGCAGCAGATATCGCACTCAAACACCTCGTCATAGTCGGTGTCGCCGCAGCAGGGACACACCTTCGCCCCGTCGCCTTTGTTCCAGAAGTCGGGATCGTACCGGGGTTCCTCAAACTCCCGCCCGGTCTCATTGCATCGGTACATACGTTTCTCCTTGACATCCGCTCCAAAGGGCGGTAAACTGTTCCTGTAAAATCTTTTTCAAGGGTTTTGCCCGCCCCGACGGAGTGCCAGCTCCGCCGGGGCTTTTTTTACTTACATCATCACGACCACACGGCCATCGTCGATCATGTCCTTCAGCGCTTCCTCCAGATATGCCTTGATGGTCTTGCGGGCCGCCAGCTTCCACATGCCGCCGTCCGCCTCCGTGAAGGTGATACCCCGCTCGTCAATGCGGATCAGGAACAGGCCCTCCGGCTGCTCCACCTCTTGGAAGGTACGGTAAGGCCGCAGCTTCACCAGCGGGCGGATGGTGCTGTTCTGCTGGAGCGAAACGCCCTTCTGTGTGACCACTGTCGTCGCCACGCCAATGTCGTTGTAAGTGACCTTCGCGCCGCAAGTGATCTGGCTCAGCAGCGTCAGCGTGTAATCGCGGTCGCCGCCATCCTGAAAACGGGTCTGCAAGGCCACAGCCGCCTTGTCAAAGGCCATCTTCACCTCGCCGTCCCAGCCGGGAACGTCCTTCGCCTGCGCCTCGTAGTAGAAAATGCGCTCCTCCCGCAAGTCCTTCTGCGGATGGCCGAAGCAGGCCACGGTCATGTGATCCTTCACGGACAG
>ENA-UOJJ01002879-UOJJ01002879.1-human-gut-metagenome-genome-assembly--contig:-CS66-NODE-2879-length-19894-cov-5.713494_pt1 | contig 19894 bp, 12 predicted proteins | sample MGYA00242343_ERZ723890 | MGnify/ENA metagenome assembly ERZ723890 | reverse complement strand
AGGTCAAGCCGCGCAAACCCGCATGAAATCAGGCTTTTCTCTGGTTGTCCATATTATTTCACACTCCCCATGAACTGTAACAATGATTCTTTTCCCAAACAGTTTCGGAATCCATGAAAAGAATGCCGGCCCTTCTGCATCCATATCAGTATCCATATTCATATAATACTTTAATATCTCTACATTGACCCATCTTTCTTCAGCACCACAGCAACCGTCTTGAACAGAATCTTGATATCCAGTTCCAGGTTCCATTCATTAATATACTTCCGGTCCAGATCCACGACTTTCTCAAAGTCCGTGATGTCGCTTCTTCCGCTTACCTGCCACATTCCGGTAATGCCCGGCTTGATCGCCAGTCTCGACCGATGGTGCAGTTCATACAAACTGACTTCTCCCACCAACGGCGGTCTCGTGCCTACGATACTCATATCGCCCTTCAGCACATTGAAGAACTGCGGGAACTCATCCAGGCTTGTTCTCCGGATGAAGTCACCCACGCCGGTTTTCTTCGTGCCGTCCGGCAGGATCTTATTTCCAATCACTCTGGGATCGAAGTCCAGCTTGAACATCTTGCCGTCCCCGAGCTTGTTATCCTTCATCAGTTCCGCTTTTTTTGCCTCTGCGTCGAGGTACATGCTGCGGAACTTATACATTTTAAACCGCTTACCGTTCTTCCCGACTCTCTCCTGCGCGAAGAAAATCGGCCCCGGCGACTGTGTATAAATCATCGGCGCCACGAAAATGAAAATAATTCCTGTCAGCACACACCCCAGCAAACCACCCACGATATCCGCCAGACGCTTCAGAAAGAGCTGCCCTGCGGAAGCATAGTTCATCGTGGTTGTCAGCACCGTATATGTGCCGATCTTTTCTACGAACCGCTTTTTGCCAGTGGTACAGCCAACCTTTGACAGATTCATATGTATGGTGACTCCCGTTTCTTCCAGCTTACGGATCACCTCCTCCGGATAGGGAGATGCAGCAGATGGAACAATCAGGACTTCATCGATCCATGCCTGGCAGACATACTCTGCGACATCATCCTCTCCTGCAACCACAGGAATTCCGTCCATCGTAACATCCGTCAGGTTCCTGTCAAGCACTGCCAGACCGGCCAAGTGATAGCCTGCATAGTTATTCTCTCTGATATTCGTAAGTACCTCATCTGCCACATCCGAAGTTGTAATGATCAGCAGGGAACGGCTTCCTCTATCCGGATCGATGAGCAGCTTTCTCAGCACAGCTTTCCAGAGTTCACGGGTCACGTATGTCAGCAGCAGATAAATTAACATCATGAAGCCGTATGCCGACCGTGAGTAATTGACTCCTTCGTGGGAAATAAACAGATACGCACTTATAGTTGCTGCCAGAATCAGCGTATGTTCCAGGGTTACAATGGCTTCCCGGTAATGACCGCGTTTCAGCACTCGCTTCAGGGTATTGAAGCTGTAGAGGATCACCAGATCTGCCAGTTCAATCACAATAGCTACATTCCGGTAAAGGTCATTGGAATACGGCGCTGTTCCGTGGCCGCTGATCACATACGCAAGAAAAAAGGCGATTTGCAGACAAAGCATATCCAGAAGTATGAAGTCATAATGTTTGAACCAGCCTTCTGTCTCTCTTTTGTACATTTCTTACAAAATCCCCCTTTATCTTATTCTTATCTCACTCACATAATTAACTCAATAAGAAAACCGGACTAGCCTCCCCCATGAAAAGCTGGGGTACTGGTTCTCTATCCGGTCATCCTATCCACAGGTACAGTTCAGTGACCATTAATCACGAATCACTGATCACCCTTCTCATCCAGCTTTATTTCCGAAGCAGCTGCCTGACTTCCGGTATCCGCTTTTCCATCCGTTGTCTTCGCCGCCGGTTTCTTTTCTGCGTCATTACCATAATATTTTCCATAATATTTTCCATAGTAAGCGCCGTTGTAATAGCCTCCGCCCTTGTGGCTCACCTTGCTGAGCACAGCTCCCAGAACCTTGCAATCCGCAGTCAGCAGCTGCTCCTTCACCCTCTGCGCCACGCGGTAGCTGTCCTTACCGCTCTCCAGCACCAGGATCGCGCCATCCGCCACATGGCCGACAACGGCAGCGTCAATGACATTCCCCAGTGGAGGCGTATCGATGAAAATATAATCATACACCTTCTTCGCCGCATCAATCAAGCCCTCAAATGCCCAGCTTCCCAGAAGCTCCGACGGATTCGGCGGAACCGGACCCGCGAAAGCAATATACAGATTCTTTACATTACAGGAATAGATGATCTCGGTTGCCTGTGCCTGACCGGACAGGAAGTGGCTTAAGCCCTTCACCGGGTTCTCCAGGCCGATACGGGCAGCCAGCACGGATTTACGAAGATCCGCCTCCATGAAGAGTACCTTCTTACCGGCTTCCGCCATGGAGCAGGCAAGCTGCCACGTGGTCTCGGTCTTGCCCTCGTCCGGCGCACAGCTGGTGAAAAGAATTGTCTTGATATCTGCCCCGCAGAACAGAATATTGGTACGCAGGGTGTTGTATGCCTCCCGACTGTAATAGTCCAGATCGGACGGCGGGTTGATCTTGATTTTCTCCATTGTATTTTCCTCTTATCCTATTCTTCTCGTTCTAGTTCTTATAAGTCAGGCTTCCGGCCTTCTTCAGCTCATCCTTCTTGTTCGCTCTGCCTTTTTTTCCCTTCTTCATTTCGGGGATCACGCCCATCAGGCTAACATCCAGATAGCGCTCCACATCCTCACCGGTGCGGATGGTATCGTTCATCAGGTGGAGCACGATGATAACTGTTGCTGACAGCACAACACCTGCTACTGCGCCGAGAAGTACATTCTTCTTCAGGTTCGGGCTAGACGGGAATGTGGGCAAGTTGCCGGCTTCATTCACATTGATGCCCTCGATCTTCATCACCTGTGTGATATGCGTGCTACCGACACGGCAAAGCTCATCCACGATATCTCTTGCCCAGGCAGGGCTGGCATCAGTCACCGTAAGGTTGATAATACGGGTATCGCTCGGACTGCTGATGGAAATCTTGCTCGCCAGCGTGGAGGGCGACATTACACTGCCGTCCGTGTTCTGCAGGTGCAGATTCTCGATCACCTGTTCCAGTACGGTACGGCTCACGAACATCTGCTGATAGTCCTTCGTCAGCTGCATACTGGAGTTCAAGTCGGAGTAAGTCAGCTGATCCGAGCTCTGCCGATTTAGGACATAGACTGATGCGGTCGAACTATACAGCGGCGTTACAAAGCTGCGGGTATATACAAACATACCGGCAGCAAGCACAATACCAGCAAGCACAATAATCCAGAGATGATGCAGCAGTATGAAAAACAGCTCTTTCAGGTCGATTTCGACTTCTTCGTCTCTTTCTCTTTCCTTGTTGTTCATAAAGTTTTCTCTCCTGTAAGTATCTTCTATAATCTTTATTGAAAAAGAGGTTTCTCTTAGAGTTCTCTCTTTTACTTTCCTATTTATATTTATCGGTACGGGGATTCTGCCAGAATCTCCCCGGCATTGCAGCAGTAGAGGTCTCTTGCGGCCTCTGTGCCCAGTTTCTTCTCAATGTAGCGGCGGTTCTGTCCCAAGATCATGGGACGATGCTCCAGGCCGTGTCCATCGCTGGCAACGAAGTCAATGAGCCCTTCCTTCATCGTGCGCAGGATGCGGCGCTTCACTTTGCCTTCCAGACTGGATGCATTGATCTGAATTCGGGCGCCCTGCTCCCGCAGGTCATATAGTATATCGGGATCCATTTCCAGCTGGTCGTAGCGCTCCACATGCGCGATGACCGGCCGGAAGCCGCTCATGCGTATATCCATGACTGCCCGGCGCACTTCCTCCTCTGCCACATAGGGCATGAACTCGATCAGCGCATAAGTGGTATCTGCCAGTCCCAGGACTCTGCCCTCCCGCAGGTAACGCGAAGTGCGGGAATCGTAAAGGATCTCATTACCCGGATATACCTTCAGATCCTGCAGGCCGACGGTCTGTATGTTCTCGTTCAGCTGTTCGGTTAATCGGTAGATCTGATCCGGAGTCGCTGTGTAGCGATCTCCCCGAAAATGGGGGGTGGCAATCACACGTCTGGTACCATACTTGTATGCCATCATCAGCATACGCATACTGGTACGCAGATCCCGGCTTCCATCATCGATGCCGGGCAGCACGTGTGTATGAATATCTATCATAACGTCACCTCCCATTCTATCTGTATTTGTTATTATAGTCAACTATTTTCGACTGCTATTCAAAGATCCGTTAAATTTTTTTAACCCGCATGTTGCCTTTAGCCGTTCAGCGTGCCTTTCAGCTGCACCAGTCTGGGGCGGAAGCCCTCCTGCTCGAGCTTCTCGATAATCTTCTTCTTATGCTCCGTGCCGAAGGCTTCCAGAGTGATGCGAAGTTCTACGAGATCATTGCGGTTGATGCTGAAGAACTGGTTGTGCTCCAGCTTGATGACATTCGCGTTCATCTCCGCGATCTTCGTAGCGACAGCTACCAGCTGGCCGGGCTTGTCAGGAAGAAGTACAGATACGGTGAAGACACGGTCACGGGCAATCAGTCCGTGCTGCACCATGGAGGACATAGTAATGACGTCCATATTGCCGCCGCTGATGATGGATACAATCTTCTTATTCTCTACGTTCATGTGCTTCAGTGCTGCGATCGTAAGGAGTCCGGAGTTCTCCGCCACCATCTTGTGGTTCTCCATCAGGTCAAGGAAAGCTACAATAAGTTCTTCGTCGTCCACAGTGATGATGTCGTCCAGGTTCTCCTGGATATAGGGCAGCAGCTTGTCGCCCGGTGTCTTCACAGCAGTACCATCGGCAATGGTCTTCGCGGTGGGAAGGGTTACGACATGGCCTTCCGCCAGAGAAGCCTTCATGCAGGCAGCTCCTGCAGGCTCTACGCCGATAACCTTAATCTTCGGATTCAGCATCTTCGCCAGCGTGGATACGCCGGTGGCAAGTCCGCCGCCGCCGATAGGTACCAGGATGTAATCCACGGTCGGAAGCTCCTTGATGATCTCCATGGCGATGCTGCCCTGGCCGGTAGCTACATCAAGATCATTGAAAGGATGTACGAAGGTGGCTCCGCTCTCTTCCGCGATCTTCATGGCGTATTCACAGGCTTCGTCATAAACATCTCCATAGAGGACAACTTCCGCTCCGTAGGCCTTGGTGTGGTTAACCTTCACCAGAGGTGTGGTGGTCGGCATCACGATGGTTGCCTTTACACCGTAGATCTTGGCGGCGTAAGCGACACCCTGCGCGTGGTTGCCGGCGGAAGCGGTTACGAGACCCTTTGCTCTCTCTTCGGAGGTCATGGTGCTGATCTTGTAGTAAGCGCCGCGCACCTTGTAGGCGCCGGTGTACTGCATATTCTCGGGCTTCAGGTAGATCTTGTTGCCGGTCTGCTGGGTGAAGAACTCACTGTATACCAGCTTGGTCTCCAGAGTGACCTGCCTTACGATTTCACTTGCTTCTTCGAATTTCTCCAGTGTTAACTTGCACATAGCATTTCTCCTTTTGGATATTTCTTTATTCGTTGAAGATTGCTTCAACGTAGGCATCCGCGTCAAATTTCTGCAGATCTTCGATCTTCTCGCCGATGCCGATATACTTAACAGGAATGCCGAGCTCTGCCTGGATGGCTACGGCGATGCCGCCTTTAGCCGTTCCGTCCATCTTGGTGAGGATGATGCCGTCCACGTCGGCAGCAGCCATGAATTCTCTGGCCTGTGCCATGGCGTTCTGACCGGTGGTTGCGTCCAGGACAACGAGAGTTTCTTTATGGGCATCCGCGTATTCGCGGTCGAGGATACGATTGATCTTCTTCAGCTCTTCCATCAGATTCTTCTTGTTGTGCAGACGGCCTGCTGTATCGCAGATCAGGATATCGGCGTGTCTGGCCTTGGCGGCGCTGACAGCGTCATACACGACGGCGGCAGGATCACTGCCTTCGCCCTGTGCGATCATATCAACGCCGGCACGGTGCGCCCACTCGCCCAGCTGTTCGATGGCTCCGGCGCGGAAGGTGTCGGCGGCTGCCAGGATGACTTTGCGACCCAGCTGCTTCTGCTGGCTGGCCAGCTTTCCGATGGATGTGGTCTTGCCGACGCCGTTGACGCCGACTACGAGGAGTACGGAACGCTCTTTCTCGAAGTCGTAGGCGTTCTCTCCAACATCCATCTGCTCGCGGATGGTACGGATCAGGAGTTCGCGGCAGTCCGCCGGTTCCTTGATATGCTGTTCCTTTACCTGCTGCTTTAATTTCTCCAGGATCTCATCGGTCGCGCGGACGCCGAGATCTGACATGATCATGACTTCTTCCAGTTCTTCATAGAAATCGTCGTCGATGTGGGAGAAGCCGCTGAAGATCGAGTTCAGGCCGCTGCTGAGGCTCTTTCTGGTCTTGGTGAGACCTTCCTTTAAGCGGGCGAAGAAGCCTTTCTTCTTCGGTTCTTCGGGTTCCGCGGAATCTTCCGCCTCTTCTGTTTCTTTTGTTTCTTCCGTTTCTACCGCTTCTTCCGATATGGAAGGCTCATCCGATTCCATGGCAGCTTCCGCTTCCATGCTTTCTTCCGTTTCTACCGCTCCTTCCAATACAAACGCATCTTCGGTTGTTTCCCCGATGACTTCTTCGAGTTCTTCTACCGCTTCCGTGGTCTCTTCCGGAGTCTCCACGGTTTCCGCTGCTTCGATTGCCTCCACAGCGTCTTCGTTTTCCACGAATTCAACTGCATTTTCTTCGGTTCGCTCGGTTTCTTCCTGTGCTTCTGACTCCGCATGTTCTTCCGGCTCTTCCGCCTTCCCAGTAATCTCCGCTTCAGAAGTTTCCTCCGCTTCAGAAGTTTCCTCCGCTTCAGAAGTTTCCTCCGCTTCTGCGGTTTCTTCGGCTTTATTATTTCTCCATTTTTTAAACCAAAATGCCATATACTTCCTTCTTTCTGTGCTCTGTATTCCGCTTTCTGTATTGCGGCTGCGGTCTTTACCCTGCCTCTCCGGTGAGGGATGTATCGGTCAGATCAACGGATACCAGCGCGCTGACACCCTTCTCCTGCATAGTAATGCCGTACAGACGATCTGCCATCTCCATCGTACCGCGGCGGTGCGTGATAACGATAAACTGCGTATGCTCCTTCAGCTTGTTCAGGTACTCCGCGTAACGGGCGACGTTCGGCTCGTCCAGCGCGGCTTCGATCTCGTCCAGGAGGCAGAAGGGCGACGGCTTCAGGTTCTGGATGGCGAAGAGCAGCGCAATGGCACTCAATGCTTTTTCGCCGCCGGAGAGCTGCATCATGTTCTGCAGCTTCTTGCCGGGTGGCTGGGCAATGATTGCGATACCGGCCTCCAGGATATCGGTTCCATCCTCATGGGTCAGGGCGAGTTCCCCCTTGCCTCCGCCGAAGAGTTCCCGGAAGACCCGGTCGAATTCCACGCGGATGGCTTCGAACTTCTCCTCAAACTGGCGGCGCATACCCTCGTCGAGATCGGCAATGATCTTCATCAGGCTGTCACGCGCCTCCACCAGGTCGGCGTGTTGATCGCGCATGAAGACGTAGCGCTCACTGACTTCCTTGTAGTCCTCAATGGCGTTCACGTTGACTGGGCCGAGTTCACGGATCGCCGTCTTGTGGCGGCTGATCGTGCGGCGCACTTCGGTGAGATCGGTATAGGCTTCATTTCTCTGCGCTTCCGCTTCAGAGGGCGTAATCTCATACTCTGTCCAGAGGTATTCCACCTGCTTGTCCAGGGATTCTTCCATGCGCTCCTTCTGGCTCTGCAGGCGATAACTGTCCTTGTCAAGGGCGGTGATGCGGCTGCTTAAGCTTTCTCGCTCCACGAAGAATTTCTTCTGTTCGGCCTGTCCGTCTTCCCGGGTCTTCGTCTGCCCGGCCAGAGTTTCCTCTTTTTCTTTTGCTTCGCGAATCGCCTCTTCGATCTCGTTTCGGGCGGCAGCGATGGCACTTTGCTTTTCTTTTACCGCTTCCTCGCCATCGGCGCGGCTGCCGGTAAGTGTCTCTTTCTCTGTTGCATACTTCTCCAGCTCTCTCTTCAGCCGCTGGATATTCTCCGCAAGGTAAGTGTCTCTCTGCTGCAGTCCGGCGTAGGCGAGGCGCTGCTCTGCCAGCGCACCGGAAATCTGATCTCTGGTCTGCTTCGTCTGTTCATTCTGCGCACGAAGCTGATCGATCTCCAGCTGGATGGCTTCACCGCGGGCTTCGGTTTCTTCGGCTGCTGCGGCCATACGGCTTGCTTCTGCCTCAATCTGTTCGATCTTCGCCTGAATGCTGCGGTTCTTATCGTTCTGAGCGGTGCAGTTCTCGCGGATCGCCGCCAACTCGTCCTCCGCGCGTGAGAGGTTCATGGAAATAGTGCGCTCCCGCAGGCTGTCGTCGTGCAGATGCCGCTGCAGTTCATCGACCTGCTTTCGAGCTTCCGCAAGCTTTTGCTCTTCGCTTTGCAGGAAGTCCTTGATCTCATCATATTTTTTGAGGGCAGTCTTCATGGCCTTCTCCAGCTCTTCGATCTCTCTGCGGCGTCCCAGCAGGTTCGTCGTGCTGCGGAACGCACCGCCGGTCATCGCGCCGCCGGGAGTAAGGCTCTCCCCCTCAAGGGTGACGATATTCAATGTCTGTCGGTATTTTCTCGCGATGGCAAGCGCGTGATCGATGGTATCTGCGACGAGTGTGCGCCCGAGGAGATACCTCGCAATCCCGCGGTACGCTTCATCCACAGTAACCAGCTCACTGGCTACGCCGAGCGCGCCCGGCTCCTTTAATGCCTCCGGCTTCGGGAAAGGGCTGCCGTTCACGTTCGTAATCGGCAGGAAAGTCGCACGGCCGAATTTGTTCTTCTTCAGATATTCGATGAGGCCTTTGGCAGTTGCCTCGTCCTTCGTGACGATATTCTGGATGCGGCCGCCCAGAGCCGTCTCCATGGCAGTCTCATATTTCTTCTCTACATGAATCAGGTCAGCGACAACGCCAACGATGCCCGGCGTATCTTTTTTTCGTTCCATGACACGGCGGATACTGCTGCCGTAACCTTCGTAGCGCTCCGTCATGTTGACGAGGGATTCCAGCTTCGTCTTCGTGGTGTGATACTCCTGCTGACAGTCGTTCAGTCGGCGTCTCGCCAGGTTCACCTGCTTCTCGGCTTCGCTGCCTGCGGCAAGTGCCTGCTCCTGTGCCTTTGTCTCTTTCGCCATAGCTTCACGGACGGCAGCCAGCTCGTTGCTTAAGCGGTCGGTTTCATTCCGCTGCTCTTCCTCATCCGTCTTCGCGCTGAGCAGATAACGGTGAATCTCGCTGCGGGTAATCTGTGCCTGCTCCAATTGTGTCTGGAACTTCTGCCTGGCGACACTGATCTCAGCCTTCTCATTCAGTCCGGCGATAATCTCCTGACTTTTGGCCGCAATGAGTTCCTCGCTCCGGCGAATCGTCTCCTCGATGTCAGCGAATTCCTGTGACTTTTCTGCAATCACAGCCTCCGCCTGATCCAGCTCGGCATTCAGCTTTTTCTTATCTGCGATAAAGGCTTCCTGCCCTTCGCGGCAGTCCTTCTCCTCGCGCCCGATGTCAGCCAGGCGCGCGCGGATATGCTCTTCGTTCATCCTGGCTGTGCGGATCTGTTCTTCCAGCACGCGGATACGGCCTTCCAGGCTCTCCTTCTTCAGGCGGGTCTGCTCCAGTGCTTTTCTGTTCTCTTCCATATCGGCGACCAGCTGCTCGTTTGACGCGGTGATCGCTTCGTAGCGCAGACGCAGGTTCTCCGCGTCCTGCCGGCTCTTCGCAAGGTCGTCATTCACCACACTCAGATTTCCGTCCACCACGCGGATTCTTCGCCTTAAGTCATCGCTTTCGAGGAAGAACGCGCCGATCTCGCAGCTTTTCAGCTCTTCCTTCAGCTTCAGATATTCTCTGGCCTTCTCCGCCTGCTTCTCCAGGGGGCCGACCTGCTTCTCCAGCTCGCCTAGGATATCGCTGACACGGACGAGATTCGTCTCCTCGCTCTCGAGCTTCTTCGCGGCGACCTGACGGCGCTTCTTGAACTTTACAATACCGGCGGCCTCGTCGAAGAGCTCTCTTCGTTCCTCCGGCTTGCCGCTTAAGATGCGGTCGATCTGCCCCTGCCCGATGATAGAGTATCCCTCTTTGCCGACACCGGTATCGTAGAAAAGCTCGTAGATATCCTTTAACCGGCAGGCGCCGCCGTTAATCAGGTATTCGCTCTCACCGGAGCGGTAGACGCGGCGGGAGATCGTAACTTCGTCGAAGTCGATGGCCAGCATATGGTCGGAGTTGTCGATCGTAAGCCCCACGTAGGCGTAGCCCTGGGGCTTACGGTTCTCTGTCCCGGCGAAGATGACGTCCTGCATGTTGTTGCCTCGCAGGGACTTCGCGCTCTGTTCGCCCAGTACCCAGCGGACGGCGTCCGCAACGTTGCTCTTGCCGCTGCCGTTCGGACCTACAATGCCCATGATACCGGGGTTAAATTCCAGGACCATCATATTAGCGAAGGAATTAAAACCATAGGCTACAATAATTTTTCATTACAACATTATTTCTCCTGTGGTACAGATCCAGAATCTTGAAGTAGGCGGCATCCTGCTCTGCAAGCTTCTTCGTGCGGCCGCGACCGGTGCCGTATGCCTTACCGCCGATCCGTACCTGGGAGGTAAAGATCTTGTTATGGTCCGGCCCTTCCTCACCGATCAGCTCATAGGCAAGCTCTCCGAGCGTGCCGCTCTGTACTTTCTCCTGCAGGATAGTCTTGCTATCGAAAAAGAGCTTCTTGTGTTCGATATCGTTCATCACAAAGCGCAGAACGAACTCTTTTGCGCTAGTAAAACCACCATCTAAATAAATGGCGCCGATCACAGACTCGAAAGCATCACTTAAGATGGAATCTCGCAGGCGTCCGCCGGTTGCGTCCTCGCCCTTGCCAAGCTGCAGGTAATCCCCCAGGCGAATGGCTCGCGCGCACTGTGCCAGAGTGGGCTCACACACGATGCTGGCGCGCAGTTTCGTAAGCTCGCCTTCCGGCTGCTCCGGGTAGCGCTCGTAGAGGCATTCACTGCTGGAAAGCTCCAGGACGGCGTCCCCCAGGAACTCCAGGCGCTCGTTGCAGCAGGTGCGGGGGCTGCGGTGCTCATTCGTGTAGGAGCTGTGGGTCACGGCCTGCCGTAAGAGTTCCGGCTGCGCGAAGGTGTAGCCGATGGTCTGCTGTAATTCATGTAACATATATTTTTCCTTTCTTATAGAAAGACCGATGGGTAAAACCCGTCCAATGTCTGCACATCCGGCAAGCTCGCTTGCTCAGATGCGCAGACGCTGTCCGGGTTTTATCCCTTGACCTTCTGGATTGCTTCTACTACATCGCCGACAGTCTCAATGTTCTCGACTGCGTCATCGGGGATCTCGATATCGAAGGCTTCCTCGAGCCGCATTACGATCTCTACGCTGTCGAGGGAGTCTGCTCCCAGGTCGTCCTTGAAGGACTTATCCATTGTGATCTCCTCGGGGTTGTGAATGGACAGTACGTCTGCGATGATAGTCTGGATTTTTTCGAATTCCATATCCTATTCCTCCTTGCGCTCCGGTGCTTCCGGCACCAGGCTCTCTTTGATCTTATTTACAATCTCCTGCTCCTTGAATACAGGTACCTGCAGGATGGAGTTGCATACTTCTTTGGCTTTGGCGCTGCCGTGGGTCTTGATGACCAGGCCTTTCAGACCGAGGAGCGGCGCTCCGCCGTATTCGCTGGCGTCCATGCTCTTCAGTGTCTTCTTTAACGCGGGTTTGATCAGGAGTGCTCCGATCTTCGAGCGGAACGAGGACATGAGTCCTCCCTTGATCATGCCGACCAGCGCATTCGCGGTACCCTCATACAGTTTCAGGATGACATTTCCGGTGAAGCCCTCGCAGACGATAACGTCCGCGCCGTGGTGAGGGATCTCTCTGGCTTCGATGCTGCCGGTGAAATTGATGCCGGCGCATGCTTTTAACATCGGGTAGGTTTCTTTTACGAGGGCGTTGCCCTTCTCTTCCTCCAGGCCGACGTTCACGATGGCCACTCTGGGGTTCTTCACGCCGATGACGTGCTCCATGTAGATGGAGCCCATGCGGGCGAACTGTACCAGATGGGAGGCTCTGGCGTCTACGTTGGCTCCGCTGTCGATGAGGAGGGAGACGCCGTTATCTGTGGGGATGAGGGTTGCGATCGGTGTGCGGTCGATGCCGCGGATACGGCCGACAACAAGCTGACCGCCGACCAGTACGGCTCCGGTACTTCCGGCGGAGAGGAAGGCGTCCGCCTCTCCGTTCGCTACGAGCTTCTGGCCGACGACAATGGAACTGTCCTTCTTGCGGCGGATGGCCTGCACAGGCGGCTCGTCGCAGCTGATCTCCTCAGATGCGTTCACGATACGGATGCGCGCTTTATCGAATGTATATGCCTCAAGCTTCGGGGCGATCACTTCTTCTCTGCCAACGAGGATGACCTGTACAGCAGCGTTCTTCGTGATTGCGTCTACAGCGCCCTGGATCATCGCGTCCGGGGCGTTATCACCGCCCATGGCGTCCACAACAACCGTGGTGTATTCTTTTTCCATAATAATAAATTTCTCCTGTTTCAATCAAAAGGCTCTTTGCAGGCAGCATATAACATGTATAGTTTCAAGCTCAAATGACGCCCCGTGCAAACACGGTCGGCATCTGAAGTTTTGACTCTAGCATCATCATCATACATTATCCTACTCTGAAAATCAATCCTCATTTCCCCTGAAAGACTTTTTTCATTTGTTAACCAAATTTCCCCTGAAAGATTTTTTCCATTTGTTAACCAATCTACAAACTTAAAAAAGAATGAAGCCCTCAGTATTCGCGATACTGAGGGTTTCATTCGTATATTTGATCAAAATCCGCATGGTTCTAAATAGTTACCCCAATTTTTTCAAAAAGCCAACATTCAGGATAGTTTCCCCTGCAGCATCTTCTTCATCCGCCCGGCAAATTCTTTCGCCTGCTCTTCGATTCCGGGGATTTCGCGGATGCTGCCGGGATCGTTCGCTGTCTCCAGGATCGAAAATTTCTCCGGAAGGATGAACGCCTTGTTCATATTCAGCGCGCTGATAAGCTGCTCAGCCACCAGATCCCCGCCGCTGTACCCAGAAACGATAATCGCGTAAAGGTACTTGTCGAAGAACGGCTTCTTCCGATAAAGCGATGTCAGACGATTCACGAAGGCCGACAGATTCGCGCCGATTGCGTCGTTGTAATTCGGGCAGAGAAGCAGCAGCGCGTCACACTCTACCACCGCCGGTATCACATCTTCTACCATAATTCCGCCATAGTAGCACTGCCCTTTCTCGCTGAAATGCATGCACATCGTATACGGGCAGCCGCCGCAGTCCTCGATCTGACCGTTGCGCAGAGAGATCTCGCGGATATCAAAATTAATCAGGTGTGTCTTAACCATTCGCCAGAAGCTTATCGTGTTTGAGGTCTGCACATTGCTCGCATGAAGCACCAGAAGCTTCGGCCGCTTTGTCTTCGGCGGAGCGAAGCTGGTCAGGCGCTCAATCAAATTGCGTGCCGCCAGATGATATGCTGCCATCAGATCCGTCTTGCGCAGATTTGCCTGAATCTGGAAGTTCTTCAGCGAGGCCGTCCCTTCCACCAGCGGCCGCCCGATAAACGTACAGCCCGCCTGGTTCGCCGTATGAACCATTTCCCGGCCAATCGCCTTCGTGTAGAGATCGCTTCCACCGCCGACAAGAACGGCTCCCGTACACTCGGGGAAGAAATCCCCCTCCCGGCGAATCCGATCGAGCATCCGGGAGTACTCAATATTGATTCCGGTGTCGCTGACATATACCGCAAAAAGAAGTGTTCCGCCAGTTATAGACTGCAGCTCGCTCGCTTTCGTGATCCGCTCCACTTCACGGCTGCCCCAGTGAAGCGCGTAATTCAGCACATGCTCCATACGTTCGCTCAAAGTCTGACCTTCATCCAGCGGACAGATTACTGTAATTTTGTTCAAGAATAATCCCTCCTTTCCATCTCCGTACGGTTTTCCACTGTGCATTCTTCCTTCTCTTTGTCCTTTGCTTTCTCATCGGACGTTTTCTTCTTTTCGGCTTTCTCCGCCAGAAGGCAGAGGCCGTCATAAGCTTTTTCTATCCTCTCATACAGTTCCTGTGGAAGAAGTGGATTCTCCACTTCGATGCCGGCTTCCGTGACCCGGTTCTTCGCACCAAGGAAGATGCGCCCGAACTTCTGAGAGCTGTAATGCCACTCACCCCGGAGGGTCGCGAGAATCGACAGAGCACCGGAGGAAAGCGCCGGTGCAAGGTACGGCTTGAAGCCCATTTCCCGCATGGCAACGTTGGCGCGAACGGTGAGATCCGTAAGCTCGCGGGAAAGTGTGTCATCGTAATGGGTCAGGCTGTTGGCGATTACGAGGTCAGATCCGTGAGGCCCGAAGGCAGCTCCTTCGGTAAGGAAGGAAGCGAAACGGGCGTCCTTCTTCGCATAGTAGGCGGCACGGGCATTCATCACACCGAGACCGTAGCCCTTGATGCGAGCTGGATTCAGTCCGGCAGCTTCAGCGGCAAGGCAGAGCGGATCTACTGGATCAGAAACTACAGCGAACAGGCCACGAAATCCGGCTGCAACTGCTTTCTTCGCATAGAGCTCTACCAGTCCTGCATTCGCTTCGTACTGCGCCATGCGCACATCCATCTTCGTCTCGCTAACCGGCGGCACACCGCGCGAGGCACAGAATACGAAGATATCGCAGGCAAAGAGCTGCTCTTCCGGTACAATTTCCACAGGCGGAAGCCCCCCGTACGCTCCCGGATGTGTCACCTGGTTCATCTCGAACTCGAAACGGGCTTCGAATTCCTTTCGAACATCGAAGATGCCGATGGTATGTATGCAGTCGCCGCCCAGCAGCTTTAATCCCAGGAGAAGTGTGCTTCCCACATCCCCCAGAGCCATCACATGCACTCTCTTCTTTTCTTTCTTCGGTTCTCTTCGGAACCACTCCATGTCGGCGCTAGTTCCTGTCATATAGTTCGCCGGTCCCATTCCCGGCGCGATCAGGTCAGTCAGATAGGGCATCTTTCATTACCTCCTGTCCGATCCCGCGTATACTGCGATATTTTTCAGGCGCAGCAGACGCTGGATATCATTCTCAATATAAAGGCTGGCCGGCAGATTCACATCGTAGCGCATGAAATCGCCCTTGTCTGGGCAGGTCGGAGAGTATATGACTTCCGACAGCCGGTCCAGCGTCAGATTTTTCTCATAAGCTTTCTGGTACTCCCGTTCCAGAGCCTGCAGGATATCTCTGGCATTCTCCAGGCAGACCATGGATACGTGATAGGCAACCTCCATGGATTCCTTTATCAGGAACGCCGGAGATACATAAGGAAGAATCAGGTTCACGGAAGTGATGAGACCACGGGTTCTGGTTCCACCCCGCACGCTGTCGCCGCCGATGAACGGGTACATCGTGGACTCCACGTACCAGGAATGCAGGTTCGGGAGGAAATATACACTGTCCACCGGGATTCCCAGGCTCTCGGCCAGGTCTTTGCCCCATCCGGTGAGGAGTCCGAGCATCAGCTTGCTGACCGGAACTTCTTCCTCCTCGAAGAAGTGGTAGACGTTCCTCAACCGATAGCCTTTGTGCAGAAGATCATCGACCAGCACTGCACTGCGGTCGAAGGACTTGATTGTACGGATCTGTGTGCGCAGCGGCGAATAGCCGGGGAATTCCTCGACGGAGAATCCGCTCATATCCGTATGGAAGACGCGCTCGGTATGAACCGTCTTCGTCACTGTGTTCGGCACGACAGAGCCGCGCAGCATCTTGCCGAACGGGACGCACATCTTCTCTCCCAGTGTTCTCGGAATCACCACATGACTAGGGACTCCGTTCTCCTTCGTAATCTTCTCCACCAGCCGACGGTGCATGATATTAGAATCGAAGGACAGCACCAGGTGGCCCGGACGCAGTTGCGTGAGTGCCGCCTGCAGTCTGCGGTGCGCGCTCTCCAGGGTTCGCAGGATCTGCGGATTCGTGTTGAATGGTGCTTTGATTACCATGGAAAGGTTCTTCGTCAGCGTGGTCGGCATGTGCATATCTACCGCCATGACGAGATCGTCCCGTCCTTCCTCTTCGATGCGCAGAAAGCCCTGACGCTTCAGCAGCTCCTCGATCAGGCCGCGGCGCTCCCAGCGACCTTCCCGGTCCGGCAGACCGTGATAAATACAGCAGGTGTATTCTTCCGCCAGGGCATAGGCCAGCGTCTCGGTCAGAAGTAGCTGTGCCATTCCTGCTGCAATGCGTTCGGATGAAACGTAGAGTCCGTTCAAGAGCATCACCTTGCCTATGATCTGCTTCCGGATCTTCGTTGCAAAGGAGAAGTTTCCGAACTCTGCCATCAGGCTGTTCAGCGGCAGATGACGGAAGACGGCACATGCTGACGGAATCGGCTGCTTCTGATCTCCCCAGATGAGAACCAGCTCCGTCTCCGGAAGACGCAGGGATTCGAGAATCTGCTCCCGACCACGCCGGTCCTTAAAGAGTGTCTCTCCCAACTGTTCGATCTGCTCATCCGTCACGGCTCCGGCCGGTATGGCTTCAAAGCGCAGCGTCTCGGCATCGATCACCGGCTTGTACTGTGGCTCCCGCAGGTACAGGTTCCGGCTGTAGATGTAATTCTGCGCGATCGGATCCATCAGGTTCGAGATATCGCGGTTGCAGTCGATGTTCTCGCGGATTCTGGTGGAACTGATGTCTTCCAGCTGCACTGGCAGAGAGAGCTGAAGGATCTCGCCGCGGATCGTTGTGCTGGCTGCTGTCTCGCTGCCCTCCTTCTCCTGCTCGCTGGCTTCGCTGTTGCGGCGGAAGATAATATGCGGGAAGGTATGAATCGAATCAGCCACCGGCGATTTGCGGTAGGCAGATGCATGCGTGATCACATCATTTCCCACTACAATGAAGACTTCCTTGGTCGGGAAAAGAGCGCGCAGACGTTTCAAGTCTCCGGGGTTCGCGATATTGACCGGCACATCGTCCGGGAAGAGAAAGACACCGGCATCGTCCGCAACTGACATGGCGGCAATCTTCCGGCGAACCAGCCGTGGCTGCGTCTTCTTTGACCAGGAGAACTCGTCAATCGCAAGGTATACTTCAAAGCCATGGCGGCGAATCTCCTCCACAATCCCTCTGTGGCTTAAGGAGAAGGGATCGAAAGTTCCAGGGAAGAAGGCCGCGCGACCTCCGTCGGAAAGTCCGAACGCTCCGTTCTCGAAGGAATAGTCGGCAATGAAACGGTATATATGATTCAATGCCGCCGCATGGATCAGGAACGTAAGTGGCCGCTCTGCCTGATTTCTTACAATATGAAACATCTTTTTGCCCATATAGAAGAAGATCCGGTACTTTTCTTCCAGAGAAAGCTTCTTACTGGCAAAGATATGCTCACCGACCACGTAGAATGCTTCCTGAGCGATCGCCTCGTGGTAAACGGCAAGGCCGCGCAGCAGAAAACCAAGCATATGTTCCTTTCTCGCCTCGTATGCCTCCACGCTCTCAGCAGAATTCTCCCGATAAGCCGGGTAATTCTCGATCATCACGCCGACTGTATCCAGGATGACGCCGGCAGTCTGATCGTTTGCGTGGAGAAACATGCTTTCCAGGCTCTCCAGGAACTCATCCGCCTCTCTCGGCTCCTGCAGCAGGATCAGCGGTCCCAGATACTCCGGAATGTATTTGGCGAATTCATTCTCTCCAAGCTCCAGTCCTTTCAGCAGCTCCACAGCGACCTCATTGCGCTGGTCGGCGCTCAGGCGGCCGGCAAAGAGCAGAAGCGTCTGTCCAGCCTGACGGCGGACATCACCGCATTCGCTGACGGTCAGAAGATTGGCCAGATGCATCATCGTATGCACCGGCTGATTGTTGATTCCTATATCCATCATATATTGAAGGAATTCCACATTTACTTGCTTACTGATCCAGTGAATACCGGTCTTCAGGTTATCCAGGAAGCAGGACGCGATGATCTGCGCAGAACTCTGAAATGCTTTCAGCCACTCCAGATCCTCCGGTTCATCACCGAGAAGAGTCCGAACTTCATGACGCAGAAAGCGGATACTGATCACCGGCTGATCCTCCGTTTGCCCGAAGAGCTCCCGGCACGATTCCCGGATCGTGGAGTTCTCCGGGAAAGATTTCAGACAGAACAGAATCACGCGCAGAAGAGCAATCCGGTTCTGCAGCGGCTCATCCTTCGCGCACTCTTCCAGGAAATACATCAGCGTTGCATAATTGGCCTTGCCGCACTCCGCCAGTGGGAGCTTCAGCAACGCAATCATCATGATAAACCGGGTAAAGGAATCTCTGGTCTCTCCCTTGTAGAATTCCATCAGGGCATCCATATAGTTCTTGCGCTTCGTAGGCTTGCAGCTGGTAAATACGCTGTTTATCAGGTATTCCAGCATATAACCGAGCCATTCCCGGTGCTTTTCCGTGATCTTGTGATCCGGCACAAGGATGCGCTCCACATTCTTCCGGAACAGCTCCAGGCTGGAGCTCTCCTGAACGAAGGCCATGCGGCCTTCCGGGATCTCCTTGCGATACTCGGTATCGTAACCGATGATCATATGGCCCATCAGAGTGGCTGCTTTCTGGCGGATATCGCCTTCGTGGTGCATGAGCAGTTCATACAGGAAGCTGATGCTCAAGAGCTTCTGCTTCTGATTCATATAGGTGTTATACTCTTCCAGAATATTCAGGTAGGATCTTGTGTTCTTCCAGTCCTTCTCGCTACGGGCGGATTCCAGAATGTTGCCGAAAGTACTCTCGTAGTTCAGGATATGCATGAGGCGAATGTTGTGATCGATGGCGCTGTTCTTGTAGGCTTCCACGACAGCCTCCCCGCAGAGGAGGGCGGAGTCCTTCTCCGGAAGGCGCTTCGGACGGGCATCCGGGCTGTCGGTGCGCACGCCGAGGCTTACCATGTAGTGCTCGAAGTCGGCCAGCTTCTCGTAGACTCTGCGATAACGCTCCTGCTTGGCCGCGTCCACGTTGTCGAGCTTATTCAGGATGACCTGGAACGATTCCGCAAGGGAATAGAAGCAGATGCGCTCCGCCTTGTCCTGACCGCGCACACTCTTGACACGGAAATCCGCATAGATCAGCAGCAGGGATTCCACAGAAAGGTTCTCCAGTTCGAGATCCCAGGTAGAGTGATTTGCCGCGATGTGGGCGATGAGAGGCATATGATTTCGCTTCAGGCACTGGTCGGTGTAATAATAATGAAGATACGGCACCCGACGGGCCTCGCTTTCCTTACAACCAAACTTACCAATATCATGACCGATGGCGGCACCGCTCATAAGCGGCAGGTCAACCTGAACTCCCATGGCAGAGAGCTGTCTTGCCATGGACATGGCGATATGATGTACGCCCGCGATATGCCCCAGGGTGTTAAAGGGGGTAACTTCGGTACCGAGGCGCATGAATTCCACAAGATAGTTTTTCCGGCAGAATTCACGGAAGATGCGGTATTCCTGACGGATGCCGCTGTTCTTCACCTCGTCTTCTCCGGCGAAAGAGAAATACATCGTCGGCAGAAAACCTTTGGCCTGTTCTTCGATGTCGAGCATAGCGTGAAGAAATTCCATGAAGAAGCGGTAGCCTTTCTCGTATTCGGGGCGGGCAACGTCCGGAAAGTTCTCCGGGTAGAAGGTGTGCTTCCCATATTCATATGAAAACAAAAACAACCCTTTTTCAGGTTCCGGTGAGAGAATCGACATGGTGGACTGTGCGAGGGACAAGATATCCCTGCATGTGAAGCGGTTT
>ENA-UOJJ01002850-UOJJ01002850.1-human-gut-metagenome-genome-assembly--contig:-CS66-NODE-2850-length-20098-cov-4.919174_pt1 | contig 20098 bp, 9 predicted proteins | sample MGYA00242343_ERZ723890 | MGnify/ENA metagenome assembly ERZ723890 | reverse complement strand
CAACCTCATGTAGGTGAAATGCCTTTGGATATTGTTGCTCAAGTAATAGAACATGGAGATAAAGCAGTAGCGGCTATTGATAAAGCAGCAGGTTCCGTCTCTTCAAATAAGGATGAATTTGCACGTTTGCAGAATGATATGCATTGTTATCGTGAATTTGCGTATGCGTTCAACCTGAAAGTGAAAGCTGCCAAACTGGTATTGGATTATCAATGGGGAAAAGAGATTAAGAATCTTGAAGAAGCTATTCCTTTGATGGAACAAAGCTTGGAACACTATCGCAAATTGGTGGAACTGACGGACGAACATTACTTGTATGCCAACAGTATGCAAACTGCCCAACGTCGTATTCCTATCGGTGGAGATGATGGAAAGAATAAGACTTGGAAAGAATTGCTGGTACACTATGAGAAGGAATTGGAAAATTTCAAAGCCAACCTCGCTTTGTTGAAAGAAAAACAGAATGGAAATGCGGTGACTGAAACTGTCGAGATTGCTGCCTGGACTCCTGCAAACGTGAAACTGATTTCTAATTATCCGACAGTGAAAGTGGATGAGGGTATTTCTTTATTTGTGGATGTTCCAGGTAAGATAGAAGCAGTAGCTCCGGAATTGAAAGGAATGAAGGCGCTCCGCTTTAATGGAAATGAGCAGAGAGAGAAAGGCACAAGCATCACTTTCGAAACGGAGGCTCCGGTGAAATTGTTAGTCGCTTATTTCAAAGACGACCAGAAAAAGTATGCAAAAGCTCCGAAATTGGAAATCGATGCGTCAGCCAATGATTACGGTCAGGCGGAACCTGTATTGACGAATGCTGTCCGTATCAATGGAATGCCTTTGGCAAATGTGCATGCATATAGTTTTCCGGCTGGAAAGCATACGTTGATGTTACCCAAAGGCTATCTGCATGTGTTGGGATTCTCGGCTGCAGTAACGAAAGTGCGTAATGCCGGGCTTGCCGGGGATGAAGAAACAATGGATTGGTTGTTTTATTAATGATAATTTATATTTCACCACAGAGGACACGGAGGTTTATTATTTTTAGTAACAAAGAGTCTTACGTATTTATAATCGTATGTATCGCTCTGTTTTACTTGCGGAAAAGAGAGAGAGAAGAACTCTGTGTCCTCCGTGTCCTCTGTGGTGAAATATTAAGTATTAAACGATTAGAAAAAGTATCATGAAGAAGTTATTGCTGGCAGTTTTTAGTATAGCCACCACTTTCTCTCTATATGCGCAACGGGAAGTTCCGCAAGAACGAATGGAGCAGATTTACGAGGAAGTAAAGACACCATACAAGTACGGGCTCGCAGTTGCCCCGTCAGACAATTATCATAAGATTGATTGTCCTACCGTTTTTCGCCAGGGAGACAAGTGGCTGATGACTTATGTGGTTTACAACGGTAAAGGTGGAACCGATGGTCGTGGTTACGAAACGTGGATAGCAGAAAGTGATAATCTGCTCGAATGGCGCACTTTGGGACGGGTTCTTTCTTATCGGGATGGAAAATGGGACTGCAATCAGCGTGGCGGATTTCCTGCATTGCCGGATATGGAATGGGGTGGAAGCTATGAGCTTCAGACTTATAAAGGTCGCCATTGGATGACTTATATCGGTGGTGAAGGAACGGGCTACGAAGCTGTAAAAGCCCCGCTTTATGTCGGACTGGCATGGACGAAAGGAGATATTTCTACGGCACATGAATGGGAATCTCTGGACAAACCGATTTTGAGCATCCATGATAAAGATGCCCAATGGTGGGAAAAACTGACTCAATATAAGAGTACCGTTTATTGGGATAAAGATAAAACATTGGGAGCTCCGTTTGTGATGTATTACAATGCGGGCGGGCGTCATCCGGAAACGGATTTAAAAGGCGAACGTGTCGGCATTGCGCTTTCCAAAGATATGAAAACATGGAAACGCTACTCCGGCAATCCGGTCTTCGCGCACGAAGCAGATGGAACCATTACAGGAGATGCGCATATCCAAAAGATGGGAGATGTGTATGTGATGTTCTATTTCTCTGCTTTTGAACCTTCGCGTAAATATAAAGCATTCAATACATTTGCCGCCAGCTATGATTTAGTGAACTGGACCGACTGGAAAGGGGCCGACCTGATTATCCCCTCCAAGAACTACGATGAACTGTTTGCTCATAAGAGCTATGTGGTGAAACATGACGGAGTGGTTTATCATTTCTATTGTGCAGTAAACAACGCAGAGCAACGTGGCATTGCCATTGCTACCAGTAAGCCAATGGGACGTTCGGCTGTCCGTTTCCCGGTTCCGGAGAGTAAGAATCGCCGGCAAATCATGACATTGAATGAAGGTTGGAAAACCTGGATTACAGAGGCAACTCATTTGAAAGGTAATTTTATGATGCCTGCAAAAACGGTGAATATTCCTCACAATTGGGACGATTATTATGGATACCGTCAGTTGACACATGGAAACCTGCATGGAACAGCTATGTATGTGAAAGATTTCACGGCAGATGTAAAATCCGGGAAACGGTATTTCCTTCGTTTTGACGGAGTGGGTACATACGCCACCATTACAGTGAACGGAAAGAATTTCGGTCGCCATCCCATAGGGCGCACCACATTGACTTTGGATGTCACAGATGAATTGAAACAGGGAGTAAATCGCCTGGAAGTGAAAGCCGAGCATCCTGAAATGATTGCCGATATGCCTTGGGTATGTGGGGGATGTTCGTCGGAATGGGGATTCAGTGAGGGTTCCCAGCCGTTAGGAATCTTCCGTCCTGTGGTATTGGAAGTAACAGATGAGATTCGCATAGAACCTTTCGGTGTACATATTTGGAATGACGAAAAGGCTGCTAACGTATTTGTAGAAACAGAGGTCAAGAATTATAGTAAAACAACAGAAACGGTAGAGTTAGTCAATAAACTAAGCAATGCCGATGGAAAACAAGTTTTCCGTTTGGTTGAGAAAGTTACTTTAGCTCCGGGAGAAATGAAAGTGATTCGCCAGCAGGCTCCTGTTGAGAATCCTGTCTTATGGAATACGGAAAATCCATATCTCTATAAATTGGCCAGCATGATAAAGCGTGATACGAAGACGACGGATGAAATTTCGACACCCTTCGGTATTCGTACCATTAGCTGGCCGGTAAAACGAAACGATGGAGACGGACGTTTTTACCTGAATGGGAAGCCCGTGTTTATCAATGGAGTATGCGAGTATGAGCATCAGTTCGGACAAAGCCATGCGTTCAGTAATGAACAGGTTGCCGCAAGGGTAAAACAGATACGTGCAGCCGGTTTCAATGCATTCCGGGATGCTCATCAGCCCCATCATCTCGATTATCAGAAGTATTGGGATGAAGAGGGAATCTTGTTTTGGACACAATTTTCCGCCCACGTGTGGTATGACACTCCGGAGTTTCGTGAGAACTTTAAAAAGTTGCTTCGTCAATGGGTGAAAGAACGTCGTAATTCTCCGTCAGTGGTGATGTGGGGATTGCAGAATGAAAGCACTTTGCCTCGTGAGTTTGCACAAGAGTGCAGTGATCTTATCCGGGAGATGGACCCGACTGCCAAGACGATGCGTGTCATAACAACCTGTAATGGCGGTGAAGGTACAGACTGGAATGTAATTCAAAATTGGAGTGGTACGTATGGAGGAGATGTGACAAAATACGATCGTGAGCTCTCTCAAGCGAATCAATTATTGAATGGGGAATATGGAGCGTGGAGAAGCATCGACCTGCATACGGAACCGGGAGATTTCCAGGTGAACGGAGTGTGGAGTGAAGACCGTATGTGTCAGCTGATGGAAACTAAAATCCGTTTGGCAGAACAGGCTAGAGATAGTGTTTGCGGACAATTCCAGTGGATATATAGCAGTCATGATAATCCCGGACGTCGTCAACCGGATGAAGCGTATCGCAAGATAGATAAAGTAGGTCCGTTCAATTATAAAGGATTGGTTACTCCGTGGGAAGAACCGTTGGACGTATATTATATGTATCGCGCCAACTATGTTCCGGCTGCAAAAGACCCGATGGTTTACCTGGTATCACATACATGGGCCAACCGCTTTGAAAAAGGACGTCGCCGTGCCACTATCGAGGCTTACAGCAATTGTGATTCTGTATTGCTATACAACGATCTGACAAATGAAAAGGCAACCTTCCTCGGACGTAAAAAGAACAACGGAACAGGCACTCATTTTATGTGGGAAAACCGGGATATTCGTTATAATGTGCTTCGTGCTGTAGGATATTATAAAGGTAAACCGGTAGCAGAAGACCTGATCCTATTAAATGGTCTGGAGCAAGCCCCTAACTTCGAACTTCTTTATCAGGATGATAAAAAGATATTGAAAGGAGAGGCAGGATATAATTATCTGTATCGTCTCAACTGTGGAGGGGATGATTATACAGATAGCTTCGGACAGCTCTGGTTGCAGGACAATACGAATTATTCCCGTTCATGGGCGGAGAATTTCAAGGATCTGAATCCTTATCTTGCCAGTCAACGTACCACCAATGATCCGATTCATGGCACTCGTGACTGGACGTTATTCCAACATTTCCGCTTCGGACGTCACCAACTGGAATATCGTTTCCCTGTGGCAGACGGAACATATCGTATTGAACTGTATTTCACAGAGCCTTGGCATGGCACGGGCGGAAGCGCTTCTGCCGACTGTGAAGGACTGCGCATATTCGATGTTGCCGTGAATGATTCTGTTGTATTAGATGACTTGGATATTTGGGCTGAAAGCGGTCACGATGGAGTTTGTAAGAAAGTGGTATATGCCATAGTGAAAGGTGGGATGTTGAAAATTCATTTCCCGGAAGTGAAAGCAGGACAAGCCTTGATTTCAGGCATTGCTATCGCCAGCACAGATCAGGAACTGAAACCGACGGTATTCCCTGCATCCGGTTGGAGCTGGGAAAAGGCGGATAAAGAAGTGATGGAAAAGACTCCGAAAGAGTTACTTCCGGAAGACAAAAATGCTCGTGTCAGTATATCATACGAAGCGGAAATGGCTGTACTGAAAGGCAAATTCCAAAAGAAAGAACATCGAAAACAGATCGGAGTGTTTTTTGGTAAAGGAAAAGGCAACAGCATTGAATGGAATGTTTCTACCGGGTTGGCACAAGTGTACGCCCTTCGCTTTAAATATATGAACACTACCGGAAAGCCAATACCTGTCTTGATGAAATTCATTGATTCAAAAGGAGTGGTATTGAAAGAGGACATATTGAACTTCCCGGAAACACCGGATAAATGGAAGATGATGAGCACCACTACCGGAACCTTTATCAATGCCGGACATTACAAAGTATTACTTTCGGCAGAAAATATGGACGGTCTGGCATTCGATGCATTGGATGTTCAATAAGTTTTTTAGAAAAACACACATATAAACAGAAAAATAGAAGCGGGACATTAAGAAGTTTGAATATACTTCCGGTGTCCTGCTTTTCATATTCTGATACTTTCTTATAAATAAAATATAGATGTTATTTTTTTAAGATTCGATGTTCTGATTTTAATTATTCGAGGGAGAAACTTCAAATAATCCCTATATTTGAAATCAAAAACAAAATAACACAATGGAGAGCGATTTACCTAATTTTGATTTGCCGTCTGATTATATTGTTGGAGAAGGGTATGGGATAAATTTATTAAAAAGGTATAAAAACTTTCCTTGCAGGGTAAAAGCCGGTTTTTTCATTCTTTGTGTAAAAGGGATAATGCAAGCGACAATCAATGGGAATCTTCAAAATATTGGTGAAAATGATTTGATAACCTTACCGCCCGGATATTTTATGGAAATTCTTGATTTTTCACCGGATATTCATATCTATTATGCCGGGTTCTCATCCGAATTCATAGAGGGTATAAATCTAATGAAGTCTACAGAACATCTTCTCCCTATAATTATGGAAAATCCGATAATAAGATTATCTCCATTGCAGGCTTGCAGTTATAAAATGTTCTATGAATCGTCAATTCTTTCGTATGCTTCTCCAAAAACATTGGCAAACAAGGAAATAGTAAAGGCGGTTCTTACCATGTTCCTTCAGGGAGCCACTGAAATTTATAAAATGCAAAATAACTTGTATTTATCTTCCCAGTCAAGAAAGTACGAGATTTATCAGGAATTTTTGCAATTGGTCATGAAATATTATACTATTCATCACGGAACCTCTTTTTATGACGAACATCTAAGACTTAGCTTGCCGCATTTCTGTTCAACAATAAAAAAAGTTGCAGGAAACACTCCTTTAGAAGTCATAGCTTCCATCATTCTGATGGATGCCAAATCCCGGCTGAAGTCAACCAATGAACCGGTGAAGAATATAGCCTTATCTTTGGGATTTAATAATATCTCTTTCTTCAATAAGTTTTTTAAGCAACATACGGGTGTTACCCCACAGGAATACAGAGGACATTAAGCTTCCACCGGCTGTTTTTCGAGTGGTAATGTAACGGTAAAACGGCTGCCTCTTCCTACTTCCGATACAACAGAAATACTCCCTTGCAGATGTTCTACAATCGTTTTGCAGATAGAGAGTCCCAACCCCGTACCCTGCTTGAAAGTATTGACTTTATAAAAACGGTCGAATATTTCTTTCTGGCATTCTTGGGGAATACCTTCCCCCGTGTCCTCCACAAACAGACAAACTGAATCGTCATTTTCCGGATTAACCATAAAACCGAAATGAATATATCCTTCTTCTGTAAATTTCCGGGCATTATTTATGAAATTGCATATTACTTGTTTCAAGCGTGTAGCGTCAGTAGTTATGTAAATATCATCATCCGGCAAGATTGCTTTTATTTCGATTTCCGGCACATTTTTCACGACCTGCTCTTTCTCTATATCCTTCATTATGGATTTGAGGGAATAATTGGAATAAGTAAACTTGATAGTGTTTGATTCAATCTTGGACAAATCAAGTATATCGTCAATCAATCGTACTAAATGTTCGCTATTGATGCTGATTAGTCGCACGAAATCGGCACGTTCCTCTTCACTTAACTCATCATAAGTAGAACCTATAACATCAGAAAAGCCGACTATTGCATTCAGCGGCGTACGGATTTCATGACTCATATTGGCTAAAAATGCCATTTTAAGACGATCGCTTTCTTCTGCTTTTTTACGTGCCTCGATTAAGGTGTTTTCTATGTCTTTATATTCCTGAATACTCAAGCAGATTCCCACTAACCGATAGGGATGACCGGATATGTTTGCAATATAAGTTGACTGCCCTTCAAACCATTCCCAAGTACCATCCCCCCGGCGCAAACGGAATGGAACTGTTTTGTCAAAAGTTGTATTACCACTAAGTTGTACAACAAAGGCGTCAGCCATAGTTTGCCGATCGTCCGGATGAATCATATTCACATATTCCTCCATTGTCAAAGTATTATTCTCTCCGGCTGGAATACCTAAATGTTCAAAATAACGATCGTCAAGAGTAAATTCACTACGGCTTATATCATAATACCATGGATAGATTCTGGTTCTTTGCAAAGCAGTATTCAGAATATATTCCTGTGTAAGTTCTACTGTAATATTGCGGAAAAAGAATAAGATATTTTTTTCGCCCTCTTCATTTTCCATTGTAGCAAATTCTCCTCTTATCGGGAATTGTGTATAGTCAACTTGTTCCTGCATAAATGTATGTTCAGGCAGCGAGTATACTTTTTTGCCCTGACGGATTTCTTCCAAAATGGTCGAGAGTATATCTTCTTTCTTATTTAACAGCTTGAATATTTTGTTGGTCGGAAGAGGCATCATCGCATTGACTGACGAATGTACATGAAGTTCCGTAAAAGCTTGCTGATTCAGTTGTATGACTTCTCTATTTATATCCAATATGATAACTCCGTCAGGTAGGATATTCAGCAAATCATCATTGTAGAGTGTTTGTCCGTTCGCTTAAATATTTTGTTATTTTTCGTTCAATGTACAAGATAATAATTAAATTCATAACAAAGAAAGCCATTTTACTGAAGAAAACATTATTTCAACAAACCTTTTGTACCTGTTTATACAGCTATTTTAAATTGCAACACATTGAATGTTAATACGATATTCCTTTTTTAAGATTCGATACTCATTTATTAAGCCTCACTCTGTTTATTTGCCAGTCATTTTTTTCTGTTCCTTCAGTGAAATTGAATGATTGCACAGAAGAAGATAACGGTTCGAATGTGAGTGAAAATTCTGCTTCGCCGCTTTCAGGCAAATAAAAGTGCTCACCGGGTTTAATCCCATCTGCTTTCTTTAAGGTATACATTTCACCTTTCTCATCTACCAATCTACAATTCGGGCTGACTCGTATCCAGTATTTGGGAATATAATAAGCGTTGAAATGTACGATGGTAGCGGTGTCTGTCAGTACCACTTGCTTGACTTCAAGAATATCAGTATTGGTTGATTCCGACACTGGATAGTTAACGACTTTTGTATTTCCTTGCCATGTAATACTCATTTCATGTTTGACAGCATCCAGATACCTGCGCATTTTTAGTTTCAAACTACCTTTGCCATAACCCGACCACATTTTCATGATTTTGCCTTCGGGAGAGATAAGGACATAATTGGGAATACCTCGAACTCCATATTTAGCGTATAATCCGGCGGTTTGTTTTAAGTCACATAAATTCTGCCAGGTCATATCATGTTTTGCCGAAGCTGCCTTCCACCTGCTTTTCGTATCGGAGCTTAGACTAATGATAGTAAGACGCTCTTTATATTGTTCTTGAATCTCTTTCATCTCTGGTAAAGCCATAATGCAAGGACCGCAACCGCTACTCCAGAAATCAAGCAATATATATTTTCCATTGAAATCAGTCAGATGATGAATCTTTCCATCCAAATCGAAAAGTTCGGTATCTGCCATTTTATCTCCCTCTTTCACAACTGTAGGCGGGAAAAGATTAACTGTAATTTCCTGTCCTGTTATAGAAGTTTTTTGTGCTTCATTCATTCTATTATACAAAGCCAGTGTTTCATCTTTATAAGAGAAATTTGGATTGTACTTCACCGACATGCTCAATTTATATAGCCTGTCCATCCAAATGTTTGATACAGGAAGTTCCTGCATCAGTTTCATTTCACGTTTGCTGATTAAAGCTGAAATACTGTCTTCTTTCGCACGTAGAGCCTTCCGTTCGGCTTCCGGGGCAGAACGCAGGCTTCTTGCTTTGATAGACAAACGTTGATACTCATCCCATAAATCGTGTGAATCTTCAATAAACCTATTATATTCTATTTGTTCCTTTACAGGGCTGTCTACTGTCCACGTATGTATCAAGGTATTCGTTCCGGTTACTTTGATTCTTGCATTAGGAGTCGCATAAATCTCCAGCGACATGGAAGGAAAATTATCATTACGGGTACACATTAGAGATAATTTGTCTAAACCATCTTCTCCGGCATTTCGTTTGAAGAAGAAAGTACCGTTTTGTATGGTATCCATGGCTACTGTACTTCCTACATTTCCGTCAAGTAGAAAAAGAGAAACAAGAGTTCCATCCTTTACACCTTCCACTTTACCTTCAATCGTATACTCGTGCTGTGCTTGTGAAACGAGACTGCCAAATAAAAAGAGGCTGCTAAATAGTCGTTTTTTCATCATCATAATATTAGAAGTAATTATACGCCACAAGGTAAAGCTTTTCTTTATAGAGTGTTACTCCTTTTATTGTTCTTTAATATTTCTGTAAAAGAAAGGGGTACAAAATGCCCTTTCGTTCGTCTACTTGATATGAAGAAAAAAGAACGAATGAAAATATATACTTTACTGCTTGGCGCATTGTTTGTAAGTCCTACACAGGCACAAACAATGCATGATTGGGAGAATCATCATGTTCTCCAGATCAACCGTGAACCGGCAAGAGCTGCTTTTACCCCTTTCTCTGTACAGAAAGGAGACGGCTCAATCTCTTTAGACGGAACCTGGAAATTCCGTTGGACTCCCGTTCCCAATGAAAGAGTCGTGAACTTCTATCAGATAAATTTTGATGATAAAGATTGGACGGATTTTCCTGTTCCCGCCAACTGGGAAGTGAACGGATATGGCACGCCTATCTATGTTTCAGCAGGCTATCCGTTTAAAATAGATCCTCCACGGGTGATGGGAGAACCGAAAACTGACTATACCACGTATAAAGAACGGAACCCGGTAGGGCAATATCGCCGCACCTTTGTTTTGCCGACCGGATGGGAAGCGGATGGACAGACTTTTCTACGCTTTGAAGGTGTAATGAGTGCGTTTTATGTTTGGATCAACGGCGAACGGGTAGGGTATAGCCAAGGCAGTATGGAACCGAGCGAATTTAATGTCACGAAGTATCTGAAATCCGGAGAAAATCAGATTTCACTGGAAGTCTACCGATATAGTGACGGTTCTTATCTGGAAGATCAGGATTTCTGGCGTTTTGGTGGTATTCATCGTAGTATTCATCTGATACATACACCGGATATTCATGTCCGTGATTATGCGGTACGCACTCTTCCCGCATCTGTGGGTGATTATAAAGACTTTATTTTGCAGATTGATCCGCAATTCAGTGTATATCGAGGGATGACCGGAAAAGGGTATGTCTTACAGGGAGTATTAAAGGATGCTTCAGGCAAAGAAGTTGCCACATTGAAAGGCGATGTGGAAGATATTCTTGATTTGGAGCATAAAGCAAGCCGGATGAATGAATGGTATCCGCAGCGTGGCCCGCGTAAGATGGGACGCTTGTCAGCTATTATAAAATCACCGGAAAGATGGACGGCAGAAACGCCCTATCTCTATAAATTACACTTAACTCTCCAAAATGAAGAAAGAAGAGTCGTAGAACAGATAGAACAGGCCGTGGGCTTCCGCTCTGTAGAAATCAAAAAAGGACAACTGTTAGTGAATGGTAATCCGGTTCGTTTTCGTGGAGTGAACCGTCACGAACATGATCCACGGACGGCACGTGTCATGAGCGAAGAACGGATGCTTCAGGATATTCTTTTAATGAAACAGGCGAATATAAATGCCGTACGCACCAGCCATTACCCCAATGTCAGTCGTTGGTACGAGCTATGCGACAGCTTGGGATTGTACGTGATGGACGAAGCGGATATAGAAGAACACGGATTGCGTGGAACACTCGCAAGTACCTCCGACTGGCATGCGGCATTTATGGACCGTGCGGTCCGTATGGCGGAACGTGATAAGAATTATCCATGTATTGTAATGTGGAGCATGGGAAACGAAAGCGGTTACGGACCGAACTTCGCTGCTATTTCGGCATGGCTGCATGATTTCGATCCCACTCGCCCTGTACACTATGAGGGGGCACAGGGAGTGGACGGAAATCCTGACCCGAAGACGGTAGATGTTATCAGCCGCTTTTATACCCGGGTGAAACAGGAATATTTAAATCCCGGTATTGCAGAAGGAGAGGATAAAGAACGCGCTGAAAATGCACGTTGGGAACGGTTGCTGGAGATTGCGGAGCGTACCAATGACGACCGTCCGGTGATGACGAGTGAATATGCACATTCCATGGGGAATGCATTAGGAAATTTCAAGGAATATTGGGATGAGATATATAGTAATCCCCGTATGCTGGGTGGTTTTATATGGGATTGGGTAGATCAGGGAATCTACAAGACATTACCCGATGGCCGTACCATGGTGGCTTACGGCGGTGACTTTGGCGATAAGCCGAATTTAAAAGCTTTCTGCTTTAATGGATTGCTGATGAGTGACCGTGAAACTACACCTAAATATTGGGAGGTAAAGAAGGTATATGCACCGGTTGAGTTGAGAGTTGAGAATGGAGAGTTGAGAGTAACCAACCGGAATCATCATATTGATTTATCACTTTATCGTTGCCTGTGGACATTATCAGTGGATGGTAAGGAGAAAGAACGGGGAGAAATAACATTGCCGGAAATAACCCCAGGCGAAAGTAAAACAATTGATTTGCCGGCTTTCCGATCATTAAAAGGCGCTTATTCTTTAAGTAATAAAAGTGAGGAAATTAGTAAGACAAATAAAAAAACGGAGAAAACTCTTTCCGATTGCCAACTGAAAGTAAGCATTGTTTTGAAATCGGATGCTCTTTGGGCAAAGGCAGGACATGAAGTGGCCTGGGAACAATTCTGTTTGCAAAAAGGAGATTTAGCCTCTACCGATCTGATTAATAAAGGAATGCTTCAAGTGGAAGAGGATGATAAATCTTTATTGATTAGCGGACGCGGTTTTTCTGTTCAGTGGGAAAAGAAAGTGAACGGAAGTATGACCTCCCTTATATATAAGAACAAAGAAATGCTGGCTCACTCCAATGATTTTCCGGTTCAGCCTGTCACTCAAGTTTTCCGTGCTCCGACAGATAATGACAAGAGCTTCGGAAACTGGTTGGCTAAAGACTGGAAATTGCATGGAATGGATCATCCGCAGATAAATCTAGAATCTTTCCACCATGAAAAACGTGCAGACGGGGCGGCCATTGTCCGGATTCAAACTAGTAATTTATATAAAGAAGGAAAAGTGGTGACTACTTCTGTCTATACAGTCTTTTCAGATGGAACGATTGATCTGAAAACAACTTTCTTGCCACAAGGAGTTCTTCCTGAAATTCCCCGTTTAGGAATCGCATTCTGTCTGGCGCCTGCTTATGATACATTTACCTGGTATGGCAGAGGGGCACAGGATAACTATCCTGACCGCAAAACATCTGCTATGATAGGGCTTTGGAAAGGAAGCGTTGCAGAACAGTACGTACATTATCCACGTCCGCAGGATAGTGGGAACAAAGAGGAAGTGCATTATCTGACCCTGACCGACAAACAGAATAAAGGTATTCGTGTTGACGCGGTAGAAAACGTATTTTCTGCATCTGCCCTGCATTACACCGTACAGGACATCTATGAAGAAACTCACGATTGTAATTTAAAACCACGTGCGGAAATCATTCTTAGTATGGATGCTGCCGTACTTGGATTAGGAAACAGTAGTTGCGGACCGGGTGTATTGAAGAAATATGCCATAGAGAAAAAAGAACATACGCTGCATATCCGCATCAGTAGTAAACAATGATAGCAATAATAACTAACACTATTATAAAAGTAACAATGAAAAAAGTAACCACTTTATTATCGACCTTGGCGTTGGCAACTACCCTGGCTGCTCAAAACCTTCCACAAACGGAAAGGCAATATCTTTCCGGTCACGGATGCGACGATATGGTTGAATGGGACTTCTTTTGTACCGACGGGCGCAATTCCGGCAAATGGACGAAAATCGGTGTACCTTCCTGTTGGGAGCTGCAAGGATTCGGCACCTATCAGTATGGAATCACTTTCTATGGTAAACCATTCCCTGAAGGCGTTGCCAATGAAAAAGGTATGTATAAGTACGAGTTTGAAGTTCCGGAAAAGTTTCGCGGCAAACAGGTCAATCTTGTATTCGAAGCTTCAATGACAGATACGGAAGTAAAAGTGAACGGACGCAAAGTGGGTTCCAAACATCAGGGAGCCTTCTATCGTTTTTCATACAACGTCACGGATTTCCTGAAATATGGCAAAAAGAATTTACTGGAAGTCACTGTTGCCAAAGAGAGTGAAAATGCTAGTGTGAACCTTGCCGAACGTCGTGCTGATTATTGGAATTTTGGCGGTATCTTCCGTCCGGTGTTCCTGGAGGTGAAACCAGCCGTAAACCTACGGCACATTGCCATTGACGCAAAGATGGATGGAACTTTCCGTGCCAACTGCTACACAAATATCTCTAATGACGGAATGAGCATCCGTACACAGATTTTAGATAAAAAAGGGAAAAAGATAACGGAAACCACCGTACCCGTAAAAGCTGGAGGTGACTGGACTTCCCTGCAACTGAATGTATCTAACCCCGCATTATGGACAGCGGAAACTCCGAATCTTTATAAAGCGCAATTCTCTCTATTGGATAAGGCCGGTAAGGTTTTGCATAGTGAAACGGAAAATTTTGGTTTCCGCACGATTGAAGTACGTGAAAGCGACGGACTTTATATAAACGGAGTGCGTATCAATGTACGTGGTGTCAATCGTCATAGCTTCCGTCCTGAAAGTGGCCGTACATTAAGTAAAGCGAAGAATATCGAAGACGTTCTTTTGATGAAAAGCATGAATATGAATTCTGTCCGTTTGAGCCATTATCCGGCAGACCCGGAATTTTTGGAAGCTTGTGATTCTCTCGGACTTTATGTGATGGACGAATTGGGAGGATGGCATGGTAAGTATGATACCCCCACCGGAGTACGTCTGATTGAAGGCATGATAGAACGTGACGTGAATCATCCGTCTATTATTTGGTGGAGTAATGGTAATGAAAAAGGATGGAATACCGAACTGGATGGAGAGTTTCATAAATACGATCCGCAGAAACGTCCGGTTATTCACCCGCAAGGTAACTTCTCCGGTTTTGAAACCATGCATTACCGCTCTTACGGAGAAAGCCAGAACTACATGCGCTTACCGGAAATCTTTATGCCTACGGAATTCTTGCATGGTTTGTACGATGGCGGTCATGGTGCCGGATTATATGATTATTGGGAAATGATGCGCAAGCATCCCCGTTGTATCGGTGGCTTCCTTTGGGTATTGGCAGACGAAGGTGTGAAGCGTGTAGATATGGACGGATTCATTGATAACCAAGGAAACTTTGGAGCAGACGGTATTGTAGGACCACATCACGAAAAGGAGGGTAGCTACTACACTATCAAGCAGTTATGGAGTCCGGTGCAAATCATGAATACTTCTATCGACAAGCAATTTGATGGCAAATTCTCCGTAGAAAACCGTTACGATTATCTGAATCTGAATACTTGCCGTTTCCTTTGGAAGCAAGTAAAATTCCCGCTGGCAGCAGATGCTTCCAATGCCGCTGTTCAAGTACTGAAAGAAGGAGAGGTGCAGGGTAGTGATGTGGCTGCTCATTCGGCAGGTGTCTTAGATATAAGAACAAATATCCTCGCTGATACAGATGCTCTTTACCTGACAGCTATTGATAAATACGGTCATGAACTTTGGCGCTGGACTTTCCCGGTTGAGAAACTGAATCAGCAATCTGAACCGATCTCCTTCTTATCAATCCGCCCTACTTATACGGAGACAGAAAATGATCTTATCGTGAAAGCGAATAAGCGTACGTTCATCTTTTCAAAGAAAGACGGACAACTAAAAGGAGTATCTGTAGATAATCGTAAGATTAGTTTCGCCAATGGCCCCCGTTTTATTGGAGCCCGTCGCGCAGACCGCTCATTGGATCAGTTCTATAACCATGATGATGAGAAAGCAAAAGAAAAAGACCGTACATACAGCGAATTCCCTGATGCTGCCGTATTTACGAAACTGGACGTAAAACAAGATGGAGGTGATCTGATTGTTACCGCCAATTATAAACTGGGTAATTTGGATAAAGCTCAATGGACAATCAACCCGAGTGGGGATTTGGCTTTGGATTACACCTACAATTTCTCCGGTGTCGTAGACTTGATGGGTATTCGTTTCGACTATCCTGAAGATCAGGTAATCAGCAAACGCTGGCTGGGTGCCGGACCTTACCGTGTATGGCAAAACCGTATTCACGGTACACAATACGATATATGGGAAAACGACTATAACGATCCTATTCCGGGTGAGACTTTCACATATCCCGAATTCAAAGGATACTTTGGTAATGTTTCCTGGATGAATATCCAAACGAAAGAAGGCACTATCAGTCTAACAAACGAAACTCCCGACACGTATATAGGAGTATATCAGCCTCGTGATGGCCGCGACCGTTTGCTTTATACTCTCCCCGAAAGCGGAATCTCTGTCCTGAACGTGATTCCTCCGGTACGTAATAAAGTAAACTCCACCGATTTGTGTGGTCCCTCTTCACAACCCAAATGGGTAAATGGGCCACAAACCGGACGAGTCATTTTCCGGTTTATGTAAATGAATCATATAAAGGTATCCACATTGCGTTGGGTACCTTTTTTATTTAATCTTTTGAAGTTCGAGAATGGCATTCAGTGCTTGTTCCGCCTTCTCTTTAGGCACAAAAATATGGTCATGGTAATACGCTGCTATTACATTAGCGCTAATGTTTTTCTCTGTAAGTTTAGCAGAGAAAGCAGCTGTCAACCCCACTGCTTCTAAACTTGAATGTACATTGAGAGTAATAAGCCTGTAAACAGACTGGCAATCTATATCTTTGCCTATGGCATCTTTCAGGTCAAGAATGAAGGTCATACCTTCTTTCTCCTGAAAAAAACCGATCGGGTTTAATTCACGCATTTTATCCCAATCAAATATCGGGAAAGAGCAAAAAACAAAGTCACGTTCATCCAATACAGGTTCCATATTGGATAATAATATATCTAAATTTTTAATACCTGACATGAGTTCAAATAGTGATGATTGCACAAATATAACAAATATAAAATGGTTACAAGGTTCTTTCCCACGAAATGTAGCATATGTATATATTCTCACCGATTTTTCAAGGAAAAAGGCTATAAGTGGGGAATAATCATTATTTTTGTTTCGTTTTATACATTCAGATTAATGAATTCTTTCCTATGTACACAATACTAATTATAGAAGATGAACCCCGGGTTGCAAGTTTGCTGATGAACGGACTGGAGGAAAATGGCTATCAGACAATGGTGGCTTATGACGGACTAATGGGGTTACGGCTTTTTCAAGCCCATACATTCGATTTGGTCATATCCGACATTGTTTTGCCTAAGATGGACGGATTTGAACTGGCGAAAGAAATTCGCAAAACCAATCCCAATATCCCTATATTGATGTTGACGGCATTAGGATCAACAAACGATAAACTGGACGGTTTCGATGCCGGTGCAGACGATTACATGGTGAAACCTTTTGATTTCAGAGAGTTAAATGCCAGAATCAAAGTGTTGTTGAAACGTGTAGCGGGTAATGCACAGGAATTGCCGCAGGAACTTGTCTATGCAGATTTGCGTATTGACCTTCAACGTAAAGACGTAGAACGAAACAGCATATCCATAAAACTTTCTCCTAAGGAATACAACTTACTGTTATATATGGTAGAAAATGCCGAAAGAGTATTGAGCAGGGTTGAAATAGCAGAAAAAGTATGGAACACCCATTTTGATACAGGAACGAATTTCATAGATGTATATATCAACTATCTCCGCAAAAAGATAGACAGGGACTTTGAACCGAAACTTATTCATACCAAAGCCGGAATGGGTTTCATACTGACTGATAAATTATGAAGATCAGGACAACGTTGACTCTACAATATGCAGGGCTTACAGCTGCGGTATTCTTTGTTTTTGTGATGGCTGTCTACTATGTAAGTGAACACTCGCGTAGTAATGCTTTCTTTCGTAATCTTCAAAGTGAAGCTATAACCAAAGCGCATTTATTCCTTAAAAATCAAGTAGATGCCAAAACCATGCAGTCCATATACCTGAATAATCAGAAGTTTATTGATGAAGTAGAGGTTGCCGTCTATACAACAGATTTTAAAATATTATATCATGATGCTTTGCAAAACGATATTGTCAAAGAAACACCGGAGATGATAAAGCGTATTTTACAGCGGAAGAACATCAATTTCTATGTAGATGAATATCAGGCTATAGGACTGGTGTATCCGTTTGAGGGCAAAGACTATGTGGTTACTGCCGCAGCCTATGACGGTTACGGATACGCTAACCGGGATGCGCTAAGAAATATGCTCATTCTCTTATTTATCGGTGGATTGAGCGTATTGGTGGTTGTGGGGTATATCCTGTCTCGAAGCACTTTAAAACCGATACGTAATATAGTGAAAGAAGCGGAAAAAATCACAGCATCGCATATTGATAAAAGATTGCCTGTAAAAAATGAACAGGATGAACTGGGAGAATTGAGTACGACATTTAATGCTTTACTGGAACGCCTGGAAAAGTCTTTCAATTCACAAAAGATGTTCGTCAGTAATGTATCTCATGAATTACGTACTCCTATGGCAGCCCTTACAGCTGAACTGGATTTAGCTTTATTGAAAGAACGGAGTTCCGAACAATATCAGATGGCTATCGGCAATGCACTGCAGGATTCTCACAGGATTGTAAACCTGATCGACGGATTATTGAATTTGGCAAAAGCCGACTATCAATCGGAACAGATCACAATGGAAGAGGTCCGTTTAGACGAACTGTTGCTGGACGCCAGAGAGCTGGTATTAAAAGCCCATCCGGATTATCACATCGAATTAGTATTTGAGCAAGAAGCCGAAGAAGATAATGTGCTGACAGTAATTGGAAACAGTTATTTACTGACCACTGCTTTTGTGAATTTGGTAGAGAATAACTGCAAATATTCTTCCAACCGAACTTCGTCAGTCTTGATAGCCTATTGGGAGCAATGGGCAATCATCCGCCTGTCAGATACCGGTGTAGGCATGTCTGATACGGATAAAGAAAACCTGTTTACACTGTTTTATCGCGGAGAAAACAAGAATATTGCTCCCGGAAATGGTATAGGTATGGCCTTGACACAAAAGATCATCCACCTTCACAAAGGCGAACTTACCGTATCTTCCCATAAGGATGAGGGCACTACCTTTGTGGTGAAGCTCCCGCATATCTAAGAAATTCTAATCGTTTTCTAATACCACTCTAATCATTCTCTAACAGCTTCCCGGTGAAGTCCTCCTTACTTTTGCATCGAATTAATAAATGCAGTTAGTAACTAAAAAAAAATAGAGATTATGGTATGGAAGAAAAAACTGCGTTCACCACAGTACACATTCAATTCAGAGAAAGTATTTTTGGTTGCCACACAACCCGGTAAGTCAATCTATTCATACTTGCAGACAACCAAGCTTGGATTAACACAGGGAGAAGTGCAGGAGCGACAATCCATTTATGGAAGAAACGAAGTGGTACATGAACAGAAAAAGAATCCGTTTATCCTGTTTATCAAAACGTTTATCAATCCTTTCATTGGTGTTCTGACCGGGCTCGCCATTATATCCTTATTTTTGGATGTATTGATGGCCGATCCCGGAGAGCAGGAATGGACGGGAGTCATTATCATCTCATCCATGGTGCTGTTCAGTGCTATCCTGCGTTTTTGGCAGGAATGGCGAGCAAGTGAGGCTACGGATTCTTTAATGAAAATGGTAAAAAACACATGTCTTGCCAAACGTGCCGGTGAACAGGAAGAAGAGATCGAGATTACGGAACTCGTCCCGGGGGATATCGTGTATTTGGCAGCTGGGGACATGGTTCCCGCTGATATTCGGATCATCGATTCTAAAGACTTGTTTATCAGCCAGGCTTCATTAACAGGAGAGTCCGAACCGATAGAAAAGTTTCCGGAGATACAGGGACAGCAGTTTCGGAAAGGAAGTGTCATTGAATTGGACAATATTTGCTATATGGGTTCCAATGTGATAAGTGGTGCGGCAAAAGGAATCGTTTTTGAAACGGGGAACAAAACCTATCTGGGTACTATTGCAAAAAGCCTGGTCGGACATCGTGCCACTACAGCTTTTGACAAAGGCATTAGCAAGGTTAGCTTTTTGTTGATTCGTTTCATGTTGGTTATGGTTCCATTTGTATTTTTCGTAAATGGCTTTACGAAAGGAGACTGGTTCGAGGCTTTCATATTCGCCATATCCGTTGCGGTTGGTCTTACTCCGGAAATGTTACCAATGATTGTGACTGCCAACCTTTCCAAAGGAGCGATAGCCATGTCCAAAAAGAAAACAATCGTAAAGAATCTCAATGCCATTCAGAACTTTGGAGCGATGGACATACTCTGCACTGACAAAACCGGTACATTGACCTGCGATAAAATCGTATTGGAGAAATATATCAATGCAGATGGCAGTGACGACAACAGTAAACGTATTCTTCGTCATGCTTACTTCAACAGTTATTTCCAAACCGGTTTAAGGAACCTGATGGATAAAGCGATTCTTTCTCATGTAAGAGATTTGAGCCTGGAACATCTGAAGGATGACTATACCAAAGTCGATGAAATACCTTTCTACTTTTCTCGCAGAAGAATGTCTGTTTTAATAGAAGACACGCA
>ENA-UOJJ01002831-UOJJ01002831.1-human-gut-metagenome-genome-assembly--contig:-CS66-NODE-2831-length-20218-cov-13.224867_pt1 | contig 20218 bp, 16 predicted proteins | sample MGYA00242343_ERZ723890 | MGnify/ENA metagenome assembly ERZ723890 | reverse complement strand
GACCCTCTCCGTCCTCGCTGCGCTCGGCCACCTCTCCCAAAGGGAGAGGCAAGGGTACGGTGTTGTTCCGTAGGGCGGGGTGCCCTCTCCCCGCCGCACAAAAAAGGTGCGGCAGAACTCTGTGGGGCGCGAAACACCCCCAATCAGTCCAACTATCATATCATCTTTTAACAAAAAAGCAACACCTTTTTTGTATTTCTTGACAAAATATCCCAGTATCTCTATAATAATGTCACTACTGCTGACGCGTGAGGTGCCTCTTATGAACTGGACGCTGCTGTGCCAACTGATCGTGCTGTACTTTGTGTTCTCCGTGCTGGGCTGGATGATGGAGGTCACGCTGAAATACATCCAGTACCACCGGTTCATCAACCGTGGCTTCCTCATCGGCCCCTACTGCCCCATTTACGGCAGCGGCGTGGTGCTGGTGACGGTGCTGGTGGGCGGCCTGGTGGGCATCCGCGGCGGCACGCCGGGCGAAATTTTTCTGGCGGGCTTTTTCATCTGCGGCGGACTGGAGTACTTCATCAGTTGGTATATGGAGAAGGCGTTCCATGCCCGCTGGTGGGACTACAGCCAGAAGCCCATGAACCTGAACGGCCGGGTGTGGATCGGCAATCTGATGCTGTTCGGTCTGGCCAGTGTGGTGATCGTGGTGTGGATCGACCCGGTGTACTTCCGGCTGGTCGAAAAGCTGCCGCTGTTCTGGCTGCACTTTGCCGCCATCGCCATCGTGACGCTGCTGGTGTCGGACTGCGTGGTGTCCCACGTGATGATGGACATTGTCCGCAGAGAGATCGATGCCCAGGAGGGCGACAGCACCGAGGAGATCAGCCGCCGCGTCCACGAGCTGCTGCGTGACCGGAACCTGTTCCTGCGCCGTATCCATCAGGCGTATCCCGAATTGCAGGCCCATCCCCGCGCCATGATGGAGCGGCTGAAGCAGGCCCGCCGGGACTTCAAGGACGCCCAGCGCCGCACGAAGGAGCTGCTGAACGAGCAGGCCCGCCGCCGCAAGAACGGCGAGGCCATGGAGGAGCTTGCCGCCCGTCTGGAGGCCGCTTCCGCCGCCATGAAGGAGCGCCGCGCCAAGCTGCGCGAGCTGGAGCGCAAGCTCCGCCGGGAAGACGACTGAGGGGCTTCTCCGTGTTATTGATTCCATTGATAAAAAGAACCGCCTTTTGAAAAAGGCGGTTCTTTTGTTACGGCGGGGTAAACGGAGGGGGACGGCATTGCTCCGTAGGGCGGCCTGCCCTCAGGCCGCCGCCGTTATACGGATGGGTACGTTGGTCGGTTGTAGGGGCGGAGGTTCGCTGCGCCGCACCGCCCCAACCGCCAAAAAGAACCGGCCTTTGGCCGGTTCTTTTCCTTAAAACAAACTCACCTGACTGGTCTCCGCCATGCCGGCGAAGGCGCCCAGCGCCTTCAGCTGCTCGATGTGGGTCTTACTGAGCTTGTTGCAGGTCATGGCGAACTCCTCAATGGAGATGAACTCCTTGCCCTTGCGCTGCTCCACGGTGGCCAGCGCCGCCGCCTCGCCCAGACCGTGCACCGACACAAAGGGCGGCAGCAGCGCGTCGTCCCCGATGATGCGGAAGTGGGTGGCATCGGACTCGTAGATATTGATGGTGTCAAAGTGGAAGCCCCGGAGATAGAACTCGTAGCACACCTCCAGCGTCACCATCAGATCCTGCTCCACGTTGGTGGCGTCCTTGTTGTTCTCGATCTCCTTGATCTTCCGCTTCACGGCGTCCAGACCGGCGCAGCAGTACTCCGCGTCAAAGGCCTTGGCACGGATGGAGAAGAACGTGGCGTAGAAGGCCAGCGGCTTGTGCACCTTGAACCACGCGATGCGGAAGGCCATCATCACATAGGCCACGGCGTGAGCCTTGGGGAACAGATAGCCGATCTTGGCAAGAGACTCAATGTACCAGTCGGGCACCTTGTGCTCCCGCATAGCCTCCTCCCAGCCCTCGGAGAAGCCGCCCTTCTTCACCTTGCCCTTACGGACAGCCTCCATGATCTTGAAGCTCATCTTGGGGTCCAGCCCCATGGAGATCAGGTACAGCATGATATCGTCGCGGCAGCCCACCGTTTCCAGAACCGTGGCCGTACCGCTGACGATCAGGTCGCGGGCGTTGCCCAGCCACACGTCGGTGCCGTGGGAGAAGCCCGACAGACGCACCAGCGTATTAAAGTTGTCCGGCTGGGTGTCCACCAGCATCTGGCGGGTGAACCGGGTGTTGAACTCCGGGATAGCCACGGCGCCGGTGGGGCCCAGTATCTCGTCATTCTCGTACCCCAGCACCTTGGAGGAGGTGAAAATGGACATGGTGTCCGGGTCGTCCAGCGGAATTTGCCGGGCGTTGACGCCGGTGAGATCCTCCATGTACTTGATCATGGTGGGGTCATCGTGACCCAGCATGTCCAGCTTCAGCAGGTTGTCCTCCATGCAGTGGTATTCAAAATGGGTGGTAACGGTGTCGCTGTTGGCGTCGTCGGCGGGGTGCTGCACGGCGGTGAAGTCCTCCACGTCCATGTCGTCGGGCACCACCACCAGACCGCCGGGGTGCTGGCCGGTGGTGCGGCGCACACCCACACAGCCCTGTGTCAGACGGTTCATCTCGGCATTGGAGGCGGTCTCGCCCTTCTCCTCCAGATACTTCTTCACCATGCCGAAGGCGGTCTTTTCCGCCAGCGTACCGATGGTGCCCGCCCGGAACACCTGGGTCTTGCCGAACATTTCGATGGCGTGGCGGTGGGCGCGGGACTGATACTCGCCGGAGAAGTTCAGGTCGATATCCGGCACCTTGCCGCCGCCGTAGCCCAGAAACGTCTCAAAGGGGATGTCAAAGCCGTCCTTTTTCAGCCGCGTGCCGCATTGGGGGCAGTCCTTGTCGGGCATGTCCGCGCCGCAGCCGTACTGGGGATCGGTCTGGAACTCCACGTACTGGCAGTTGGGGCAGTAGTAGTGGGGCGGCAGGGAGTTCACCTCGGTGATGCCGGACATATAGGCCACCAGCGACGAGCCCACGGAGCCACGCGAGCCCACCAGATAGCCGTTTTCCAGACTCCGCTGCACCAGCTTCTGGGCGGACATGTACACCACGTCGTACTTGCCCAGAATGCTGGCCAGCTCCACGTTCAGCCGGTCCACGATCAGTTGGGGCGGATTCTCGCCGTACATGGCGTGGCACTTGGCCCACACCATGTCGTTCAGCTCCTGCTCGGAGTTCTCCAGCCGGGGCGGGAACAGCTGTCCCGGCGGCAGCAGCTCGATCTCCTCCACCAGATCGGCGATCTTGCGGGGGTTGACGATGACCACCTCGCGGGCCTTTTCCGCGCCCAGATAGGAGAATTCCTTCAGCATCTCGTCGGTGGTCTTGAAGTAGATGGGCAGCGGCGCGTCAGCGTCGGAGAATTTCTTGCTGGCCAGCAGGATGTGGCGGTACACCTCGTCCTCCGGCTCCTGAAAATGCACGTCGCCGGTGGCGCAGACGGGCTTGCCCAGCTCCTCGCCCAGCTTCACGATGGTGCGGTTGAAATCCTGCAATTCCTTCACCGACTGCACGTCGCCGTTGCGCAGCATGAACATGTTGTTGCACACCGGCTGGATCTCCAGATAGTCGTAAAAGCTGGCGATGCGCTTCAGCTCCGCCCACTCCCGGTGATCCGCCACCGCCCGGAACAGCTCGCCCGCCTCGCAGGCCGAGCCGATGATAAGCCCCTCCCGGTGAGCCGCCAGCTCCGTCTTGGGGATGGTGGGCACCCGGTGGAAATATTGCAGGTTGGAGGCGGTGATGAGCTGGTACAGGTGCTTCAGGCCCAGCTTGTTCTTCGCCAGAATGATGATGTGCTTGGGAAAACGGTTGGACTTAGCGCTCTTGGGCCGCAGCTTCGCCATTTCGTTGTTGATCTGCTGGATGCGGTGGATGTGCAGTTCGTCCCGCATCTTCTGGAAGAACGGCACCAGCATATAGGCCACCATGCCCGCGTCGTCGCTGGCGCGGTGGTGGTTGAAGGCGGGCAGGTCGAGATAGTCCGCCACGATGTCCAGCTTGTACTTGTGCAGCTCCGGTAGCAGGTTCTGGGCCAAAATCAGCGAGTCCACATAGGTGGGGTCAAAGGGCAGGCCCACCTTTTCGCAGCCCGCCCGGATGAAGCTGATATCGAAGGGCGCGTTGTGCGCCGCCAGCGGACGGCCGTTGACGAATTTCAGAAAGGCCGTCAGCGCCTCCTTCAGGGACGGCGCGTCCGCCAGCATGGCGTCGGTGATGCCCGTCAGGCCGATGATCTCCGGCGTCAGGCGGCGCTGGGGGTTCACGAAGGTCTGGAACGTGTCGGTGATCTGGCCGTTTTTCAGCACCACCGCGCCGATCTCGGTGATGGCCTCGGTGGTGACCTTCAATCCGGTAGTCTCGATATCGAAGCAGACGATCTCGTCGTCAAAGGGCTGATCCTGCCCGCCGTGAACAGCCACACGGTCGTCCAGATTGTTGACGAAGTACCCCTCGATGCCGTAGAGAATTTTGATTTTCCCCTTGGCGGTGTGCCACGCGTCGGGGAAGGCCTGCGCCACGCCGTGGTCGGTGACGGCGATGGCGGGGTGGCCCCATTCGATGGCCTGCTTGATGACCGACTCGGTGTCGGTCAGGGCGTCCATGTTGGACATGCGGGTGTGGAGATGCAGCTCTACCCGCTTTTCCGGGTTGGTGTCCTTGCGGCCCTGGTGGCCCACCTTGGTGATGTTCAGGGGCCGCAGCTGGATATCCTTGCCGTCGCGACTCAGTTCCACGATGCCCTGCACCCGCAGCCACATGCCGGCCTTCACCGCGCCGTCCAGCGGCTTGGCCTCGGCCTCCTCCATGTATTTGCGGACGGTGACGCTGCCCTTGTAGTCGGTCATATCGAAGGTCAGGCACCACAGGCCACGACGCCGCGTCTCGTACAGCTCGGCGGCAAAGACCTTGCCCTCCAGCACGATGGCGCCCATCTTGGGGTTCAGCTCCACCATGGGGATGGGCTTGCCCTTGATGGGCTTGCCCATCAGGATATCCTTCGTTTTCTTGCCGGGCTGGACGGTGCGCACCATCATCCGCAGCTGCCGCAGGCGGTATTCCTCCATCAGCAGCTGCCGCACGGCCTCCACCGCCGCGTCCGGCAGCGCTTCGCCGGTCTCGACCTCCAGCTCCATGGTGCGCTCGGCCCGGTTCAGCACGCCGCCTGTCACCGCCGCGTCATGCAGCATCAGCCGCAGCTCACGGGGCGGCACAAACCGGTCAAAAAAATCAAAAAACGGTATTCTGTCCGTCATAGTGTCATCCTTTTCTCTGTGTGGTAGGTGATGGGGTTGGGGTGGTATTCACACGTCGCGGCGGGGTGTGGTCACCCCGCCCCTACGCACATTCTACCGCCGGCTCTTTTACAACCTTTCAATCTCCGCCATCAGGGCGTCCACCAGCTTGTCCTGGGGCACCTTGTACAAAATCTCGCCCTTGCGGAACAGCAGGCCCTCGCCGTCGCCGCCGGCGATGCCCACATCGGCGCTTCGCGCCTCGCCAGGGCCGTTGACGGCGCAGCCCATCACCGCCACGGTGATGGGTTTGGTGCAGCCCTGAAGCCGCCGCTCCACCTCCCGGGCAATGGGGATCATGTCATACTTCGTCCTGCCGCAGGTGGGGCAGGAGATCAGGTCAGGCCCGGACTTCCGGATGCCCGCCGCCTGCAAGATCTTTTTGGCGGCGATGACCTCCTCCACCGGGTCGGCGGTGAGGCTGACCCGGATGGTGTCGCCCACCCCCTGACACAGCAGCCCGCCGATGCCGATGGCGGATTTCAGCACGCCCATTTCCGGCGTGCCCGCCTCGGTAACGCCAAGGTGCAGAGGATAGTCCGTCTCGCGGGACAGCAGGCTGTACGCCGCCATGTTGGTGGGCACGTGGGAGCACTTCACCGACAGGCAGATATCGTCAAAGCCGCAGTCGTTCAGCAGCTGCACGTGCCCCATGGCGCTGTCCACCAGCGCCTGCGCCGTCACGCCGCCGTACTTCGCCAGCAGCGGCTTTTCCAGTGAGCCGCCGTTGACGCCGATGCGGATGGGGATGCGGTGCTCCCGGCAGGTCTCCGCCACCGCCCGCACCCGCTCATGAGAGCCGATGTTGCCGGGGTTGATGCGGATTTTGTCCACGCCCTCGGCGGCGCACCGCAGCGCCAGCCGGTAGTCAAAGTGGATATCCGCCACCAGCGGGATATGGATGGCCTTTTTGATGGCACCGATGGCGGCGGCAGCTTCCATGGTGGGCACGGCCACCCGGATGATCTGGCACCCCGCCTGCTCCAGACGGAGAATCTGCGCCACGGTGGCGGCCACATCCTCAGTGGCGGTGCTGCACATGGACTGGATGGCCACGGGCGCACCGCCGCCGATGACCACGCCGCCGATGTTCATTTGTCTGCTCACAGTCAGCCCCTCTTTCAGCTAAACAGCTTCCACACGTCGCTGAACGTCACCAGCGCCATCAGCGCCAGCAGCAGCACCAGCCCCGCGAAGTGGATATAGTTCTCGTATTTCAGGGGAATTTGCTTCTTGATGACCGCCATGGAGACGGCGTTCACCACAAGGAAGAAGATCTTGCCGCCGTCCAGCGCCGGAAGCGGCAGCAGGTTCATCACCGCCAGATTCACGGCGATCAGCGCCGCCAGATAGGCAATATCGGCGATGGCGTCGCCCACGGTGGCGGCGGATTCTCCCACGGTGGTCATGGTGGACACGATGCCCACCGGGCCGCTGAGGTCACGGACGCCCGCCTGCCCCGTCACCAGCATTTTCAGGCTCAGCCGCACCAGCCGCACAAAGTCCATGGCCCCGTTCCAGCTGTTGGCCAGCCGGTCGCCCCATGTGGCCTCCTTCACGCCGAAGAACATGCCGTAGCCGGTGTAGGGCTTGCCGTTCTGGTCGGTGTACTGCCGCTTTTCCATGGAGAAATCCTTCAGCGTCACCTTTTCGCCGTCACGCCGCACCACAAGGTCGAAGGTACCGTCCTTGTTCAGCCCCAGCAGCAGCCCCACGTCGGAGTACATATACACCCGCTCACCGTCGATGGACAGCAGCTTGTCGCCCACCTGCAAGCCGTTCTCGCCCTGTAACGGGCAGCCGTCGGCAAAGGCGGTGATGGTGGGGTCGTAGAAGGCTTTCGCGCCGCTGTACAGGATCACCAGAATCAGCAGTCCCGTGACGAAGTTCATGAAGGCCCCGGCGGCGAAGATCACCAACTTGGCCCAGAAGCCCTGCCGGTACAGGGCGTGGGGATCGTCGGAGTCCTCGTCCTCCCCCTCCATGGCACAGAAGCCGCCGCAGGGGATGGCCCGCAGGGCGTACAGCGTCTCGCCCTTCTGCTTTTTCCACAACGCGGGCCCCATGCCGATGGAGAATTCGTTGACGGTCACGCCGCAGGCCTTGGCCGCCAGAAAGTGGCCCAGCTCATGGACGGCAATGAGAATGCCGAAAATGAGGATGGCCACCAGAATATACACAATGGTCGTCATAGCTTACCGTTCCTTTATCGTGACAGTACCGCCCGCGCCGTTTCCCGGGCAAGACGGTCTGCTTCCAGTATATCCGCAAGGCTTGGCCGGTATTTCACCGTTGCCCGATCCAATGCCGTTTCCACCGTCCGGTGGATGCCGTTGAAGCCGGTCTCGCCCCGCAGAAAGGCCCAGACCGCCTCCTCGTTGGCGGCGTTCAGGGTGGCGCAGGCGGTGCCGCCCTCTTTGGCGCACTGCCGAGCCAGCGCGAAGCAGCGGAAGGCCGTTTCGTCGATGGCGTCAAAGGTCAGCGCCCCGCACTTCAGCAGGTCGAGGGGTTCCTCCGGCGAGACCGCCCGCGCCGGCCACGTCATGGCGTAGCGGATGGGCAGCTTCATGTCTGGCGTGCCCAGCTGAGCCAGCAGCGCCCCGTCCCGGAACTCCACCAGCGAGTGGATAACGCTCTGCCGGTGGATCACCGCGTCCACCTGCTCCAGCGGCAGGCCGTACAGCCGCATGGCCTCGATGATCTCCAGCCCCTTGTTCATCAGGGTGGCGGAGTCGATGGTGATTTTGGCGCCCATGCTCCAGTTGGGGTGCTTCAGGGCGTCCGCCGGCGTCATGTGTTCCAGCTCCTCGTAGCGCTTGCCGAAGAACGGCCCGCCGGAGCAGGTCAGGATCAGGCGTTTGATCTCCCGGCGGTCGGCGCAGCCCTGCAAGCACTGGAAGATGGCGGAATGCTCGCTGTCCACCGGCACGATGTCCGCGCCGTACTCCCGCGCCGCCGCCATCACCAGCTCACCGGCGCACACCAGCGTCTCCTTGTTGGCAAGGGCGATGCGCCGTCCCAGACGGATGGCCGCCAGCGTGGGTTCCAGTCCCACGCTGCCCACCACGGCGGTGACCACGGTGTCGGCTTCCTCCGCCTGTGCCGCCGCCAGAAGGCCCTCCGGCCCCGCCAGCACCTCGATATCCGTGTCCCGCAGACGCTGCCGCAGCTCTGCCGCCGCGTCCTTGTCATAAAGCACCGCAAGGCGCGGGGAGAATTCCCGCGCCTGCGCTTCCAGTAGCTCCACGCTGCTGCCGGCGGCCAACGCGGCCACCCGCAGCTTCAATTCCCGGGCCACCTGCAGCGTCTGCCGCCCGATAGACCCGGTGCTGCCCAGCAGGGCAATGGTTTTCGTCATGATAGCTTTCCTCAATACAGGGTGATGCTCTTGATCAGCAGCCACACCACCGGCGACGCGAAGATCACGCTGTCAAACCGATCCAGCACGCCGCCGTGACCGGGCAGCAGACGGCCATAGTCCTTGACGCCGCACTCCCGCTTGATGGCGGAGAAGCTCAGGTCGCCCAACTGGCCCAGCACAGCGCCCACCAGTCCCAGCAGCACGCACCACGCGATGTTCAGCTGCACCTCCGTCACCAGAAAGAACACGATGCGGAAGATGACAATGCCCAGCATGCCGCCGGCCAGACCGCCGATGGAGCCCTCCACGGTTTTCTTGGGGCTGACGGCCGGAGCCAGCTTGTGCCTGCCCAGCGCCATCCCGGCGAACAGCGCCGCCGAGTCGGAGGAAAAGGCCGCCACCAGCGGGATCATCACCAGACCGCCGCCGTGCTCCATCAGCCGCAGCTGCATCAGGCACTGGAAGGCCAGCGGGATGGCGATACCCGCCATCAGGATGGTGCACACATCCCGGAAGGCCAGTGCACGGGGCGTGCCGTACTCCACCACCACGCTGACGAACAGCAGCACCAGCCATGCCGCCAGCAGCCATTCCATCAGCGCCGCCGCGCCGTCCTGACCGATCCCGGCCAGGTACGTGCGCAGCACCACCGTCACGCCCATGATGGCGCTCAGGCCCCACCAGCGGCGGCAAAGCTCCTTGCGGCAGGCCGCCGCCAGCAGCTCGTGAGCGCCCACGGTGCACAGCGCGCACAGCAGCAGCGCCGTGGCCCAGTCCGGCGCGATGATCAAAACAAACAGCAGCAGCGGGATACCCACCACCGCCACGAGAATTCTCTGTAACATAGTTGCTCCTTGTTGTGTATGTAATGCGAGAAAGGGTGCGATAAACGTTCCGTAGGGGCCGATGCCCACATCGGCCCGCCGGGATACGCAGCGGTTACGGCAAACGTTCGTAGGGCGGCATGACCACAGGCCGCCGCGGATAAACGCAGCGTCTGCCGAACGCCGCACCGCCCCCCAAAGGCCCCCGCTGTGAGAGGGCTGGCGAGTGCAAGCGAGACTGGAGGAGAGATAAAAAGATAGTGCGGTGTAATACCAGATGGATGCTGCGGCGGGGAGAGAGCCGTGCGCTGCCGGTGGCAGATAAAGCACGGCGAACGAGTGGCAGCGGTCAAAATTTCGGCGGCTTAAATGCCGCAGCGAAATTTTGGGCACCGCAACAGGATATAGCCGCCGCGATCGGGACTAAAAACATGCCACCGGCATGTTTTCTTTACGTCCCGACCCCACCGAAACGGCGGTCACGGTGCTGGAAATCAATGATCGCCAGATCCAGATCCTTGCGCTTGAAGTCCGGCCACAGGGTATCGCAGAAATAAAACTCGCTGTAGGCGCACTGCCACAGCAGGAAATTGCTCAGCCGCAGCTCGCCGCTGGGGCGGATGATCAGCTCCGGATCGGGAATGCCCGCCGACCACAGGTACTTGCTGAAATTCTCCTCCGTCCACTCCTCGCCAGCTTCGGCGCACAGACGGGCGGCCCGCAAAATCTCCGCCCGGCCGCCGTAATTCAGGCAGATGTTGGCCTGAAACCCCTGATAATGGGTGGAGATGGCGTTGGTCTCGTCGATCATCCGCTGTAATTGGGGGGACAGGCCCGCCACGTCGCCCAGCACCCGCAGCCGGATGTGGTCACGTTCCATGGTGTCGATGGCCTCCTGCAAATACTGCTCCAGCAGGCTCATCAGCACGTCCACCTCGTCCTTGGGACGCTTCCAATTTTCCGTGGAAAAGGCGTAGATGGTCAGGTATTCGATACCCAGCTCCTGACAGTAGGTGGCGATATCCCGGAACACCTCGGCGCCTACCTTATGGCCGGCAGTGCGCGGAAGCCCACGCTTCTTTGCCCAACGACCGTTGCCGTCCATAATGATAGCGATATGGCGGGGCAGGCGGCCCATGTCCACCTGTCCCGCCGTTTCATGCTTTTTCTGGAACAGGCCCATCAGACGGACATCAGTTCCTTTTCCTTGTTTTCCAGCAGCTTATCCAGTTCCTTGCAGCTGTCGTCGGTCATCTTCTGCAGGTCCTTTTCTGCCAGCTTCAGCTCGTCCTCGGTGATCTCAGAGGCCTTCTGCTGCTTCTTGAAATTCTCCATGGCATCGCGGCGGATGTTGCGCACGGCCACCTTGCCGCCCTCGGTATACTTGCGGATCTGCTTGACCAGCTCCTTACGGCGCTCCTCCGTCAGCTGGGGGAAAGCCAGGCGGATACTCTTGCCGTCGTTCTGGGGATTGATGCCCAGATCAGACTCCTGAATGGCCTTTTCAATGCCCTTCAGGGCGTTGGCGTCCCACGGGGTGATCAGCAGCGTGCGGGGATCGGGAGAGCCCACGGACGCGATCTGCTGGATGGGAGTGGGGGTGCCGTAGTAGTCCACGTTGATGCGGTTCAGCACAGAGGCGTTGGCACGGCCGGCGCGGACGGCGGCAAAGTCGTTGGCCACGGACTCGATGCTCTTTTTCATTTTGTCCTCGTAGATCTTGTATTCATCCTTCAACATGTCTTTCAATCCTCCTTGACGATCGTTCCAATTTTTTCACCGCGCACGGCGCGGACAATGTTGTAGGGATCCTTCAGGGCGAACACCAGCACGGGGATGTGGTTGTCCATGGACATGCTGGTGGCGGTGGAATCCATCACGGCCAGATGGCGCTTGAGCACCTCGTCATAGGTGATGGCGTCGAACTTCACCGCGTCGGCGTTCTTGGCGGGGTCGGAGTCGTACACGCCGTCGATGTTCTTGGCCAGCAGGATCACGTCGGCGCCGATCTCGGCGGCGCGAAGCACTGCGGCGGTGTCGGTGGAGAAGTAGGGGTTGCCGGTGCCGCAGCCGAAGATGACCACCCGGCCCTTTTCCAGATGCCGGATGGCTCTGGCCCGGATGTAGGGCTCGGCCACGGCGCGGATCTCCAGCGAGGTCATCACCCGCACGTCCACGCCCTTCTGCTCCAGCACGTCGGCCATGGCCATGCAGTTCATGGCGGTGGCCAGCATGCCCATGTGGTCGGCGCGGGAGCGCTCGATGTAGCCCTCGCCGTTTTTCACGCCGCGCCAGAAGTTGCCGCCGCCAATGACCACGCCGATCTCAACGCCCATGGCGCTGCATTCCTTGATGACGTCGGCCACCCGGCCCATCACCTGAAAGTCCAGGCCAAAGTGCTTGTCTCCGGCCAGTGCCTCGCCGCTGATCTTCAGCAGCACCCGCTTATATTTCGGTTCGTCCATGCGTCACGCTCCTATTTTATTATTCAATCATACTCTGCTATTTTACCTTATTTCTCTCCGTTTGCATAGAGGGAAAATCAAAAAAATGCGGATTCTTTTCTTGCGGCGGTGTGAAAAAGCTGTTATACTGCCGGAGAGAAAGGATGTGCATACCATGGAACTGCGCCATGTTTTGGGAAATACATGGGTGGCGGAGGCCAACACCGCTCTGCTGCCGGTTTATAAGATCACGGAGAAGGATATCGTGCTGATCGACACCGGCTACGCCAAGCTGGATCGCTCCGGCCTGACGGCCATGATCGAGGACAACGGCTTTCACCTGCGGGGCGTGATCTGCTCCCACGCCCACTTCGACCACAGCGGCAACGTGCGGTACTTGCAGCAGCGCTGCGGCGCCAGAGCCGCCGCCCACATCATCGAGGCGGGCATCTCCGTGAACCCCGATGCCTACCGGGCCAACTACGTGGCCCTTACCTACGGCAAGAGCCGGGAGTATTTTCTGGAGGAGTGCTTCGTGGCGGACGCCATCATCGGCCCGGAGGACGAATATCTGGACTTCTGCGGCGTGCGCTTCGGCATTCTGCCGCTGCCGGGGCACAGCGCGGGACACATCGGCGTGGTGACGCCGGACAACGTGGCCTATGTGGGGGACTGCCTGCTGGATCAGCAGCAGATCGACAGCGCCAAGCTGCCCACCAGCATGTTCATTGCCCGCGACCTGCAAAGCAAGGCGTTCCTGCGGCAGACGGACTATCCCGCCTACATCATCGCCCACAAGGCGGTGGTGACGGACAAGACGGAGCTGGACGCCCTGGTGGACAGCAACAGTGAGTTCATCCACCGCAAGGCCGACGAGCTGCTGGAGGATCTGGCGGATGGCATGACCTTCTCCCAGTGGATCGCCGCCTTCTGCCAACGGGAGAGCATCCGGACGAAGAATGAGTTCAAGTTCTCCATTATCGAGCGGAACTTCGCCAATTTCGTGGACTGGCTCACCGACGAGGGCCGCGTCACCGTCCAGCGGGAGTACTGCGCCAAAACGTATTACCACGGGTAAGGGGAATTTGTTATAGGGCGGCGGAGCGCTATCTATCGGTGATCGCTTCGTAGGGGCGGACGACTCTGTCCGCCCCTACAACCGTTTACCGTAACCCGTCCGCCGTGCGGGGCGATGTGGGCATCGCCCCCTACGAAATCCTACCGCACCCGGTGCGTCTACCGTGCGGCGGGGTGAGGGCACCCCGCCCTACGGAGTTCTATCGTCAGTATTTGTAGGGCGGCCTGCCCTCAGGCCGCCGCTGGATACCTGACGCACCATCAACGGCGGGGCATATTGGCCCCGCCCTGCAATAAATTCTTCCACATGCACAAGGCCCTCCGCCATTTCGGCGGAGGGCCTTGCCTTTATGGAAAACGTGGGGATTGCTTACTTCACCTGCAGGCGGTTCTCGCTGGACCAGCTGGTGACATCCAGATTCCGATACTGCTTGCGCAGGCGCTCCAGCTCCTGGCTGTCGCCGCCCAGCATGGTGATGCGGTTCACCGCCGCCAGATCAGCCGCGGACATGGGGTGGTCATTGCGGGCGCCGCAATCGGCGCAGATGTAGTTCTTACCATCAACAGTAACAGCGGTGCTGCCGCAGGTAGCGCAGCGGATCGTCTTCGTAATCAGTGCCATAATTCATGTACCTCCTTGAAAATTCCATGTGTTGGTTCGTGTATTTTTCTGTGCTTTCGACGCGTCTCGTTTCACTGTCATTATCATAGCACATGCTTTCATATTTGTAAAACGCATAATTGTACTTGCAAGTATGAGAAAAAGTATGATATAATGACGGCAGAAAGCGAGGCGGCGGCATGAGTATCTCCAAATACCAGATCTTTTTGAAAACCGTACAGTGCGGCAATTTTTCCAAGGCGGCGCAGGCGCTGAACTTCACCCAATCCGGCGTCAGCCACGCGGTGCAGGCGCTGGAGGACGAGCTGGGGGTGACGCTGCTGAGCCGCAACCGGGGCGGCGTGGTGCTGACGGCGGACGGCCGGGCGCTGCTGCCCCAGATCGAAAGGCTGTGCGCCGACCACCACGCGCTGATGCAGTCCGCCGCCAGCCTGAAGGGGCTGGACGCCGGTCTTGTGAAGGTGGCCACCTTTACCAGCGTGTCCGTCCACTGGCTGCCCTCCATCCTGCAAAGCTTCGGCCAGCGCTACCCCAACATTGAGTTTGAGGTGGTCACCGGCGACTTTTACGACCAGATCGAGGAGTGGATCCTGCGGGGCACGGTGGACTGCGGCTTTCTGCGGCTGCCGTCGGTGAAGCGGCTGCAAACCTACGCCCTGCACCGTGACGAATTACAGGTGATCGTGCCCTGCGGCCACCCGCTGGCGGACAGCGATCCCTTTCCGCTGGAAGCGCTGGCGACAGAGCCGTTCATCCGGCTGGAGGAGGGCGAGGACTACGAGATCGTGGCGGCCTTTGACGCCATGGGGATCCGTCCCCACGTGAAATACACGGCGCGGGAGGATCGTACCATCCTGTCCATGGTGTCCAAGGGACTGGGCATCAGCCTGCTGCCGGAGCTGATGGTGCGCCACAGCCCCTACCCCGTCACCGCCTGCCGCCCGCCCATGACCTTCCACCGCAGCATCGGCATCGGCGTAAAGGACGAAAAAGCGTTGTCCTCCTCCACCCGCCGGTTCGTGGATTACGTGCGGCGCTGGGTGGCGGAGAACGGGGATCAGTGAGATTGTGGGGTAGAAAAAATCTGTCATTGCGAGCCAGTGACAGCCATGGTGTTTTCGCCGCGCAAAAAAAGAGACCCTTTGGGGTCTCTTTTTGCATATGTACCTTTTAGAAATGGCCGCTGGTGCTGGAACCGCCGCCGCCGGAGTGATCGCTGCTGCCGGAATCATGATCCTTCTCGATCTTGCGGCGCGTCTCAGTGGTGTGGGTATAGCGGTCAACCTGCTCCGTCAGGTTCAGCCCCTCCTCGGTCACATAGATATCGGCACGGGCGCTTCTGCGGACGGACTTCATCATGCCCTTCAGGCTCAGGCAGATCACCAGCGCCACGGCAATGCCGATGGCAAGGCCGGGCAGCAGAGAGCTGGCCAGTGACTTCTTCACAGGCGTCCCCTGCTCCGCCAGCGTCAGGTATTCGTCGCAGGCGAACAGGTAATCCTCGAAGCCGCCCCGCCAGTCGTCCTCGCCGAAGTTATCCAGAAAGACATCCGTCATCTTGTGACGGCCATAGTCGCTGACGGCGTACTGGGCAATGCCGCCGTCCCGGACATACAGGTCATAGCTGCGGTCGTACATGCTCAGCATCAGCAGGATACCCTCGCGGTTTTCGCCGATGCCAAGGCTGTTGCTGTCATAGAAGGACACCACCGCATAGTGAATATCGCTGTCGTACTCCTGATAATCCTCCATGGTGACGATGTACACGGCGCAGTTGTGTTCCCAGGAGATCTGGCTGGCCAGCGCCTCCAGATAGGCGTCGTCCTCCTCGGACAGAAGGCCCGCCATATCGTAGACAAAGGCGTCACCGGGCTGCTGCTCCGCCCAGGCGGGGACGGCCAGCGCCAGCGCCATCATCAGCGCCAGCAAAAGGGTCAAAAATTTCTTTTTCATCCTCTCGACCCTCCCTTACAGAATATGCAGGATCAGCGTCGCCAGCGCCGTCACCGGTATGGCGATGGCCGCGAACGTGGTCCAGAACTTGCCCATATCCGTGGGCAGGTCGCCCACCAGACGGCCGGTCTGGCCGTTCATGGCGAACAGGAAATCCTTGCCGTTCCACTTGGTGTGCAGCATCCAGACGGGCAGCAGCGCGTAGTGCACCTTGCCCCGCTTCAGGCGGATATCCTGATTCAGGGGGACGCAGGTGTCGTACATGTTGGCCGTGCGGCGCAGCGCCGCCTCCAGAGACGCGGTGCAGCGGCTGTCGGCCCGCTCCTGACTGTCCGCCACGGACACGTCGTACTTATCCGCCAGAAAGCCCGGCAGATATGCGGTGGAGAAGGGCTTGAGATCCTTGTAATTATAGGGCTCGATGGAGTCCATGTGGTCGTCGGGCATTTTGCTGGAGGCGTCCACCGGCACCTTTTCAAAGGCGATATCGCCGCCGCGGCGCACGTCGTAATGCTCGGTGGTGGTGACCTCGTAGTCGCCCTCGGTGTGGACGTGGGAGATCAGACCCTCGTACTCCACGTGACCCTCGGCCCGGCCGTCGAACATCCAGAAGGGGACGTACACGCCCTTGATCTCCTGGATGTGGTTGCCCTTGGTGAAGGCCTTGGGCAGGAAGGGCTTGCCCTTATAGTGCTTTTTCAGGGCGGCGATGGCGTCGTCCTTGCTGAGCTTGAAGGGAATAACGTAGTCCGGCTTCAGCGCGCCGCTGAACTGCCCCGGCACCACGGAGGGGTTGCCGCAGTAGGGGCAAGAGGTGGCGGCGGTGGACGCGTCGCAGATCAGCTCCGCGCCGCAGCTGGGGCAGTTGTAGGCCTTCATGCCGTTGGCGTCCGCGCCCCAGTCGCTGCTGAGGGACGAGGTGTCCCAGCCCTGAGCCTCCATCTCCTCCAGCTTTTTGCGATTCTGCTCCGTTTTTTCGTTTGCTTTTTCCGTGGCCTCTACGGCCTTGGCCTCCTTGTCGGCGTACAGGGCCTCGATCTCGGCCACGTCGTACTTGCCGCCGCAGAAGTCGCACTCCAGCTTGCCGGACGCGCCCACAAAGTGGAGCGGGCCGGTGCAGGCCGGGCATTTATAGTTGGTGATCTGGGATGCCATGATCCTCCTCCGATCTTCTTGTTTCCCGCAAATATTGTGTTACAGCGGCCGACCGCAATTCTGGCAGAATTTACCGCTGCCCTCTACCTTGGCGCCGCAGTTGGGGCAGAACGTCAGCTGGAACCCGGAATCCTGCGGCTGCTGAGGCTGGGTAGGCTGCTGGGGTTGAGCAGGCTGCTGGGGCTGCTGGTAGACAGGCTGCTGATAGGTAGTCTGCTGGGGCTGCTGATAGACAGGCTGCTGATAAGTGGGCTGCTGCGGCTGCTGGTAGACAGGCTGTTGGGGCTGCTGATAGCCCACCCATTCCTGCGATGCCGCTGCAGGAGCACTGGTCACACCAGGCACGCCATGATAAGCCGCGCTGCCAAAGGCCAGCATGGGAACAAACACATGAGGCAGGAAAATCAGTCCCACAGCGTATCCCTCTTCTTTACCAAATGCCTTGGCAAGCCTGATGTAGGTCAGGATCATCAAAATGATATTATAAATAGGAATCAGCAGCATCAGGAAACGCCAGCCATTGCCCCACGTAATCTCATACAGGGTGTACTGATCGTAGAACGGCACAACGGCAGCCCAGCCGGGCTTGCCCGCTTTCTTGAACAATATCCACATGGCCACGATCATCAATGCTATCAGCAGCAAAGCAATCACCCAAATGACAGCAAGGCCCGTCAAACCAACGAGAGCCGAAATAACATCGTAATCGCTGTAATCATAGTAGTCGTAGTAACTGCAATAGGAATACATCATGCGTCTCCTTTCATCTCTCTACCTTGTTCTATACTATCAAGGCCGGGGATTGCCGCAGTTGGCGCAGAACTTGCCCTTGTTGACGCTGCCGCAGGAGCAGGTCCACTCGCCGGCGGGCTTGGGAGAGCCGCACTCAGAGCAGAATTTGCCGGTGTTCACCGCGCCGCAGGCGCACTTCCACTCACCGGCGGGAGCGGGCTTGGGCTGGCCGCATTCGGCACAGAACTTGCCGGTGTTGCCGCTGTGGCCGCAGGCACACGTCCAGCCGTTGGCAGGAGCGGCCTGCTGTGCAGACTGCTGCGCCGCCTGCTGCTGACCCATGGCGTACAGGTTCTGGGCGTTCATGCCGCCTGCCTGACCGGCCATGTTCATGCCCATAAACGCCATGGCCGCGCCGCCCTGATTGCTGGCCGCCATCTTCATGGCATCGCCCTGAGAGCCGACGAGATGCGCCGCCGCACGGGTGGGATCCATGAAGGCCGCGTTGCGCTGCAGCTCCTTCAGCATCTTTTCGTCCTCTTCGTCGGCCGTCACGCTGGACACGCCGAAGGAGACGATCTCGATGCCGCGGAGGTCACGCCACTTCTTGCTGAGGACTTCGTTCAGGGCGTCGGCCAACTCCATGGTATGGCCGGGCAGTTGGGAATAGCGGATGCCGTTCTCGCCGATCTTGGCAAAGGCGGGCTGCAAGGCGGTCAGCAGCTCGGTTTTCAGCTGACCGTCCAGCTTGTCGCGGGTATAGGCCTCGCTGACGTTGCCGCAGACGTTGGTATAGAACAGGACGGGGTTGGTGATGTGATAGCTGTACTCGCCGAAGCAGCGGATGCCCACGTCAATGTCGATACCGGCACGCTGATCCACCACCCGGAAGGGCACGGGGCTGGGGGTGCCGTACTTGTTGCCCATCAGCTCTTTGGTATTAAAATAGTACACCCGCTGATCCTTGGGAGCCTCGCCGCCGAAGGTGAAGCGGTTGGTCATGCTGTCGATGACGGCGCGGATGCTGCCCTTCAGCTCGCCGGTGAACAGGGACGGCTCGGTGGACATGTCGTAGGTGAACTCGCCCGGCTCGGCGCAGACCTCGATAATACGGCCCTGATCCACGATCATCATGCACTGGCCGTCGGCCACGGCGATGACGCTGCCGTTGGAGATCACGTTGTCGCTGCCCTTGGTATTGCTGGAGCGGCCGGAGACGCGCTTCTGACCCTTGACGGCCATGACGTTTTCGGGCATAGCTTCACAATAGAAATATTCCTTCCACTGGTCGGCCATCACGCCGCCCACGCTGCCCAATGCTGCTTTGATCAGTCCCATTTTCTTTCTCCTTTTATCGTTATGATCTATGCTATGGTAGGGTACGTTTTCCATACGCTTCCATTTTACTACATAGTATCGGCTCAGGTCAACAGATAGCCGTAAATTTGTCGCCCCGATATCCTTATATATAGGTAGGGACAGGCCGCCCTTTCCCGCTCCGCCGGGGCTGTTGACGACAGATGCATAAAAACGCACCGTGAAATACGTTTCACGGTGCGTTTTGCCTGCTTCCGCCATGGGTGGTGATACGAGCCTATCTTATCACAGAATCTTTATGGATTCAATATGGTCTTAACAGAAAATTTACATAAAGAATTCGTTAAATTATTGTGAATTTTGCCGTCTTGAAATTCAAAAACAACTGGCGTATAGTATGAAACGTAAATTTTGATGTTGCGATAACGTTTCCGTGGAGGAAAAAATCAACTTTTCCCCTGTATTCTTTTCGCGCTTAAAATCGCGAAAGAAATGAAAGAAGCGTTGTCGCCGCGCATGTGGAAAGGACGGTGGAACCATGACGCGTGAAGAAGCTGTGAACCGTTTGTGTGATATTTACAGCGGTGAATTTGACGTGCGGCTGTGCGAGGAGCACCGGAAGCCGCTGGCGGCGCAGATGGATTTTTATGCGGAATCCTCGAAATACGTGCTGTCGAAAAAAGCCAAGCTTTGGGAAGCCAACAGCTTTGAGTATGTGTACCTGTTCAATGTGCCCCACCTGACGAAAGAGATCTATGACCAGTGTGAAAAGCTGGCCTATGACGAGGGCATGGCCCGCATCAAGCCCGGCCCCAACCACATGTACACCTACATCACAGCCCTGTTCGTATGCGACAGCTGCGACGAGGACGCCAGAAAGGCATTGAAGCAGTGCAAGCTGTACAAGAGCTTCAAAATGTCCTATTGGGGCTGGATGGATTTCCATACCGCGCTGGCGGTGCTGCCGGAGGAATCGGTCAGCACCAACCGCAGCGGACACAGTGCAGCGCAGGTCTTTAACCGGGGCCTGTTTCATAAGCAAAAGAAAAACTTGTTCAGAAAGGAGAGAGCTTTATGAATGCTGCTTTGTTCCTTATCATCGGCTGCGCAGTTCTGGTCGTAGGCTATATTTTCTACGGCGGCTGGCTGGCCAAGAAGTGGGGCGTTGACAACTCCCGTCCTACTCCTGCTCATACCATGGAAGACGGCAAGGACTACTGCCCTGCCAAGGCTCCTGTGCTGATGGGCCATCACTTCTCCTCCATCGCCGGCGCCGGCCCCATCAACGGCCCCATTCAGGCGGCTGTGTTCGGCTGGGTTCCCGTGATGCTGTGGGTCCTGATCGGCGGTATCTTCTTCGGCGGCGTGCATGACTTCGGC
>ENA-UOJJ01002820-UOJJ01002820.1-human-gut-metagenome-genome-assembly--contig:-CS66-NODE-2820-length-20321-cov-70.509869_pt1 | contig 20321 bp, 16 predicted proteins | sample MGYA00242343_ERZ723890 | MGnify/ENA metagenome assembly ERZ723890 | reverse complement strand
ACCTCGCTCGCCGTATCGGCACTTAGAATTATGCGGTATTGCCCTAACTCTAACCGGAACCGGATTTCGATACAACAAAGGATTGCGAGGCAAAACATGCAGGCATATCTGATTTTGGCAAATGGCCGGATCTTAAAGGGCAAAAGCCTGGGCTGCCAGGGCACTACCGTGGGCGAAGTTGTGTTTGCCACCGGTATGGTCGGGTTTGAAGAAACGCTGACCGACCCCAGCTACTATGGCCAGATCATTACCCAGACCTACCCGCTGATCGGCAACTACGGCATGAACAGCGAAGACAAAGAGAGCGGCAAGATCTGGGCAAAGGGTTACATCGTGCGCGAAGCATGCACGACCCCTTCCAACTTCCGCAGCGAGGAAACGCTGGATACTTTCCTGAAAGAAAACGGCATTATCGGCATTGAGGGCATTGATACCCGCAGCCTGACCCGCATCCTGCGCGAAAGCGGCGTTATGAACGGTGCCATTACCACCGAGTTTGACCCCGAAACCGAGCCGGAAAAGCTGGCTGCCCTGATGCCCATCATCAAGGCTTATGCCGTGACCGGCGCGGTGGATGCCGTGACCTGCACCGAGCCGCAGTGCTTTGCCCCCACTGCCGGTGTGGCGGAGGGCGAAGAACCGCTGCACATTGCCCTGCTGGACCTTGGCTGCAAAAAGAACATTGTGCGCTGCCTGTGTAAGCGCGGCTGCCGTGTAACGGTGCTGCCTGCTTCTACCACCCTGGCAGAGCTCAAAGCCCTTGCGCCGGATGGCCTGATGCTTTCCAACGGCCCCGGTGACCCGGCAGAAAACGTGCAGGTCATCGCCAATATCCGCGATATGCTGGATACCGGCATCCCAGCTTTCGGCATCTGCCTGGGCCACCAGCTGACCGCCCTGGCTGCAGGCGCCAAAACCTGCAAAATGAAGTATGGCCACCGCGGCGCCAACCAGCCTGTGACCGACTTTGCGCTGGAACGTACCTTTATTACCAGCCAGAACCACGGTTATGCGGTTCTGGGCGATACTTTGCCCGCAGGTACCGGCCGCGTCAGCCATGTGAACGCCAACGATAAAACCTGTGAGGGAATTGAATACCTGCAGTGGAACTGCTTTACGGTGCAGTTCCACCCCGAAGCAAACGGCGGCCCCAAGGATACCGAGTTCCTGTTTGACCGCTTTTTGCAGAATGTCCGCCGCATCAACCGCGTGAAAGGGGGCCGTTGAGATGCCGAAAGATCCTAGAATCAAAAAGGTGCTGGTTATCGGTTCCGGCCCTATCATCATCGGTCAGGCTGCCGAGTTTGACTACTCCGGCACGCAAGCCTGCCGTGCTCTGAAATCCGAGGGCATTGAGACCGTGCTGGTCAACTCCAACCCGGCCACCATCATGACGGACCCGGATATTGCGGATCATGTTTATATTGAGCCGCTGACCGCCGAAGTTGTGGAACGCATTATTGAAAAGGAAAAGCCGGACGCCATTCTGCCCAATCTGGGCGGCCAGATGGGCCTGAACCTTTCCATGGAACTGGCCCGCAGCGGCTTTTTGGACCGCAGCGGCGTGCGCCTGCTGGCCTGCAAGCCGGACACCATTGACCGTGCCGAGGACCGCCAGCTGTTTAAGGATACCATGGAAAAGCTGAACCAGCCCTGCATTCCCTCCAAGGTGGTGGAGGACCTGGATTCCGCCATGGCATTTGCCGATGTTATCGGCTATCCCGTTATCGTGCGCCCGGCTTTCACCATGGGCGGTACCGGCGGCGGTATCTGCGAAAACCCTGAAAAGCTGCACGAGATCGCAACCAACGGCCTGCGTCTTTCCCCCATCCATCAGATCCTTGTGGAAAAGTGCATCGCCGGTTGGAAAGAGATCGAATACGAAGTGATGCGTGACCACAAGGGCAATGTGATCACCGTATGTAACATGGAAAACCTAGACCCTGTCGGCGTGCATACCGGTGACTCCATCGTTGTGGCACCCAGCCAGACTCTGTCCGATAAGGAATACCAGATGCTGCGTACCGCCGCGCTGGATATCATCACCGAGCTGGGCATTGAGGGCGGCTGCAACTGCCAGTTTGCCCTCAAGCCGGACAGCTTTGAGTATGCGGTTATCGAGGTCAACCCCCGTGTGTCCCGCTCCTCGGCGCTGGCCTCCAAGGCAACCGGCTATCCCATCGCCAAGGTGGCAACCAAGATTGCCCTGGGCTACACGCTGGACGAGATCACCAACGATGTGACCGGCGAAACCTGCGCCTGCTTTGAGCCTGCGCTGGACTATGTGGTCGTCAAATACCCCAAATGGCCGTTTGATAAGTTCGTTTACGCTGATAAGAGTCTGGGAACCCAGATGATGGCCACCGGCGAAGTGATGGCCATTGGCAACAACTTTGAACACGCCATGATGAAGGCAGTCAGCTCCATTGAGCTGGGCATGGACACCCTGACCCTGTCCGACTTTGAAAAGCTGACTACCGAGGAAGTCATTGAGCACCTGCATGTACAGGACTCCGAGCGCGCTTTCTGCGTATACGAAGCTCTCAAGCGCGGTGTGCCGCACCAGACCATCTATGACATCACCAAGATCGACTGGTGGTTCCTGGATAAGATGCAGCACCTGGCGAACCTGGAGCTGGGCCTGAAAAACGGCCCCCTGACCCGCGAAAAGTATCTGGAGGCCAAGCATTACGGCTTCCTGGATAAAACCATCCTGCGCCTGTCCGGTGCCGAAAAGCTGCCGATGGACAACTATGTCTGCGGCTTCAAGATGGTCGATACCTGCGCTGCCGAGTTTGCCGCCAAGACCCCGTACTTCTACTCCACCTGCGATAAGGAGAACGAGGCCGAGCAGTTCATCAATGCCCATAAGACCGACAAAAAGAAGATCCTCGTCTTTGGCTCCGGGCCCATCCGCATCGGCCAGGGCATCGAGTTCGACTACTGCTCTGTCCACGCAGTCTGGACGCTGAAAAAGCACGGCTGCGAGGCCATTCTGGTCAACAACAACCCCGAAACGGTTTCCACCGATTTTGATACCGGTGACCGCCTGTACTTTGACCCGCTGAACCCCGAAAGCGTTGACCATATTATCGCTGCCGAAAAGCCGGACGGTTGCCTGGTGCAGTTTGGCGGCCAGACGGCCATCAAGCTGGCAAAGCATATGGATGAGATCGGCCTGCCCATTTACGGCACCCCGGCCGATGCCATCGATGAAGCCGAGGACCGCGAGCGCTTTGATGAGCTGTTGGAACGCTGCGGCATTCCCCGCCCGGCGGGCCGCACCGTCTTTACCCTGGACGAAGCCCTGCAGGCTGCCCAGGAGGTCGGCTACCCCGTCCTGATGCGTCCGTCTTACGTTCTGGGCGGCCAGAATATGATTGTGGCCTATAACTCCAGCGATGTCATCGAGTATATGGGCGTTATCACCAAGCATGTGGACATGAGCCACCCGGTGCTGATGGATAAGTACATCTACGGCACCGAATGTGAAGTTGACGCCATCTGCGACGGCACCGATTACCTGGTGCCCGGCATCATGGAGCAGATCGAGCGCACCGGCGTGCATTCCGGCGACTCCATCTGTGTCTACCCGCCGTATAATTTCCCGCAGGATGTGATTGATACCCTGGTGGATTACACCGGCCGCTTTGCCCGCGAGCTGAAGGTTGTGGGCCTGGTCAATGTGCAGTACGCTGTGCAGGACGGCAAGGTTTACGTCATTGAGGTCAACCCGCGTTCTTCCCGTACTGTGCCGTATATCTCTAAGGTCACCGGTGTGCCCATGGTCGATCTGGCCGTGCGCTGCACCCTGGGCGAAAAGCTGAAAGATATGGGGTACGGCACCGGCCTGTGGCGCAACGGCAAGAGCCCCTATGTGGCTGTTAAAGTACCCGTCTACAGCTTCCTGAAGCTGCACGGTGTGGATACCATGCTGGGACCCGAAATGAAGTCCACCGGCGAAGTTTTGGGCATTGCTCCCAACATGCACGAAGCGTTGATCAAGGGCTTGGTTGCCGCCGGCTACCAGTTCAAGACCCCCGGCCCCGGTTCTTGCGTAATTATCTCGGTCAAGGATTCCGACAAGAAAGAAGCCGCCGAGCTGGCCTGGAAGCTGCATGACTACGGCTATAAGATCTATGGCACCCCCGGCACGGCACGCTACCTGAACAGCCAGATGGTGCCCTGCAGCACTGTGCGCCAGATGAGCGAAGAACGCCCGAATGTGCTGGATCTGCTGGAAAGCGGTCTGGTGGATTACATCATCTCCACCAGCCCCCATGGCCGTGACCCGCACCGCGATTCCGTCAAGTTCCGCCGCAAGGCAACCGAGCTGTCCATCCCGTGCATCACGGCGCTGGATACCGCCCGCATTCTGGTGAATGCCCTGCGCAGCGACCATGACATCAGCGGCATGGAGCTGGTGGATATCGCCACCCTGCACCGCGATGCCGCCAACGGCAAATAACCAAGGGTAAAACAGAAAAACAACCTGGGGCAGCAAAGCCCGGCAGCCGTTGTGCTGCGGGGAGCTTTGCTGCCCTGTTTTTGTGCCGTACAGCAAATGTTTTGCGGCGGTGCCCGTGCGCTATGCACGCGTTCCCGAAAGAAACGCGGGATTGTTGCATCTTTTTGTGAGATATGCCAATTTTTGATTTTTTGGGCTAGGTTTTGGCAGAATCACTTGATTCTGCGCGAAATTTTCCTTATAATAATCAGCGTACTAAAACGTGGGGCAGTTACTTGCCTGATGATGAAATATATGCTTAGGGAGATAACGAGTTATGACCAGATCACAGTTGATTACCAAAGTTGCAAACGATACCGGCATTTCTGCCGTTGAAGTTGAAAAGATCATGGACGGCATTTTCGGCACCATCGGCGATGTGCTGAAGGCTGGTGATAAGGTTACCATTGCAGGCTTTGGCCGCTTTGAAATGCGCGAACGCCAGACCAAGAACTTCACCAACCCCAAGACCAAGGTCACCAGCCAGCTGGAACCTACCGCTATCCCCGGCTTTAAGGCAAGCGGCCGCCTGAAGGAAAAGGTTGGCAAGTAATTGCTGAACAGCAGAACATAAACAAAATCAACCGCTCCGGTTTGCCATGCATGGCTGACCGGGGCGGTTTTTAGTTAGGGCAATACCGCATAATTCCCGCCTAGCGGCTTAAGCACCGCTTCGGCGGCTGCGGTACGGCATCTGCGTTGCCAAAATGCTCGATAAGACATCCAGTATTATCTGCGCTTTTGGCTTAGCATCTGCCGCACCTCGCTCACCGTATCGGCACTTAGAATTATGCGGTATTGCCTTAGGCGTTAGGGAGTAAGAGGAAGGAGTTGATGGGGGCGGCGGTGGGGGAGAGGGCGGGACGAAAAATTAGAAATTAGGAATGAGAAATTAGGAATTTTGGGGGAGGGTGCTGGTTGTGAAGTGTGTGCTGAACAATAAAAGTGGCTGCAGGGCGGGATGCCCTCATTCCGCCGGGGTGGAATTTTGCTGATTGTGACAAACGCTGCAAATGATTTGTAGGGGACGATGTTCGCATCGTTCCGCGGGTTTTGGCTTTGCGGCAAACGATAAAAAGTGTGATGTGCCCTGCCATTTCCTGTAGGGCGGGGTCACCTGACCCCGCCACCCTCCCTATATAAAACCCTCAAACATATGCGCATCATTCCCAATTTTATAGCCTACCCCCACCCTCCACAAAAAATCAGCAAAAACTATTGCAATCTGCATAAAGTGCGGTATACTAAAGCAGTAAAATAATATTTACGCAGAGTAGAAACCCGCGCGTTAGGCAAAGCGGCAATGGCGCCGCTTTGCCGCAGTGCCTGACCAACGGGGAGTTGTGGCAGGACGAAGATGCAGGGCAGGGGAGTGCAATGTGCACGCCGCTGCCGGCACGCGGTGCTGGTTTCGCATCCCACTGCTGCATAAAGGTGTGCAACGGCGGGTGTGGTTGCACACCTGCCCTTTACCCTCCCTTGTGCGGCAACACGCACGATGGAGGTATTTTATTATGCAAAAATCTGTTCAAGTCCGTACCCCGCTGTATGCCGCGGCCTATTGGAAGCAGGCCGCCGATGAGTTTAAGAACATCCGCGTTCTGGCTTTTGCCGGTATGGTCACGGCGCTGGCCATTATTCTGGAAAGCTTCCCCATCTATCTGTTGGGCCAGAGCCTGAAGATCTATTTCAGCTTTGTGGTGGTTTCGCTGGGGTGCGCCTGTTATGGCCCGCTGGTGGGCATGGGCGTTGGTGCGGTCATTGATACGCTGGGCTTTCTGCTTTCCAGCTATGGCGAGCCGTATTTCCCCGGCTATCTGATTACGGCCATGTTGTCCGGCCTGATTTACGGCGTTATGCTCTACCAGCGCAAACCCACCATCCCGCGCCTGATCGTGACCCGTCTGCTGATCAATTACGGCAGCAATGTGCTGCTGGGCAGTGTGTGGAAAGCTATGTTGTATGGCAAGGGTTACCTGTATTACCTGAGCACCGGCATGGTCAAAAACACCATCATGATCCCCATTGAAGTTGCCTTGATGTGGCTGGCCCTGAACGCGGCAGAAAAACACGGCCTGGACCGCCGCTACCTTCATCAGCGCTGATGAAACGCAGATTTTTGTTCAAAAGTCATACTTTACGGCTAAAAGATTGTGCGTTTTGCTGGCAGAACGCAGCCGAAATTTGAAAATTGTTCCGTAATTTACAAACTTTTAACAACGTATTCACAAAGCATTGAAAAATGTCCCTGCCGCGTATACAATAACATATGTGAAAAGAATGTGTCGGATTTCCTGCAAGCATGCAGCAAAACGGCGCATTTTTGGTTTCAGGACCGTGGCTCCGGCTGGCAGCTGCCGCCGGGCCAGACGTAAAAAGAAAAGGAGCACTTACACATGAAAAAATTGTTGGGTATCGTGTTGTCCGCAGCTATGCTGCTCAGCATGGCCGCCTGCGGCAGCACTGCTGCATCCAGCGCTGCATCCAGCGCTGCATCCAGCGCGGCAGCAGATTCTACCGCTGACGCTGCCACTGCTACCGATGCAGCTGCCAGCGACCTGAAGGTTGGCGTTATCACGATTGGCGACGAGACGGAAGGCTACACTGCTGCGCATATCAACGGCATCAAGGCTGCTGCACAGAAGCTTGGCATGAGCGACAGCCAGATCGTTTGGAAGTACAAGGTTCCCGAAGGTGCTGAGTGCTCTGACGCTGCAGAAGACCTGGTTGGCCAGGGCTGCAACCTTGTTGTTTCCAACTCTTACGGCCACCAGACCTATATCGTAGAAGAAGCTGAAAAGTATCCCGATGTCACTTTTGTTTCCATGACCGGTGATTTTGCTGCCCTGACAGGCCTGGATAACTTCAAGAACGCTTTCACCAATGTTTATGAGAGCCGCTATGTTGCCGGTGTTGTTGCCGGTATGAAGCTGCAGGAACTGGTTGAGTCCGGCACCCTGACCCCGGAGACCCAGCCCAACAGCTTTACCGCTGACGGCAAGGTCAAGATCGGCTATGTCGGCGCTTACAACTATGCTGAGGTTGTTTCCGGCTACACTGCATTCTTCCTGGGCGTGCAGAGCGTTTACCCCAATGTTGCCATGGAAGTTATGTACACCAACTCCTGGTTCGATATCGACAAGGAAGGCGCTGCTGCCGAAGCTCTGATTGCAAACGGCAGCGTGATCATTGGTCAGCATGCTGACTCCACCGGCGCTCCCGCTGCCACCCAGAAGCAGAAGGATGCCGGCAAGATCTGCTACTCTGTCGGTTACAACATCGACATGCTGGAGACCGCTCCCACCGCTGCCCTGACCTCCGCCACCAACGTTTGGGAAGTTTACTATGAATACCTGTTCAAGAGCATGATGGACGGTGAAAACCCGGCTACCAACTGGTCCGAGGGTTACAACGAAGGCGCTGTTGCCATCACTGACCTTGGCCCCGAAGTTGCCGAAGGCACTGCCGAGAAGGTTGCCGAAGTGGAAGCAGCCCTGAAAGATGGCAGCCTGCATGTGTTTGATACCAGCAAGTTCACCGTCAACGGTGAGACTGTTACCACCGCTCCCATCGACCTGACTTTCTATGATTACTCCACCGGCACCCCGGTTGCTGTGTACCAGGGCGATACCGAGGAAGCCATCACCGATGGTTATTTCTCTGAATCCACCCTGCGCAGCGCTCCGTATTTCTCCCTGCGCATTGACGGCATTACCGAGGACGCAGACCCGGTTGCCTGATCCCACAAACTGAACTGACATGGAGGGAAGCTCTGCCTGTTACTGAACAGAGCTTCCCTCTATTGGTGTTTACGGCACCGCATGATGGATTTTTACAGAGAGGAGCATTCCCATGCCGCAGACTGAGTACGCCTTCCAGCTGGAACATGTAACCAAAACTTTTGGCCCGGTCATTGCAAACCATGATGTTACCATGAATATCCGCCGCGGGGAGATTTTGTCCCTGCTGGGCGAGAACGGCTCCGGCAAAACAACCCTGATGAATATGATCGCCGGTATCTATTACCCGGACGGCGGGCAGATCATCGTCAACGGCCAGCCGGCAGATATCCGTTCCCCGCGCGATGCCCTTGCCCTTGGCATTGGCATGATTCACCAGCACTTCAAACTGGTGGATGTGTTTACCGCCGTGGAAAACATTGCCCTGAGCATGGACAAAGGCGAAAAATTTGACCTGCGCCGCGTGCGGGACAAAGCCCGTGCGATTTGCGAAAAATACCAGTTTGCGCTGGATCTGGACCAGAAAGTGTACGAGATGAGCGTGAGCCAGAAGCAGACGCTGGAAATCGTAAAGGTGCTGTTCCGCGGTGCAGATATCCTGATCCTGGACGAACCCACCGCCGTGCTGACCCCGCAGGAAACCGAAAAGCTGTTTGCCGTGATGCGCAACATGAAGGCGGACGGCAAGGCCGTGGTCATCATTACCCACAAGCTGCATGAGGTGCTTTCGGTTTCGGACCGCGTGGCAATTTTGCGCAAGGGCGAATACGTTGGCACGGTGGAAACCGCCACCGCAACGGAATCCAGCCTGACTGAGATGATGGTGGGCCAGAAGGTGGAGCTGAACATCAACCGCACCACGCCGCAGGACCCCACCCGGCGTTTGGCTATCAGCCACCTTTCGGTGCGCAGCCCCGAAGGTACCAACGTGTTGGACGATGTGAGCTTTGATGTGTATGGCGGCGAGATTTTGGGCATTGCCGGTATTTCCGGCAACGGCCAGAAAGAACTGCTGGAAGCCATTGCCGGTTTGCAGCATACCGAATCCGGCTCCGACGTTAAGTTTTTTGCCCCCGGCGAAGAGGACAAGCCGATGGAGCTGCTGGGCAAGAGTCCCAAGGACATCCGCGATGCCGGTGTACACCTGAGCTTTGTGCCGGAGGACCGCCTGGGCATGGGCCTGGTTGGCACCATGGGCATGACGGACAACATGATGCTGAAAAGCTATGGCGAAGGCCGCTCCCCGCTGGTGGACCACCGTGCCCCGCGTGAACTGGCCGAAAAGATCCGCAAGGAGCTTGGCGTGGTTACCCCCGGCCTGAACACCCCCGTTTCCCGCCTGTCCGGCGGCAATGTGCAAAAGGTGCTGGTTGGCCGCGAGCTGGCGGCTTCGCCCATTGTGCTGATGACGGCTTACGCCGTGCGCGGCCTGGACATCAATACATCCTACACCATTTACAACCTGCTGAATGAGCAGAAAGAAAAAGGTGTTGCCGTGATTTATGTTGGCGAGGACCTGGACGTTCTGCTGGAGCTGTGTGACCGCATTCTGGTGCTGTGCGGCGGCAAAGCCAACGGCATGCTGGATGCCCGCACCACCACCAAGGAAGAAGTTGGCCTGCGCATGACCAACCTTGTACAAAAGGAGGGCAAATGATGAGCAAAACTGCAGCTGAACCGCTTGTGCGTATCTCCAAGCGGGAGGGTACCACCTTTGTGCAAAAAGTGCTGGTGCGTGCCATTGCTATCCTGCTGGCACTTGTTGTGGATGCGTTCTTCATCTTTTTTGTTACCGGCCTGAACCCCATCAGCGTGTACGGCGTTATGTGGAACGGCACGTTTATGAACACCACCCGTTTCTCTTGGGCGCTGCGTGATCTTTCCAGCCTGCTGTGCATTGCCATTGCACTGGCTCCTGCCTTTAAGATGCGCTTTTGGAACATCGGCGGCGAAGGCCAGGTGCTGATCGGCGGCCTGGTCGCGGCGCTCATCATGGTGTATTTTGGCAGCAGCCTGCCCGCACCGCTGCTGTTTGCCGCCATGGTCATCGGCAGTGTGCTGGCCGGTGCCATCTGGGCCTTTGTTCCGGCCTGGTTCAAATCCCGGTGGAACACCAACGAAACGCTGTTCACCCTGATGATGAACTACGTTGCCACCAGCATTGTGGCCTGCATGACGAATATCATGCGCGGCCAGGCATCCAGCCTGGGCACCCTGAACAAAGCCACCAAGGCTGGCTGGCTGCCCGTGATCAACGGCCAGCGCTACACCATCAATATTATTGTGGTGCTGGTGCTGACCTTTGCGATGTACGCTTACCTCAAATACTCCAAGCAGGGGTACGAGATCAGCGTTGTGGGCGAGAGTGAAAACACCGCCCGCTATGCCGGCATCAATGTCAGCCGCGTGATGATCCGTACTATGCTGCTGTCCGGTGCCATCTGCGGCCTGTGCGGCTTTTTGGTTGTGGCCGGTAAGGACCAAACGATCTCCACTACCTCGGCAGGCGGCAACGGCTTCACCGCCATTATTGTGGCCTGGCTGGCAAAGTTCAACACCTTCTATATGATGCTGATTTCTTTCCTGTTGATTTTCCTGGACCGCGGCGCTTCGGAAATTGCTTCTGCTTATTCCCTGAACGAATATGCAGCGGATATCATCACCGGCATTATCCTGTTCTTTATCCTGGGCAGCGAATTTTTCATCAACTACCGCCTGGTCTGGCGCGGCCATCATGATGGTAAGGAGGGCAAGTAAGTATGAGCAGTCTGATTGCATGGATCCTGCGTGCCATCCCGTTTGGCACCATCATTATGTACGGCGCTTTGGGCGAGACCCTGACGGAAAAATCTGGCAACCTGAACCTGGGTGTTCCCGGTATCATGTACCTGGGCGGCTTTGCCGGTTTTGCCAGCGCTTATTATTACGAAAAACTCAGCGCCAACCCCAGCGCCTTTGTCTGCGTAATTCTGGCCCTGCTGTGCGCCCTGATCGCATCCGCCCTGGGCGGTCTGATTTACGCCTTCCTGACCATCACCCTGCGTGCAAACCAGAACGTGACCGGCCTTGCGCTGACCACCTTTGGCATGGGTGTGGCAAACTTTTTTGGTGTGTTTATCCTGAACGGTGCCAGCTACACCGCGGCACCGCTGGCTTATAAAGCATTCAGTGCCATGATTCCGGTGCTTTCCGGCTTTGGCGTTGTGGGCAAGGTGCTTTTCTCTTACGGCTTTTTGGCTTATGCGGCCATTGTGCTGGCAGTTGTGCTGCACTGGTTCTTTACCCGCACCCGCGCGGGCCTGAACCTGCGCGCGGTTGGCGAAAACCCCGCCACTGCCGATGCCGCCGGCATTAACGTTACGCTGTATAAATATGTGGCTACCTGCACGGGTGCTGCCATCTGTGGTGTGGGTGGTTTGTATTATGTTCTGGATTATAACCAGGGCATCTGGGCAACCACCGGCCAGATCGAAGCCTTGGGCTGGCTGGCTGTAGCGCTGGTCATCTTTACCACCTGGAAGCCGCTGAACGCCATTTGGGGCGCTTACCTGTTTGGCGTGCTGTACTGGCTGTATCAGTTCCTGCCCAGCCTGCTTGGCATTACCGTTGCCAGCTACATGACCGATCTGATCCAGATGCTGCCGTATGTGGTTACCATTGTGGTGCTAATCGTGGTCAGCCTGCGCAAAAAGAAGGAAAACCAGCCCCCGGAGCATCTGGGCCTTTCCTACTTCCGCGAGGAGCGGTAAAAAATATTTTTGCAGAATTCGCAAAAAATTGCTCATTTTGCATCAAAGCCTCGTTTCCTATTGGAAATGGGGCTTTTTTGTTTTTTGGGGAAGGGCAGGGGGATTGGCGGATTTCGGAGAGTGATATCCGGCATGGCACATCACACATTTTTAATTTGACTGTGTGGCCGGGGGAGTTCGTTGCGATTGTGGGTGAATCCGGCTCCGGCAAAAGTACCCTGATGAATATTATCGGCGTGCTGGACAAGCCGACCTCTGGCGAGTATACGCTGGACGGGGTGGATATCCATAAAGCAGACGATGACGAACTGGCGGGCATTGAATCCATTGTGCTGTGCGCTATTGGCGGCGTCATCGGTGTGGGGCTGGGCATCGGCCTTGGTTCTGTGCTCAGCCAGGTCATGGGCTATTCGGCCAGACCCAGCGTGGCGGCCATCATCATTGCCGTGACGTTCAGCATGGCCATCGGCGTGTCCTTTGGCTATTACCCCGCCAAAAAGGCCGCCAAGATGAACCCCATCGACGCCCTGCGGTACGAATAAGGGTACCGTTTGTTATTTGCTTATCAGCGCAAAATTGAACCGCATACAGCAAAAATGCTCCCGTTGCACGGGGGCATTTTTTGTGGTATACTTCTGCCTGAATGATAAAAACGGGGTAGTTTTTGCCCTGGGGTGTATCTGAAAAGTCAAAAGTACAGTCTGTTTCGGCAGTTACGGCCGGATTTTGCGCTTGCAAAATGCGGCATCTTCTTTTCTTTCAGATACACACCTTAGAGCGGAGAGGAAAGAAGGAAGGTCTGACAATGCAGACACAACAAAAACTATTTACCAACCGTATGCTGCTAACACTATTGTGGCCGCTGGTGGTGGAGCAGGCGCTGAACGTGCTGGTGGGCATGTCCGATACCGTGATGGTATCCAGCGTAGGCGAAGCCGCCATTTCCGGTGTTTCGCTGGTGGATATGATCAACTACCTGATCCTGAATATTTTTGCCGCGCTGGCCACCGGCGGCGCGGTTATCACCAGCCAGTTCCTGGGAGCCAAAAAGCCGGGGGAAGCCTCCAGCAGCGCGGGGCAGCTGGTTACTTTAAGCTCTATCCTGGGTACGGCTGTCATGGCGCTCTGCCTGCTGCTGCGCGGGCCCATGCTGCGGCTGTTCTTTGGCAGCATTGCGGACGATGTGTTCCAGGCAGCCATGATCTACTTTACCATCACGGCAATCTCTTACCCGTTTTTGGCGCTGTACAACGCGGGCGCGGCCATCTTCCGCTCCGTCGGCAACAGCGAGGTATCCATGCGGGTATCCGTTATCATGAACATTACCAATATTGTGGGCAATGCGTTCTGCATCTTTGTGCTGCGCATGGGGGTTGCCGGTGTTGCGGTGCCCACGCTGGTTTCCCGCGTGCTGGGCGCTGTCATCATCCTGAAACTGACCACCCGGCATGATAATGTCGCCCGCGTTACCTGGGATGGCGTCAAGCACCTGCAGCCCCAGATGGCAAAGAACATTTTGTATATCGGCATCCCCTCCGCGCTGGAAAACAGCCTGTTCCAGCTGGGGCGTGTGCTGGTCGTCAGTATGATCTCTTTGTTCGGCACGGTGCATATTTCCGCCAATGCGGTGGCCAACAACCTGGACGGCATGGGCTGCATTGTGGGCCAGGCCATCGGCCTTGCCATGATCACTGTGGTGGGGCGCTGTGTGGGCGCCCAACAGCTGGACCAGGCCAGCTACTTTACCAAAAAGCTGCTGCTGTGGGATTACATTGCCCAGGGCGCTACCAATGCCCTGATTTTGGTCTTCCTGAACCCGCTGCTCAGCGTGTACACCCTTTCGGATGAAACCCGCCACCTGGCCTGGCTGCTGGTTATGATCCATGCGGGCAGCGCCATCTTCCTGTGGCCGGCGGGCTTTGTTCTGCCCAACGCCCTGCGTGCAGCCAATGATGTGCGCTTTACCATGCTTACTTCCATTCTGTCCATGGGAATCTGGCGCTTGGCGTTCTCTTACATCCTGTGCGTTCAGATGGGTATGGGTGCTGTCGGCGTCTGGATCGCCATGGTGGTGGACTGGGTGTGCCGCGTGACCTGCTTTGTGGTCCGCTTTGTATCTGGTGCGTGGAAGAAAAAATGTGTGGCAAAATAATAGGAGGAACCCCCGATGAAGCTTATCAGCTGGAATGTGAACGGCCTGCGCGCCTGCCTGAAAAAAGGCTTTGAGGATACTTTCAACCAGCTGGATGCGGATGTGTTCTGCATTCAGGAAACCAAAATGCAGCCCGGCCAGGCGGATTTTGCCCCTGAAGGCTATACCGAATACATCAACAGCGCTGAGAAAAAGGGCTATTCCGGCACGCTGATCTATACCCGCGTAAAGCCCCTGAACGCCTGGAACGGCATTGGGGTGGAAGCCCACAGCCACGAAGGCCGTGCCATCACACTGGAATTTGAGGATTACTACCTCGTCAATGTCTATGTACCCAACTCCCAAAACGAGCTGGCCCGCATTGACTACCGCATGCAGTGGGAGGACGACTTGCGCGCCTACCTGAAAGACCTGGACAGCAAAAAGCCGGTGATCCTGTGCGGAGATTTGAACGTGGCCCATGAGGACATTGACCTGAAGAACCCCGGCCCCAACCGCGGTGCTGCGGGCTTTTCGGACCAGGAGCGCGGCAAGCTGAACGAGCTGCTGGCCGCTGGCTTTACCGATAGCTTCCGCTACCTGTACCCTGATGCCACCGGCATGTACAGCTGGTGGAGCATGCGGTTCCGCGCAAGAGAGCGGAACGCAGGCTGGCGCATTGACTATTTCCTGGTATCAGACCGGCTGGCCCCACAGATCAAAAAGGCCGAGATTTTGATGGATGTGCAGGGCAGCGACCATTGCCCGGTGCTGCTGGAACTGTAAAGCTGCAAAAACGTCCAAGAAATATTCGGTGTGTCGAAAAAACTGCGCCTTTCTTTTGCAGAGCATGTGGGTATAAAACATGTAGGGGTGCACGATCTCACCCCGTATGTCGGACCTTGCCATATATTCCATCACATCATTCTCCGCAAGGCATCAGGCGCACAATGCGCCCCCTATGAAGACCTTTTCGACAATCTGAAATTTTCATGGCAATACCGCATAATTCTAAGTGCCGATACGGCGAGCGAGGTGCGGCAGCTGCTAAGCCAAAAGCGCAGATAATACTGGATGCTGCAAAGGTGAGCGCCGCCAGTGGCGGAAACAGCGAACCGAAGCAGGGGCAGCGGTCGCAGAGTGCGAGGGGCTTTTGCCCCCGAAGCACGATGCAGTACCGCAACCCGACATTATCGAGCATTTTGGCAACGCAGATGCCGTGCCGCAGCCGCCGGAGCGGTGCTTAAGCCGTTAGGCGGGAATTGTGCGGTATTGCCTCATAATTTTTTCAAAAATATCTGCTCCCGCTGCAAAATGTCGGGAGCATTTTTCGTATTAGTATACAGAAGCGCTTCCAACAAAGAAAGCGCGCCGGCAGATGAATGCGAAAGGAGGTGTGGGGCACTGAACCAAACAGATTTTACCCAGCTGATGCAGCAATACCAAAAACTGGTTTATACCGTTTGTTTGCAGTTTGTCCACAACCCCCACACCGCCGAGGATCTGACCCAGGATACCTTCCTTTCGGCATGGTCGTCCATTGACCGGTGCGAGCCCCAATACTATAAGCAATGGCTGGTGCGTGTGGCAGCCAACAAATGCAAGGACCACCTGAAAAGCTCCTGGGCGCGCAGGGTGGAGGCACAATCCGACGAAACGATGCCGGAACCACGCGGCACACCGCCGCCCGGCAGCGGCCTGCAAAGCGCAGAGCCGGACCCGCAGGATGAATTTATGCGCCAGACCGATGCCGCAGAGCTGGAAACGATGGTGCGCACCCTGCGCGAACCCTATGGCCGGGCCGCGGCCATGTATTTGCTGGACGGGCTGCCCGTGGCGGCCATAGCCCAAAAGCTGGGCCGCCCGGCACCCACTGTTCAGAACCAGCTGTTCCGCGCAAAAGCGATCCTGCGCAAACAGATCATGGAAAGGAGGCAGGAATAATGGAACAGGCAATGTTTCCGCAAAACGAAAATAACACCCCATTTGATAACGAAGCCCTGTTTGATGCTGAAGGCCACCTGACGGATGAGGGGCTGCACGCCCTGCAGGAGAGCCGCCTGGATGAACTGGGCAGCCTGGAGGCCGCAGAGCACATGACCTTCTGTGATTACTGCCTTGCCCGCTATACCGCCCTGATTGAATCGGCCCCCGAAAAGCTGAAACAGCCCATGCGGGACCTGATCCCCCAGGTGCAGGCCCTGATGCGGCTGCGCAGCTTCCGCATTATGACAAACCGCTATGTTTCCACGGCTGCCGCCGTAATGCTGGCCTTTGCGCTGTGGCGGTTCGGGTTCTTTGGCGGCGTTGGTACGGTGCAAAAGCCCGTGCAGCAGCTGCCGGACGTTACCCCCAGAGTGACGGTAAGCCAGGCGCTTGGCGGTATGTTTGACAGCATGAGCAGCGGCCTGAGCAATATGTTCGACGGAATGCAGCTTACCATCAACAGTGGGCTGGCCCAGCTGGCCGACCCGGTTGTGCCCCACAGCAACCCCACCAATAACGGCGGCAGCCCCGCCCACGGAGAGTGATACACGATGAAGAAAAACGCATTTTTGACCTTTATTTTTGCCTGCATCCCCGGCGCAGGGCAGATGTATTACGGGTATATGAAGCGCGGTACCTCGCTGCTGGTCTACTTCTGCCTGTTCATCATGCTGGGCGCCATCATTTCCCCGCTGGTGGTGGGCGTCGCCGTGGTGTATATGTTCAGCTTTTTTGACACCTATGACCTCATCCGCTACCTGGTAGCAGGGGACCCCAAGCCGGATGGCTTCCTGCTCCCGCCGGACTGGCAGAATCAGCTCGGCGGTGCCAAAACCAAAATGACCCCCAAAATGAACAAAGTCATCGGCTGGTGCCTGCTGCTTACGGGTGCCTATGTGATGTATGACCGCGTGATCTGGCCGATCGTGGAAAGCATTTTTGTGCAGCTGGGCATTCATTGGAGTATGATTTACGCAATCAACGATGTAATCCCGTCCATTGTGGTAGCGGTGCTACTGATTGCTTTTGGCGGCCGCCTGCTGGGCTTTGGCAAACATGCCCACCACAACGATACCGACGACCTGCCCCCGTACCAGGGCTGAACCGGCAAAGCAAGCAAATTTGAAAAGAAAATTGAAAAGAAAGTGTAGGGCAGGGTGCAGCACAGCACCCCGCCTGGTAGCCTGCGGCCATTTGGAATAAAAACAGCGCCGCCCGATAGCCTGACAATGATTCAACAGACAAAAGAGAAAATGGTGATTCACTATGGAAAACAATTTTAACCAGAATACCCCTGTGCCGGAGGAACCGACCCAGGATACCTGCCAGGATGCCAGCCAGGAAACCACCGCGCAGGCCGCGCCCGAAACGGCCCCCAAGCCCCCGATCAAAGTGCGGCGGGTGGGCACCTTCAGCCTTGGCCTGATGCTGGTTGCCATCGGTGCCATCCAGCTGGCCCAGATTTTTATGCCGAATGTCAATGTGCTCAGCGTGGTAAAGTATGCCCCGGTGGTGCTGATCGTTCTGGGCATTGAGGTGCTGATTTACGCCGCACGCCCCGATGTAAAGATCAAGTATGACGTCATTTCCATCTTCCTCTGCATTATCATCATGCTCACGGCGGGGGCTTCCGGTGCAGTGGCCGCAGTAGCCCAGGCATTCACTCCCGAAAACGTGACCAAGCGTGTTACCACCGAGGAACAGTACAAGAAGACTGTTCAGAAGGCACTGAGCAATATCCCCAATGCCCATGATTTTGTACATGATTATTCCATCGATGTTAGCAGCGAGAGCTGGTTCATGGATATGCCGGTGGGTACGATGCACGCAACGGTGTACCTGACCATGAATTACGGTGCCCAGACCACCGCCGAAGAATTTGTGCGCGACTGCATGAAGGTAATGGATGCGGTAAATGCCACGGATATCCCGGTAGAATACTATCGCTTTGATGTGGACCAGAGCAACCTGACCGATGGCGAAGTGTGGAGTGTATGGCTGGATGAGTGGGAAATGCACGGCAACCTGCAAAACATTGCGGCCTATGTTGATACCATGTACTATGTGGACGGCGATGCCTACACCAGCCTGGATGATGTGCCCAAAAAGGACGGCGATGAACTGTTGAACCGCTACATGGCCGCCTTTGGCACCAACCCGCTGACCGATTACCAAAATGAATACGGCACCGTTGAATTTGGTGATAAGCTGGAAGAGTACATGCAGAACCGCGTGGAAAACGAAGCCGGCCAGGACCTGACGGACACTGACAACGCTGGGGAAACCGCAGCCAGTGAGGAAACACCCGCAGCGCAGGACGATGTGACGATGGAAGCCACTGAACCCGCAGCGGGCGCTGCGGAAGCTGCCTCTGAAAATGCAAACTGACATTTGAACAAAAATAATATATTTGTGCAATTTCGTTAAAAACGACGGAAAAGTTGACCAGATTTTTACGCCCCGCATACGCGGGGCTTGTTGTTTTTGCCTGCCTGAAATGCTACAATACCAATAAGGGCAATTTTGCCCTGTAAATGCGGCCTGCCCGGCGGCGGGATGCAAAATCAGGAGGTACCCCATGCACATCCTTAAAGGCTATACCAAGCAGGAAATCAGTTGGATGATGTACGACTGGGCCAACAGCGCCCATTCCGTTATCATTGTAACGCTGCTCCCCATCTTTTTTGACACGGTTGCGGGCTATACGGCGGACAGTGTTTCCAGCATGTCCACCTGGGGCTATGCAACCAGCATCGCCATGCTGATCGTGGCGCTGGCCGCTCCGTTCCTGGGCGTGTTTGGCGATATCCGCGGTATGCGCAAAAAGCTGTTCAGCTTTTTCATGCTGCTGGGCGTTGCAGCCTGCGCGGGCATGGCGTTTACGCCTGGGATGGATTTTACCTCCGGCCCGGTGGCAGCAGGCAAGGTGGCCAGCCTGATCCTGGTTCTGTACATTGTCAGCGTCATTGGTTTTGATGCTTCCGCCATCTATTACGATGCCTTTTTGACCGATGTTACCATTGAGGACCGCATGGACAAAGTTTCCACCATGGGGTACGGCCTGGGTTACATCGGCGGCTCCACCATTCCGCTGCTTATTTTTCTGATCATGAACCTGGTTGGCGTGCCCATGCTGACCTGCCTGGCGTTTGTGTTTGGCCTGACCGCTGTGTGGTGGCTGGCGTTCAGCTTGCCGCTGCTGAAAAACTGCGAGCAGACCTCTGGCAAGCCGTATGAAAAGGGCGATGTTGCCCGCAGCATTAAGGGCGTTGGTACCACCATCAAGGAGATCATTGCCAACAAGCCGATGCTGATCTATATTCTTTCGTATTTTTTCTATATTGACGGCGTGCACACCGTCATCAGCATGGCAACCACCTATGGCACCAACCTGGGGCTGGATTCCACAGGCATGATGCTGGCGTTGCTGCTGGTGCAGATTCTGGGCCTGCCGTTCTGCCTGCTTTACATCAAGTGCAGCGAAAAGTTCGGTGCCCGCACCATGGTGGGCTTTGGCATCTGCGTGTATATGTTCATCTGCATCTTTGCGTTCTTTATGAACAGCCTGTGGCAGTTCTGGGTGCTGGCTGTGCTGTGCGCCACCAGCCAGGGCGGCATTCAGGCGCTGTCCCGCTCCATGTACGGCAAGCTGATTCCGGATAAGGACCGCTCCGGCGAGTTCTTCGGTTTCTTCGATATCTTTGGCAAGTTCAGCTCCATCATGGGCCCGGCTTTGGTCGGCGTTGTCAGCAGTGTGGTGGCAAATGGAATGCTGGGGGCCCAGGGGCTGACCGCTCAGACCGCAACGGCGGAGCAGATCGATGCGATCAACGCCCAGTCCAGCCATTACGGCATTTTGTCCATCATTATTATCATCATTGTGGGCGCGGTGCTGTACTTCGGCTTTTTGCCCAAAGCAGAGCACGCCAAGCAGTAAATTTGACAAGATATTCGATTCGCATTACAATATAGGGGTATATTCTGTTCAGGTACACCTGGGGGATATACCCCTTTTTAAGGTATATCTGAAAACAAAGAAAATGACGGATATTTCGCAAACACAGACAGGATGTAAGGCAAAGAGCCGCAGGAATTCTTTGTGGATTCCAAGAGTTTTTAACGCAAAATCCCGCTGCGTTTGTAGAAACAGAATGGCAATACCGCATAATTCTAAGTGCCGATACGGCGAGCGAGGTACGGCAGATGCT
>ENA-UOJJ01002819-UOJJ01002819.1-human-gut-metagenome-genome-assembly--contig:-CS66-NODE-2819-length-20324-cov-5.013568_pt1 | contig 20324 bp, 17 predicted proteins | sample MGYA00242343_ERZ723890 | MGnify/ENA metagenome assembly ERZ723890 | reverse complement strand
TTTTTGAGTTCATGAGTATCGATCATTTGACGTACCTCCTTGTGCTAGTATAGCATAAACTTATGAAAAAATAAAGTTTGTGCACTAAAATGCAGAAACTTAAAAAAAATGACATTTTTTGCATTATAAAATAGCTGGAAACATATAGGATGGAATAACAAATACAGAGCTGCAGTATATGTGATGATAGTAGTTATAGCTGTGGAAGCAATTATTTGCTCCATACATCCTCCGGCCAGGCAGCGAAGATGAATGAAAATTAAGGATAAATAATTTCTTACCAAAATCCCCAATTCATGCTATATTTTACTTGCACCCAAGCGGTGTATCATGTATGATATAATGAGCGTAAGTGAGTCAACATATTTGAATGATTGACGAGCGGCGAATGTTGATCATGTGCTGATTTTGCACATGATATAGCATGAGTTGTTATATGAGGAGGACAGACATCATGGAAAACGAGAATGTCTCAAAGAATTTTATTGAACAGTTTATTGATCAGGATATAGAGGAAGGACATTGCAAAACCGTCCATACAAGATTTCCACCGGAGCCGAACGGATATCTTCATATCGGACATGCCAAGTCCATACTTTTAAATTCAGGTCTTGCGCAGAAATATAATGGAAAATTCAATTTAAGATTTGATGATACGAACCCGACAAAAGAGAAGACAGAGTTTGTTGAGGCAATCAAAGAGGATATCAAATGGCTTGGTGCTGACTGGGAGGACAGACTGTTCTTCGCGTCCGACTATTTTGATCAGATGTATGAAGCAGCAGTAAAGCTGATCAAAAAAGGAAAAGCATACGTTTCTGATCTGAGTGCAGATGAGATCCGTGAGTACCGCGGTACACTGACAGAACCGGGAAAAGAAGATCCTGCGGGCAGCAGAAGTGTGGAAGAGAATCTTGCTTTATTTGAAGATATGAAAAACGGTAAATTTGCCGACGGAGAGAAAGTGCTCCGCGCAAGAATCGATATGACATCTTCAAACATCAATATGAGAGATCCGGTTATTTACCGTGTGGCGCATATGACACACCACAGAACCGGAGACAAATGGTGCATTTATCCGATGTACGATTTTGCACATCCATTAGAGGATGCCATTGAGGGAATTACCCATTCGATCTGTACACTCGAGTTTGAGGATCACAGACCGCTGTACAACTGGGTGATCGATGAGGTTGGCAAAGATATGATTCCGGATAAGGATGAGATGCCGCCGAGACAGATCGAGTTTGCAAAATTATATTTAACAAACGTAGTGACAGGAAAAAGATATATCAAGCGTCTTGTGGAGGAAGGTATCGTAGACGGATGGGATGATCCACGCCTTGTATCGATTGCTGCACTCCGCAGAAGAGGATTTACACCGGAATCCTTAAAAATGTTTGTGGAACTCTGCGGTATTTCCAAGGCAAACAGCTCTGTGGATTATGCCATGTTAGAGTACTGTATCCGTGAAGATTTAAAGATGAAACGTCCCCGTATGATGGCGATCTTAGATCCGGTCAAAGTTGTGATCGACAACTATCCGGAGGGAGAGACAGAGTATCTTGAGGTAGTCAATAATCTTGAAAATGAGGAACTTGGTGTGCGTAAAGTTCCATTTTCACGCGAACTTTATATTGACCGTGAAGACTTTATGGAAGAGCCGCCAAAGAAATATTTCCGTATGTTTCCGGGCAACGAAGTACGTCTGATGAACGCATACTTTGTGACCTGCAACAGTTTCGTAAAAGATGAAAATGGCGTGGTGACGGAGATCCACTGTACTTATGATCCGGCATCCAAAGGTGGAAACAGCCCGGACGGACGAAAAGTAAAAGGAACCATCCAGTGGGTATCTGCAGCACAGGCAGTTCCGGCTGAAATTCGTCTCTATGAAAACATTGTAGATGAGGAAAAAGGAGTGTATAATGAGGACGGAAGTCTGAATCTGAATCCAAATTCCCTCACTGTTTTAAAAAACTGTGTTGTTGAGGAAAATTTAAAAGATGCAAAAGCATATGACAGTTTCCAGTTCGTAAGACAGGGATTTTTCTGTGTGGATGCGAAAGATTCGACCGCAGATCATCTGGTATTTAACCGGATCGTTTCACTTAAGAGCTCATTTAAACTGCCTAATGCATAGCATTGTAATGATTTGCATTTTTGCCCTGAAACGGGCGTAACAGGAAAGGATATGAAATACAAATGAATTTATTTGCAGGATTGGAAAAATTTGGTATTAAAGCAGATAACACAACGGATCTGTTTGAGGATGAAAAAAAGCCGGCAGCATCCGCTGATGGTGGAAAAACAGAGGCTGCTCCGACAGAGGACAGTTTTCTGTTAGACAAGGCAATCCGTTGTACTGTCTGTGACAAGGTATTTAAGACAAAAATGATCAAGAACGGACGAATCAAACGTTTAGAGCCGGATCTGGATCTGCGTCCGCGTTTCGAATACATTGACACTTTAAAATATGATGTGGCATCCTGCCCGTATTGCGGATATACAGCGATGAACCGTTATTTCGAGCATGTGACATCAGGACAGATCAAACTGATCAAGGAACAGGTTTGTGCCAATTTCAAACCAACAGGTTCCGATGAACCTGCCGTCTTAGATTATGATCAGGCAATCGAGCGTTATAAGCTTGCACTTTTCAATACGATCGTCAAAAAAGGAAAGACCAGTGAGAAGGCCTATTCATGTTTAAAACTTTCCTGGCTGTATCGTGGAAAGGCAGAGGAGTTAAAAGGAACAGATCCGGAGACCTTAGAGAAGAAAAAAGAGGCAAAAGAGCAGGAAGAGGCATTTTACCAGCAGGCATATGAGGGATTTATGAAAGCAATGTCTACAGAGATGTTTCCAATGTGTGGAATGGATCAGTGTACCGTAGATTATCTTCTTGCGGCAATGGCATATCATTTCAAAAAATATGATGTGGCTTCTAAGTGTATTTCAAGAATCCAGGCTACACCTTCTGCATCGAAAAAGATGAAAGACCGTGCATATGATTTAAAAGAAAAGATCGTGGCAGAGATCAAAAACAGCAAATAGGCAAAATTATTATGATTGAAATAATGATTGATTTACAGGGGGGAGCGAAAGCTCCCCTCTATGAAAAAATATACGAATATATCAAACGGGATGTCATTGAGGGAAAAATTCCTGTTGGGGAAAAGCTTCCGTCGACAAGACTTTTGGCAAAGCATTTGTCGGTAAGCAGAAGTACCGTCGAAATGGCATATGAACAGCTCCTTGCAGAGGGATACATCAAAGCAGAACCTTGCAGGGGTTTTTTTGTGTGTGATATTACAGAGCTGTATGAGTTTGGGCATATAGAAAAAGATTTCAAACATACATTTACATTTGGAAAAAAAGAGCAGGAAGAGACAGCTTGCAGCCATGTTATTGATTTTTCCCCATATGCAATCGATACCATGCATTTCCCATATAATGTGTGGAGAAAATTAAACAAAAATGCACTGTTAGATGACAGGGAAGAATTGCTGTTATCCGGGGATGGACAGGGGGACTATGGGCTTCGAAAGGCGATTGCAGCATATCTGCATCAGGCGCGAGGTGTGAACTGTCAGCCCGATCAGCTGATCATCGGAGCAGGAAATGAATATCTTGAGATTTTACTGACACAGATTTTAGGAAGAAATAAGCGGGTTCTCATGGAAAATCCAACTTATTTGCAGGCATATCATACATTTTTAAATATGGGATATCAGATGACGCTTGTTTCGGTGGAAGAAGATGGAATAGATCCACAAAAGGTCAGAAATTATGATCCGGATGTTGTCTATATCATGCCTTCCCATCAGTTCCCTCTTGGAACGGTCATGCCGTTAAAACAAAGGCTGGAATTGTTGAAATGGGCATTGGAGAAAGAGGAACGCTATCTGATCGAGGACGATCACGACAGTGAGTACCGTTACCGTGGAAAGCCGATCCCGTCGCTGCAAAGCGTGGATCATTTTGAAAAAGTGATTTATATTGGAACTTTTTCTAAGAGCATTGCGCCGTCACTTCGAATCAGTTATATGGTGCTTCCACCGGAATTGTTAAAACGTTATCATGAAAAATGTGGATTTTATTCTACGACCGTTCCCAAAATTCAGCAGGAGATACTGCGTGCCTTTATTGAAGAGGGACATTTTGAACGTCATTTTAATAAGATGAGTGGGATCTACCGTGCAAAACATGATTTCCTGCTTGCAGAGTTAAAAAAGAGAAGCTGGGTAGAAAAAATTTACGGAGATCATGCAGGACTGCATGTTTTAGTACAGGTAAACACTGAAAAAAAAGAAACAGAGATATGTGATCTGGCGGAAAAACAAGGAATCCGTATCTATGGAATCAGTGAATATGTTGTACGGAAATCGGAGCAGAGCTGTAATGAAACTGTGAGAAATAAAAATGCTTCCATAGAAAGTGAAAAAAACAATTTTGCCGGAACTGTACCGCATAAACCGATTCTTTTACTTGGCTATGGAAGACTGGGTGAAGATGAGATCCAGAAAGGTCTTTTGATATTAGATACTATTATATGATATATTCAATACTGTTTTCCGGTGTTTTTCGGGTGTTTGTATTGAACAGGATCACTGCCTCTCGTTCCTCATATGGTCCCATTTCATAAAAACCGACACCGGTGCAGGAAAGCCGTGTGATGGAGATCAGGCGGTTGGCACGTTTTGGCTGATCTGTGATAAAGGTGATGCCTTCCTCAAAGAATTCTTTGTCGAGTTCCGGATCATCCGGTTCTTCATAATAAGGATCAAACACATAGATATCACTGCCCGAAATACCGGTCAGGAGAATATAATGAGGAACTTCCAGGTAAACACGCAGCAAAACAGCACCGCCCTGCTGTAAGGCACCGACAATGAGGCTGTTTTCAGAGAGTACAACCTCGTCCTTAGCGAGAAAATTGCAGGAAATCGGGAAGTTTTTTACCTGTCCGAACTGTGTGAGCCAGTTACTCAAAAACATCATGGCAGATGCAGATGTACCGCGTTTTCCAACTTCGCCTGCTTCATTATAAGAATCAAGACAATAGAGCATAATATATTTGACGATATCCGGGTAAATTTCTTCGCGGTCAAAGAGATAGCGGATGGCATTTGTCAGTGTGGTCGGACCGCAGTCATATTCGGTGGATTGGTAAATTAGCAGATTCTTCATGTGTATTGCCTCTTTTCTTTATTCTAAGCAATACTATAATCAGCCATGAATTTTTTGTCAATCTTTCAACAAAAAAGGATTGACAATTTAAAACATAGAAAATATAATTTACCTAATTCCTAGTGGATTACTAGAAATAATATGCGAAAAGTACTATTTTATATGCTAAAAGCGGGCATACGGGAGTTTTTCGCAGAAAGTGAGGAAATTATGAGAAAAGAAAGAAGATGGAAAAAGGTCCTGTCAGCACTGGTGCTCGCAGCTGCGATGGGAGTTACGGCTGTTGGATGTGGAACTTCCGGCGGCAATACAGGCAGTCAGCCGCAGGGGGAAAATGCGGCGGCAACAGAGACAGCAGAGGTTTCGGATGATATTGTAAATATCGGTGTGACCAATACACTTGGAACGTTAAATCCGCTTTTGATGGATGGCGGAGAGACCAATAAATATGCGACCAGCCTGATGTTTCTTCCACTGGTAGAATTAAATTCGAATCTGGAATTTGAGGGAGAAATCGCGGATTCTGTTACGACGGAAGATAACAAAAATTTTATCGTGCATATCGATGAGAAAGCAACCTGGTCAGACGGGGAGAAGATCACGGCAGATGATGTCGTATATACGGCACTGCGTCTGACATCGCCAGTCATTGGCAATACTTCCATGATGTATTATGTATTTGAGGGTGTGGGCGATGACGGCTTTACCGAGGAGGGAGCAGAGAGCATTGATGGTATCAAAGCGATCGATGATGCGACCGTACAGTTCACCACAAAAGAGGAGATGTCTCTGACCACATTTGAGAATTCTTATGCGCGTTATCTGATGACACTTCCAAAACATGTGATCGAGCAGTACACGGAAGAAGAGTTAAAGACTGCAGAATGGTTCAATCACCCGGATGTCGTCAGCGGACCATATATGGTAACAGATTTCGATGTCGATCATTATATTTCTTATAAAACAAATGAAAATTATTGGAAAGGTGCACCGAAGATCGCAAAACTCAATATCAAGATCGTGAGCGGCAGCCAGCTTTATGCAGGATTACAGTCCGGCGAGATTGATATTACACAGCCGACAATGAGTGTCATCCCGGAGGAAGATTATGATAGTGTTGAGGCACTTTCCAATGTAAATGTTGTATACGGAGAACCGGTGACCAACCAGTCCGTATTTATCCAGACAAAAAATGTTCCGGATGTGCGTGTGCGTCAGGCAATGTTATATGCAATCGACCGTAAGATGGTATTAGAACAGCTTTTAAAAGGAAAAGGGGAAGTTGCAGATGGATTTCTGTCTTCTGCAAGTCCTTTCTATGATGACAGTATCGTTCCGGTAGAGCAGGATGTAGAGAAAGCAAAAGAACTGTTAGCGGAAGCCGGATGGGACGGATCACAGACCTTACGCTTTTATGTGAACTCTGGTGACAGTGCATTTGTAAATGCTGCGAATGTATTTGTGGCACAGTGGGCTGCAGTCGGCATTAAAGTGGAAGTGCAGACTGTAGATTTTGCAACACTGATGTCCGTCGCAGGCACCAATGACTATGATATTTTAGCAGTACAGTACACCTATGCACCGGTTGATCCATATCCGGATGTGGCATGGCTGTTAGGCGGCGAGGACAGCTGGACCGGATACGGGGATGACAGCGTCAATGAAGCACTTGCAAAGACACAGACAACAAGTGATATGGATGAGATCAAAGGGCTTTACTCCGTTGTGGATCAGAAGGTACAGGAAGATGTTCCGATGTTCTCTGCTTATATTGTCAGCGCACAGGCTGCTGTCAACAAACGTCTTTCAAATGCCACACCAAGTGTGTACGGTTTCTTTAACAATGTGGAACAGTGGGAAATTACGAAATAAGGAACGGGAAAATCAATGTCAAAATTATTACAGGTAAATGATCTGACCACAGAGTTTACCGGGGATTTTGGGAAAAAAATCAGTGTGGATCATGTCAGTTTTGATGTCGCAGAAGGAGAGACGGTTTGTATCGTTGGTGAGTCCGGCTGTGGCAAGAGTGTGACATCACTGTCTATTATGGGATTATTAGGAAGGGGCGGAGCTGTCGTTGACGGCTCTGTCCTCTTTGCAAACAAAAATCTGCTGGATATGGATGAAAAACAGTTAGATACGATCCGCGGAAATCAGATGACGATGATTTTTCAGGATCCTTTAACATCGTTAAACCCGGTGTTTACGATCGGAAGCCAGATCACGGAGAGCATCCGGATTCATATGCATCTGTCAAAAAAAGAAGCAGGAGAGCGTGCGGTCACGATCTTAGAGAAAGTCGGTATGCCGGATGCGCGTGCTGCAATGAAAAAATATCCGCATATGCTTTCCGGCGGAATGCGTCAGCGAGTGATGATCGCGATGGCACTTTGCTGTAATCCAAAACTTTTGATCGCAGATGAGCCGACGACGGCACTTGACGTGACGATCCAGGCGCAGATCATGGAACTGATACGGGATCTGCAAAAAGAGATTGGGATGTCTGTGATCCTGATCACACACGATATCGGACTTGTGGCGCAGATGGCGGACCGTGTGTTTGTCATGTATGCGGGACAGATCATCGAGATGGCATCTGTGAAGGATCTTTTTTATCATCCGGCACATCCGTATACGAAAGCACTGCTTGATACGGTTCCGGGCATTTACGATGAGAGCGGAAGGACGCTTGCATCGATTCCGGGAATCGTACCGGAAAATTATGACCAGATTCCGGGATGCAGGTTTGCGGACCGCTGTGCATTTGCCGGGGAAGGCTGTGAAAAGAAGCAGGAGATGAGGGAGATAGAAAAGGATCATTTCGTGCGCTGCCATAAGGCTGACAGGAGTTAAAACAGGAATGGATAAAGAACTGATCAGAGTAGAGAATTTAAAAAAATATTATGATATCAAGGGCGGTATCATTACCCATACCGTCAGTCAGATACAGGCCGTGGACGGCATTGATTTTTCAATAAAAAAGGGGGAGACTCGTGGTCTGGTGGGAGAATCAGGCTGTGGAAAGTCCACGATCGGCCAGCTTTTGGTGGGACTGCTCTCGCCGACTGACGGTGCGATTTATTATCATGGGGAAAAAATAGGTGGAAAATCTCTCACACGCGGTGAAAAAAAGGCACGAAAACAGGCGGGAACCAATCTTCAGATGATCTTTCAGGATTCCTATTCTTCACTCAATCCACGAAAACATATTTATGATATTTTAGCACAGCCGATGCTATATCATGGTGTATCCGATAAGAAAACGATCGATACAGACTTAAAACAGCTTCTGGATATGGTTGGTCTGCCTCAAAGTGCACTTCTAAAATACCCGCATGAATTTTCAGGTGGTCAGAGACAGCGTATCGGAATTGCAAAAGCGTTGTCCTTAAAGCCGGAGTTTATCGTGTGTGACGAACCGGTCAGTGCGCTTGATGTGTCGATCCAGGCACAGATATTAAACCTGATCCGCGAGCTGCAGAACGAACTGGGATTGACGAGTCTGTTCGTCGGTCATGGGCTTGGTGCAGTCCGTTATGTCAGTGACCGGATCGCAGTCATGTATCTGGGAAAGATCGTTGAGATTGCAGATGCCGGAGAGGTATTTATGCATCCGGTACATCCGTATACAAAAGCACTGACACAGGCAGCACCGGTTGCAGATCCGGGACGGCGGGAAGAAAAGTCAGCCGTTTTGACAGGTGAGGTTGCCTCTGCAGTACATCCGCCGAAGGGATGCAGGTTTCATCCGAGATGCCCGTATGCGAGAGAAGACTGCAGTGTGAGTGAGCCGATGCTTCTGCCGATGGCGGAAAAACCGGATCATCTGGTGGCGTGTCCTTATTACGAGGGGACAGAAACTGCGTAACATACATTTTTTCATCCAGGAATGAGGAATATTATGACGAAATATATTATCAAACGTATCCTGATCGCAATTCCGGTTTTGCTCGGCATTACCGTGATCGATTATGCGATTATGTGCATGGCGGGGAGTCCGCTTGAAATGCTGCAGGGACCACGCGTCTCGGAGGCTGCTGTACAGGCAAAAGCGATAGCATTAGGGCTCGACAAACCATTTTATGTACAGTATTTTGTATGGCTGGGGCAGCTTCTGCATGGAAATATGGGATATTCCATTAAAAATTACCAGCCGGTTGCTGCTATGATCACGAGTCATCTTGGACCGACCCTGCTTCTGATGGGGGTGTCACTGCTTGTCAGCATCCTGCTTGCGGTTCCGGCAGGGATCTACAGCGCAATCCATCAGTATTCGAAAGGCGATTATACGGTGGTAACATTATCGTTCCTTGGCAGCAGTATTCCGGGATTTTTCCTTGCCATGCTCCTTATTTATCTGTTTACGGTAAAATTGGGCTGGCTGCCTTCCGGAGGAATGACGACACTTGGAACATCCGGGGGAGCGGCGGACGTGGCGGTACACATGGTTATGCCGGTCATTGTGCTTGCAGTTTCCATGGCAGGAACCAATATCCGATATATCCGCAGCGCGGTGCTTGAAATTTTACAGCAGGATTATCTGCGCACAGCGCGGGCAAAGGGAATCGGTCATTTCCTGGTCATCAATAAACATGCGCTGCGCAACGCTTTAGTTCCGATCGTGACAGTCATTGGAATGGAGATACCGGTACTGTTTGGCGGATCGATCATCGTGGAGCAGGTCTTTTCCTGGCCGGGTCTTGGACTTATGACAATGAGTGCGATCACAAACCGTGATTATCCGGTCATCATGGGCGTCTGTCTGCTCTCGGCGATCGTGGTACTGCTCGGCAATCTTCTGACGGATATTTTATATGCGGTGGTAGATCCGACGATAAAACTTCAGTAAAGAGGTTGAACTTATATGAGAAAAAAGAAAAAAGTTAATGCAAATGAAACATACATGCAGACTGTGATGCGGCGTTTCCGTGCACATCATCTTGCAAAGATCAGCCTTGTGATACTGGTGGTTGTCGGTCTGGCTGCTCTGTTTGCGCCGGTTGTTGCGCCTTATGATCCGGATGCGATCGTCGGAACTTTCAGCGGTGCACCGTGTAAGGAATTTATCCTTGGAACGGATCAGATCGGCAGGGATGTGTTCAGCAGACTTTTATACGCAACCAGAATTTCTCTGCTTGTAGGAATCCTTGCAACAGTGATCTCCACGGTAATCGGAGTGGTACTCGGTCTGATCGCTGGATATTTTGGCGGTGTGGCGGATATGATCCTGATGCGTTTTACGGATATGGTGATGTCATTTCCTTATATCCTTCTTGTGCTCGTTGCGGCGGCAATCTTTAAACCGGGTTTGTGGAGCATTATCCTGATCCTTGGATTTGTAGACTGGCCGGGTGTGGCGAGACTGGTGCGTGGAAATGTTTTAAGTCTGCGTGAAACAAATTTTGTCAAGGGAAATGTGGTAGCAGGGATGCCGCTTCGTCATATCTTATTTTCAGAAATTTTACCAAACACAGTTGCACCGATCCTCGTATATGCAACATCTGTTATGGCGATCTCCATGCTGGATGAGGCGGCTTTAAGTTTCCTTGGCATGGGTGTACAGCCGCCGATGGCAAGCCTTGGAAATATGTTAAACGGGGCGCAGTCTATCACGGTATTGACTTCACAGCCGTGGCTGTGGCTTCCACCGGGAATTATGATCGTTGTGCTGGTAGTTTCCATCAACTTTGTTGGCGATGCATTGCGTGATGCATTTGATCCATCCGGTGGACGCAGGTAGGCGGCGGATGAAAGCGAATAAAAATTTAAACCACAGAAATGATGAGAGGGATAACAGATAGAACGTTTGCGGAGCATGCAGGCGATCGTTTGTTATAATAGACGGCGTTGCGGGCAGAACGTGAGAATGTGTAGAAATGGAGAAGAGTATGGAACGAAAGGCATTAGAACAGAAACTTACCGGTTTTTTTGAGGAACTTCATATGCATCCGGAGCTGTCTTATGAGGAATATGAGACGACAGAGCGGATCAAACGGGAACTTGCGGCGGCAGGCATTGAGATTTTGCAGATACCGCTAAAGACCGGTGTGACCGCCATCGTGCGCGGCGCAAAACCGGGAAAAACTTATGGACTGCGCTGTGACATTGATGCACTGCCGATCGAGGAGGAAACCGATCTTCCCTATAAATCAAAAACTCCGGGGAAAATGCATGCCTGCGGACATGATTTTCATACGGCGGCGGTGTTTGGAGCAGCATTGCTGTTACAGGAGAGGAAAGAGGAGTTACAGGGAACTGTAAAAATTCTGTTCCAGCCGGCAGAGGAATCTTCCCATGGTGCGGAGACAGTTCTTGAAACCGGTGTGCTCTCGGATGTAACAGCAATCTTTGGACTGCATACGGCGGCATATCTTCCGGTTGGAACGCTGGGAATCCGCGCGGGCAGTGTCATGGCTGCAGTAGACCGGTTTGAGTTAAATATCACGGGAACAGGCTGCCATGGAGGACACCCGGATGAGGGCGTGGACACGATCCTGGTAGCTGCATCTGTGATACAGGCGTTCCAGAGTATTGTCGGCAGAAACTTAAATCCGTTCCATACAGGTGTTGTCAGTGTGACGAGGATTAATGGCGGCAATACCTGGAATGTGATCCCGGATAAGGTGGAACTGGAGGGTACCGTGCGTTCCATGGAAAAAGACGATCGTATCTTTATAGAAAGACGCATGCGTGAGATTGCGGAACACACAGCAGCGGCATATGGCGCAAATGCGGAATTGTTGTGGTATCCGGGGCCGCCTGCAACCGTCAATGAGAAAGCGTGGAGTGCGTTTGCACAAAAAGTGGCAGAAGAGAGTGGCTTTGAGGTTGTTCCACAGCGTAATTCGACAGGTGGAGAGGATTTTGCTTTTTATCTCGAAAAGATTCCGGGCTGTTTTATCAACGTGGGAACGGGAGTCGGTTATCCGAACCATCATCCAAAGTTTTATGCGGATGAGGCGGCACTTACACCGGCAGCAGAGTATCTTGAAAAATTGTTGGTAGAAGCACTGAGACAGTGAGAATCATAGATGTCAGAGGCACAGTCACAATCAGGTCCTTTCATGGATGGTAGAACAAGGCAGTATAAAGTAAAAAAACAGGGGCATAAGCTCCTGTTTTTTTACTTCATAGGAAATTGTCCGCTATGAATTAATAGAACCATAATCACATCCTGTGATTAGTCCTCATATTTATTTTTCTCACCGATCTCCTGCATCTTCATAGCGCGAACTTTTAATGGAAGTCCGAACAGTGTGATGAATCCGGAAGCATCGTGATGATCGTAAAGATCACCGGTTGTAAAGCTTGCGAGTGACTCACTGTACAGAGAGTATTTAGAAGTTGTTCCGGCTTTGATGATGTTGCCTTTGTATAATTTGAATTTAACTTCACCGGTTACATATTCCTGCGTGGAGGTAACGAAAGCTCTGACTGCATCACATAAAGGTGTGAACCATTTTCCTTCGTAAACGATCTGGGCAAGTTTGTTACCCATATCTTTCTTCACTTCCATGGTTGCACGGTCTAAAACGAGCTCCTCTAACTGCTGGTGAGCTTCCATTAAGATCGTTCCGCCAGGAGTCTCATATACACCGCGGGATTTCATACCAACAACACGGTTCTCTACGATATCGATGATGCCAACACCATGTTTACCGCCAAGACGGTTTAACTCACGGATGATATCGGAAACTTTCATTTCTTTTCCGTTTACGGAAGTCGGAACACCTTTCTCAAATGTCATGGTTACATATTCGCCTTCTTCCGGAGCTTTTTCCGGGGAAACACCGAGAACTAACAGGTGATCATAGTTTGGCTCACATGCAGGATCCTCTAACTCAAGGCCTTCATGGCTGATGTGCCAGATGTTACGGTCACGGCTGTAGCTTGTGTCAGCGGAGAATGGAAGATGAATACCATGTGCTTTGCAGTATTCGATTTCTGACTCACGGGAATCCATGGTCCATTTTGAATCTCTCCATGCAGCGATGATCTTTAAGTCAGGGGCAAGTGCTTTGATGCCGAGCTCGAAACGGATCTGGTCGTTTCCTTTACCGGTAGCACCGTGGCAGATTGCAGTAGCGCCTTCTTTTCTTGCAATTTCAACTAATTTCTTAGCGATCAGAGGACGTGCCATAGAGGTTCCGAGTAAGTATTTGTTTTCATAAATGGCATTTGCCTGAACACATGGCATGATGTAATCGTCACAGAATTCATCGATGATATCTACGATGTATAATTTGGAAGCTCCACAGGAGATAGCTCTTTCTTCAAGACCGTCTAACTCTTCTTCCTGACCGCAGTCGATACAGCAGCAGATAACTTCATAATCATAATTTTCCTTTAACCATGGAATAATGGCGGTGGTATCAAGTCCGCCGGAGTACGCTAAAATAACTTTTTCCTTCATGTGATACAGCCCTTTCTGTTATGTATATTTGACCCATTTGTATGCCGGATCATTAACTAAAGACAATATACAACAAAAAATGTAGAAACGCAAGTGAAAAATTATACATTCATTATTCATAAAAATACATAAAGATTATACAAAATGGAGAAAATAGTTAAGTATAATACATATTATAGGAAAAAGACAAAAAATAGTATTGCATAAAAAACAAAATGAATGTATAATTATGCAATATCGAACAGCGCACGAAAAAAGATACTTTACGACTGCGATGAGGTGTATTAATATAGGAAGAAAGATGCTTATGCAGGTATGCCTGTATACAATAATGGGCTGAAAAGTGCAGAAATCATGTGAGATAAGCATGAGCGGAAAGGATGAGAAAAATGATAAAAGCAGGAATCATCGGTGCAACCGGATATGCAGGAAATGAACTGGTCCGTATTTTAATGGGACATAAAGAAGTGGAAATCAAATGGTATGGATCCCGCAGCTACATAGATAAAAAATATGCAGAAGTTTACCAGAATATGTTTGAGATCGTGGATGACGTATGCTTAGATGATAATATGGATGAGCTTGCAAGCCAGGTGGACGTGATCTTTACAGCAACCCCGCAGGGATTTTTGGCAGGTGTACTGACAGAGGATATATTAAATAAGGTAAAAATCATAGATTTAAGCGCTGATTTCAGAATCAAAGATGTTTCCGTCTATGAGAAATGGTACAAGATCGAGCACAAGAGTCCGCAGTTTATAGAGGAAGCTGTCTATGGTCTCTGCGAGATCAATCGTGATAAAGTAAAAGGAGCAAGACTTATCGCCAATCCGGGCTGCTATACGACCTGTTCCATTCTGACCGCTTATCCGCTGGTAAAAGAGGGGCTGATCGACCCGAATACGCTGATCATTGATGCAAAATCAGGAACTTCCGGTGCAGGGCGGGGTGCAAAGCTGCCGAACCTGTTCTGTGAGGTCAATGAAAATATGAAAGCGTACGGAGTGACAAATCACCGTCATACGCCAGAGATTGAGGAGCAGCTCGGTTATGCGGCAGGCAAAGAGATCGTTGTTAATTTTACCCCGCACCTTGTTCCGATGAACCGCGGTATCCTCGCAACCGAGTATGCAGCACTGGTAAAAAAAGCAGATGGCAGCCTTCCTTCTTATGAGGAAGTAAAGGCAGTCTATGATAAATATTATGGCAAAGAAAAATTTGTCCGTGTGCTGGAAAAAGATGTCTGTCCGGAGACAAAATGGGTAGAGGGCAGTAATTATGTAGATGTTAATTTTAAGATTGACGAGAGAACCGGACGTATCGTGATGATGGGCGCACTTGACAACCTGGTAAAAGGTGCAGCAGGACAGGCGGTACAGAACATGAACCTGTTATTCGGTTTTGATGAGGCAGAGGGCTTAAATATGGTTCCGATGTTCCCGTAAGCATCATAGATAGATGCATAGTAATTAAAGATTACATAGTAATAAAGATTACATAGTAATACACTGAATTATATTTTTAATAAGAGGTAAAAAGTAACTGGACGAAACAGTTATGCTGGAAAAGGAATCAAAGACATGGAAGAGAAAAAAGTAAACATCCGTGAGATGACAATGGAGGATTTTGAGGAGGTACATGCACTGTGGATGGGGATTCACGGGTTTGGAATCCGGAGTATTGATGATTCGAAAGAAGGTGTGGAACGCTTTATCAGACGCAATCCGACCACGAGTATGGTGGCGTGTGAAAACGACAGAATCATCGGTGCAATCCTGTGCGGTCATGACGGCAGACGCGGATGTTTATATCATGTCTGCGTTCATGAGGATTACAGAAAGCAGGGCATCGGACAGAAGATGGTGGAAGCGTGCCTTGCGGCTTTAAAGCGTGAACATGTCAACAAGGTCAATCTGATTGCATTTAAGAAAAATGACATCGGAAACCACTTCTGGCAGGGAATGGGATGGACGTTCCGCGAGGATGTCAATTATTATGAATATGTCACAAACGAAGAAAACCAGACCGTATTTAATCCGTAAAACACAGGAACAGACAGTGCGAAAAATACAATTTTTACATGAAGGATTTGAGTTACGCACAAACTTGAGATGCAAATGAAAATTTTGTTTACATTAGAAAGCAGTGCAGGAATGGAGGTTACAATGAAACAGATCAAAGGCGGCGTGACCGCAGCAAAAGGATTTAAGGCAGCAAGTACAGCAGCAGGAATCAAATATAAAGACAGAACAGATATGGCAATGATCTACAGTGAAGTACCATGTGCAGTGGCAGGAACATTTACCACAAACATTGTAAAAGCTGCCCCGGTCAAATGGGACCAGCATGTAGTATATGACAGTAAAAAGGCACAGGCAGTCATTGTCAATGCAGGTATTGCAAATGCATGTACCGGAGAAGAGGGGATGGGTTACTGCAAAGCAACTGCAGAAAAAGTAAACAAACTGCTTCAGATCCCAACCGATGAGGTGCTTGTGGCATCGACCGGAGTCATCGGTATGCAGCTTCCGATCGACCGCATCTGTGCGGGAGTTGAAACGATGGTCCCACAATTAAATGGCGATATCGAGAGCGGACATAATGCAGCACTTGCGATTATGACGACCGATACACATGAAAAAGAAGTAGCTGTTGAGATTGAGCTTTCCGGCAAAACCGTCACAATCGGCGGCATGTGCAAAGGTTCCGGCATGATCCATCCGAATATGTGTACCATGTTAAGTTTTGTGACAACCGATGCTGCAATTTCACAGGAGCTGCTGTTAGAGGCATTAAAAGCGGACGTGGAAGATACCTATAACATGATCTCCGTGGACGGTGATACCTCCACAAATGATACCTGTCTCCTGTTGGCAAACGGAATGGCAGAGAACACAAAAATTACTGAGAAAAATGCGGATTATGAGACCTTTACAAAGGCGCTCCGATTTGTCAATGAGACACTCGCAAAACAGATGGCAGGAGATGGAGAGGGAGCAACTGCGTTGTTTGAGGTAAAAGTAATCGGTGCCGAGACAAAAGAGCAGGCAAAGATCTTAAGCAAATCCGTCATCACATCAAGCCTCACCAAAGCAGCCATCTACGGACACGATGCAAACTGGGGCAGAATCCTCTGTGCCATGGGCTACTCCGGCGCACAGTTTGATCCGGAAAAAGTAGACTTATTCTTCGAGAGTGCTGCAGGAAAAATGCAGATCATCAAAGACGGAGTCGCCGTCGACTACAGCGAAGAAGAAGCAACCAAAATCTTATCCGAACCCGCAGTCACCGCCATCGCCGACATCAAAATGGGTGCTGCACAGGCTACCGCCTGGGGCTGCGACTTAACCTACGACTATGTAAAAATTAACGCCGATTACCGCTCATAGGCAGGCAGATATGAGGCCAACGCGAAACTCTTCAAAAAACTGGCGCTGCTGTGGTCACAGCAAACACAACCTGAATCAGAGTTTCGTACGGCAATATCAAGATTTTATAGAGGAGAACCAAACTAATGGAAGATAACAATATGAAGGAACTTTTGCAGAAAGCCGAAGTGCTCATCGAAGCACTTCCATACATACAGCGTTTCAACCGTAAGATCATTGTGGTAAAATATGGTGGAAGCGCCATGGTAGATGAAGAATTAAAAAAACACGTCATCCAGGATGTCACCCTGTTAAAACTGGTTGGATTCAAGCCGATCATCGTGCATGGCGGTGGCAAAGAAATCAGTAAATGGGTTGGCAAAGTCGGCATGGAGCCTGTATTTATCAATGGACTCCGCAAAACGGACGAGGCAACCATGGAGATCGCCGAGATGGTATTAAATAAGGTCAATAAATCACTGGTGACACTGGTACAGGAGCTTGGCGTCAATGCAGTCGGCATCAGCGGAAAAGACGGTGGACTGTTAAAAGTAGAAAAGAAATACTCAAATGGTGAGGATATCGGTTTTGTCGGTGAGATCACAGAAGTAAATCCGCAGATTTTATATGATCTGCTGGAAAAAGATTTTCTCCCGATCATCTGCCCGGTAGGAATGGATGCAGAATACAACAGCTATAATATCAATGCCGATGATGCGGCATGTGCGATCGCAAAAGCGGTAAAAGCTGAAAAACTTGCATTTTTAACCGATATCGAGGGCGTTTACAAAGATCCGAAAGACAAAGATACACTGATCTCTGAGCTTCGTGTATCAGAGGCGAGAGAACTGATCGGGGACGGATTTATCGGCGGCGGCATGCTTCCGAAGTTAAACAACTGTATCGATGCGATCGAGAACGGTGTTTCAAGAGTACATATCTTAGACGGACGTATCGCACACTGCCTGCTTCTTGAAATCTTTACGAACCGCGGAATTGGAACTGCCATTTTAGGAGATAAGGAGACGAAGTTTTATCATGAATAAAGAAGGATATATCAATGAGGCGGAGAAAAATATCCTCCACACATACAATCGTTTTTCACTGGTATTAGACCACGGTGAGGGTGTTTATCTGTATGATACAGACGGAAAAGAATATCTGGATTTTGCGGCAGGCATCGCAGTGCAGGCATTTGGATACGGCAACAAAGAGTATGGGGATGCCTTAAAAGCACAGATCGATAAGATTATGCATACATCAAACCTGTATTACAATGTGCCAATCATCCATGCAGCAGAGCGTGTGAAAAAAGCGAGCGGGATGGATCGTGTGTTCTTTACCAACAGTGGTACAGAGGCAATCGAAGGTGCAATCAAGGCAGCAAAAAAATACGCTTACACGAGAGACGGACATGCAGGACATGAGATCATTGCAATGAATCATTCTTTCCATGGAAGAAGTATCGGAGCACTCTCCGTCACCGGAAATAAACATTATCAGGAACCGTTTGAACCGTTAATGCCGGGTGTGAAATTTGCAGACTACAATGACCTTGACAGCGTGAAAAAACGGATCACGGACAAGACATGCGCGATCCTGTTTGAGACAGTACAGGGCGAGGGCGGTATTTATCCGGCAACAAAAGAATTTATGGAAGGTGTCCGGAAACTCTGCGATGAGCATGATATTCTTCTGATCTTAGATGAGATCCAGTGCGGTATGGGACGGACCGGTGAGATGTTTGCATGGCAGCATTACGGTGTGAAACCGGATATCATGACAAGTGCAAAAGCGCTTGGCTGCGGTGTTCCGGTCGGAGCATTCCTGATGACCGAAAAGGTGGCAGAAAAATCTTTAAAACCGGGCGATCATGGAACGACTTACGGCGGAAACCCATTTGTCGGTGCTGCAGTTGATAAGGTGCTTGAGATGATGGAGCGCGACCACATCACAGACCATGTGAAAGAAATCACACCATATCTGGAAGAAAAATTAGATGAACTGGTAGCTTCCTACGATTTTCTGACAGCACGCAGGGGACTTGGACTGATGCAGGGTGTGGTATCCGAAAAGCCGGTCGGACAGATCGCTGCAAAGGCACTGGAGGAAGGACTGATTGTGATCACGGCAGGTTCAGACGTACTCCGTTTTGTACCACCGCTCATCATCGAGAAACAACATGTGGATGAGATGATCGGAAAACTGAAAAAAGCATTGGATCAGATGTAAGGAATCATAGACTGCACGCGGATGTGTGCAGTCTGTTGTCGTAAAACGAGGAATAGGAAAATGGGATTATGAAGAACATACAAAAGAGAAGTGTAATTGCAGCCATAGTGGTTTGCGCAGGAGCAGCCATTATGGCTGGTGTCGTTTCAAAACAGCCTGTAAAAGAGACGACATTTCCGTTGCAGGCAGAAGAACCGGGCACAGAAGGAAAACAGCCGGATGTGAAAACAGATGCATACGATCTGGCAGATACAGACCTGACCGTGTGGTATGAAGATCCATCTTATGAAGATTTTTTTGAATATGCAGCCAGACAGTATTTTGAACAGACGGGTGTGAAGGCAGCTTTCAAATGTCAGGATACTCTGGATTATATCGGGATGATTTACGACAATACCATGCAGGGAGAGGATTATCCGGATGTTTATCTGTTAAATGGCGATGAGCTTGAGGAGGCATATTTATATGGTCTTGCCATGGAAAATGAGGATGGAGGATCTTATGAGGGGGCATCCCAAAAGTCAGTGAAAGCTTCCACCTATGAGGATAAAATGATTGGATATCCGCTCAGTTACGATGCAAATGTGTTTGTTTATCAGAACGGATATTTTGAAAACCAGCCGGAGTCACTGCAGGCGATCATTGATTATTCTAATGAGAATGAACCGGGAGAAAATGTGGAATACCTGTTAGAGTGGGATGTAAATGATGCATTTTACGATTTCCCGTTCGTTGGGAACAGTGTAACGTTTGAGAAAACGGCGCCGGAAACGATGAATGTGGCCTATGATGAAGATCTGTATCAGAAAGATCTTGAATACTTTGAAACCATTTTAGGATCATTTTCCTTAGACATCAATTCAGTCTCCATGGACAGCATTTTAGAACATTTTAAAGCCGGAAAAACACTCTGTGCGTTTGTAAACACAGATTCCCTGCAAAAATTAGACGATATATCTTATTCTGTGATGGAGATCCCGGCACTGAATGAGGAACTTCCTTCTATCGGATGTGCATCTACGGATATGTTTGTTGTCAATGATTTTTCAAAAAATACGGGGGGCGGCGCGTTTTGCCTTGTGCATCGCGCCGAGCGCCTTGCGGACGTGATATGC
>ENA-UOJJ01002813-UOJJ01002813.1-human-gut-metagenome-genome-assembly--contig:-CS66-NODE-2813-length-20374-cov-76.946208_pt1 | contig 20374 bp, 19 predicted proteins | sample MGYA00242343_ERZ723890 | MGnify/ENA metagenome assembly ERZ723890 | reverse complement strand
TAAATACCCACAAGGTACCTGGAATAAATACCGGGTACCTCCCACACCACCCAACACAAAAACAAAACAAAATCATACTAACGCTAACTAAGGTACAATATCTACCTATCCCCTCTATAACTAATATACCATCTATTAATATAATAATACCCAATACATATATCAAGGTACCTCACCGGGGGTTTTGGGGATTTAGGCAAACAAGGCTAGGCAAACTTACCTTACTATACAAAGCCACTCAACTCACTATATAGCCACTATACCATATAGCTCTACTACACACTTTAAAGGCAATCACAAAAAGGCCTATGTGATGATAATTTTTCGTCCCCTAATGGCCTCTAAATCCGATTGCCTTGAGTACCCTTTATATATATTATATTATAGATTGCATTCAAGGTAATTCGAAGGTAGGGGATTATATAATACAGATATGTTATGTAGCTTCTATGTATGTAGGTAGTATAGCTTTAGTACATCGTCGATTAATGGCCATCACAATTTACCTTGATTACCTTCACCAAGTTATTATATTATGTATTATATAATAAGTATTGGGTTGGGGATTAGGTAAATAGGATTTGTGATTGGGCAATTAAAATATTAGGTTTCAAGGCTAAAAGGTTTATAGGATTTAAGGCCTTCATGGGGCATATTTAGGTAATATTCCTAGTAACTCTGTATTTTATTTGCTTAGTATTTATATTAGCATTAACTTTTGTATTCTAGGACAATTTTGTGATTTAGGGGTACCTAGATTGCCTAGAGCCATTAGTTATTATATAATATATAAGCAATAAGGTAGGGAAGGTAAATGGCAATCTCCATTCATGGCCTCAAGGATTAAGGCAAATATAATTCAAGGCCCTCAATAACCTACGAAGGCAATTGAGGTTATTGCATATATAATATATTATATTTATATTTGCATTGTAATAATAACTAATTAAATATAGACGTATGAAAACAATTAATCAAATTTCAAACCTCATCATCCTTACCCTAGTAAATTACGTTAGGGATTATCCATGGGCATCCTACATTGCCAATTCACTTTCACAATTCGATTTGATATTGCCAGAACTAATGCAATCGAAAGCTAAGGAAATATCCATCTACCTTAACACAGATGATTGCCTTATGGAATTCTCATCCGAAATCCCTGACCCAGAGGAAATTGAACCCGATTTTACCTTCAACATCGAGTATATAACCTTTCAGGTATACTTCGATTAATTACTTAACCCAAGGGGGCATCTAGCCCCCGTTTTATATTATATACATATGGAACTCAACGAATTACAAAATCGATTAACTAACATCATTACAGGTATCTCTAATCTGGGACCTAGAATCATCCAGGGCATTACTCAAGGCTTTATTAAATACTATATCCCGGACCAAATCTGGGTAATATCCATTACCGATATCGAAGGTATTGAACAAACCGCTATCGAATATTATACCTGGGACGAAGAAAAGGATGGTCCTATACCTGGCATTAAACTTTTCAAGGATTTCAACATTTACCTTGAACGAGAATATTGCGAATACTAACACATTGCCCCAGGCCTAACTTAGGTACCTGGGTTTTTACTTACGCTAACTTAGTAAGCCCTTATAGGCTATCCTAATCTCTATAGGCTTACCATAGTCCCTATATGGCCTTATTGAATTAGGACCTAATAGGTTATTAGAGGGCAATAATAGGGATATAGCTAATGGGCCTTAATTCTTTATCACCTTAGTCCATATATGGCCTTATCAATATACAGGTATATAATACACTCTCAAGAGGACAGGCATAGGCCATATAGGAATATCCATATACATATCATATATGCCCACTACAAGGCGTGCGAAGATTCCCCTTGTGAACCCCCAAAATTAAGTGCAAAAATTAAGTGCACAATATTTTCTATTTTATGAATTTTTCACAAAAATAATTTTGAAAATAAAAATATTCATTTTCTCAAAAATTTTTCTTGAAAATGTTTGTAGATTAAAATAAAGTCCGTATCTTTGCAATGTGAGAAAAACAAAGCGATATTTGAATGAATTTTTAATTAAAACTTTTTAAGAAAATAATTTTCTAAAAATTTTGTAGATTAAAAAATAGTTCTTATATTTGCAATACAGAAACGAAACAAATAATACCTTATTAGAATAGTTTAAAAAGTCTTGAGGGTCTATTTGAAAAGGTAATAAAAATAATTAATAATAAAACTTTCAAGCAATTTAATATGAAAAATCAAATTAATAAAGTGAGTGTAGAAAAAGCAGTAGCAACCAGTAAAGCAAATAATTTAATTGCTTTAGATGTTTTAAAGTCTGTGAAAGAAAAAAATCAAGGTCTTTTCAAAACAGCTTTAGGGACAAAAACAGAAATTTACAAAAAAGATTTATTTACAGGCGCAAACGAAAAGCAAATCAAATCTTTGCGAAAAAAGTTTAGAAATGTTACATTTAATTTTCTTTCAACTATCGCAACAAATAATGCAGATAAAAAATTAATTGAGGGCTTTATAGACTTTTATAAACAAGTCTACGTTTTAAATGATTTTTCATTTAATTCTATTGCAAGCGAAAATACAAAAGAAGAAAAGAAAGCTATTCTAATAAAAGGGCTTGAAATAGTGAAAAACTCCTTGAAGTAAAAACAAATCAGAGTAGGGAAATATTTCCCTACTCACTTAAAAAATAAAAGTTATGATATTAAATATATTTTTATTTGTTGGAATAATTTATTTAGTTATTCAATGCTATAAAGACACAAAAGAAATTTTAAAAGACAATAACGAAACATTTAAAGATTGAAAGAAAGCAAAGGGACACATAAAAGTTTGTCCCTTACTTTTTATTTTTAAATGTTAAATTTAACGGAACCGTACTCCCCTTTTAGTACCACAACTTTCGAAGCCCTCACATTAAGGGGTACCTTGAAGGCAAATTACATAGTTTACTACCCCCACAAAAATCACTCTTCGTGATAAGGGCATGCCAAGATATCCCACACCACACATGCCCACATAACACACAAAGAAACCAGAGAATAAAACATCCCTGGCTCTCATCCACCCTACCCCTCTGGCAGATTACAATATCAAAGTTCTTTCTATAAACCAAAAACTTATAAAGATATGGAAGAAAAAAATTTATTCAAACTAGCACGTGCAATTACAGATACAGGTACAGATACTGTATCTTCAAAAGGTGGTACTGTAACCTACCGTATCACTTCCCTCAAAAGGAAACTGGTAAATGGCAAAGTAGTTTCAACCTCTACACCCTCTTGTAGTTTGGGCTCAGCCTCCGTAAGTTGGGCTACTTGGGGAGGAGTTACCGTTGGAGATGGTTACTTAGATGTAAAAATTAACTATTCAGAAAATACTGGGTCCTCAAGATCTACTACTCTGATATTTGACCAGGATGGATCTGGTAACAAAATCAATCTCACGGTAACTCAGGGATCCGGTGTAACCTATAGTGGATACATAAAAACGGTTTCAAACACATTGCCTTTAGGTGGTAATAAAAATGATACTGCTCAAATCATTGTAATGGCCTATTTAAATGGTAGTGATGGGTCTAAAAAGCCAGAAACTCCCCATGTGGGTAGTGCTCCCGATTGGTGCGCAGTATCCGTTGCCCAAGTGGGTACTCCTGAGAACCATTACAGGTTAACCCTGACTGCTTTATCGAGTAATCAAACTGGAGCTAACCGTTCAGGGCATATCTTCTTAACCTGTGGGGATGCTAACCTTAGTATACCAGTTACTCAGGAACCGTCTAGAATTACAGCTAACATCATAATAAGCGTAAGTAAAAGCCCAACCTCTAACACAACTGGCAGTTGTAATATAAGGTCAGATAAACCAGTAGCTAGCGATATAACCTTTAGATTACAGATTCAATATGGTGTATCATCTGGTGATGTAAGAGAGTATGTTTATATTTTAGCCAAAGGTAGTACAATTTCAAGAAATAACTTTGCCATTCAAAATGGAGCTGATCTTCAAGTAGTAGATTATGGTTATTCTCCTCAAGAAGACTCTAAGTACATATATAGTGTGTCAGTCATATAATTAATTCAGTAGGCTAATTAGTAACCCACATACCCAAAATATCAGAGCCAAGGTATATGCAACAGAATACCTATGCCAGGGATACCAGCAGGTAATATAAGAATCTACTTTTAGTATTTCTGGATGTTCTTCCTCGTATTTTTTATCTTCTTCTCTAGAATCATACTTATATAATATGAAGAAAGGTAAGAATACGAGGAAGATTATTAAAGCAACTGGGAACAAGAGTAGGAGAAGAATCTCCCACCCTTGCATTGATGTCCCAGCATAATTACCATCTCTGTCAAAAAAGTATCTCATAGTAATTTGTATTTTATGTATCTGATTAATAGATAAATCGGAAATAGAGGTAATACTATCCATACCGAGATGAATAAAACGAGAGAGTGTATTTTGTGAGTATAGGGTAAATAATCCAAGCAAGCCCTTACAAAAAATACCGTGAATGGCAAACATACCAAATAAATTATTGCTAATACTGTAGTCATTGTTCTTTGAGGTATTTGTTAATAATCTTGGTAAGCTTCTTATCAAATTCAATCATCATATCGAAAGCTTTCGAATCTTTCATACTTCTAATTTCCTTATCAAGGAGTTCTATGTTTCTCTTGATTGAGAAATAGGCCTTGTATGCAAGGAATACTCTTTCATTTTCTTCGGTGAGTGGAAGAATTTCCCCCTTTTGCCCATCCAATCTTGGATATGTATCATCAGGGCCCAAGGTTCTTGCAACTTTTACCCGGTTACTGAGCATTGCAAATCCACCTTTTTTATCAATAGATTCCACTGTAACTTTCTCAATGATGGGTCTTCCCGATAATGTGAAGAGAACCTCATCCCCCTCTTTAAGCTTTTTGATTTCTTTCTTTTCTTTTTTCATATCTTTATTTATTAAGAATTTCTCTTTATGCAAATATACGAAATTATTTCTTATTTATTGCATTATCAATCATATTTTTAATAAATTCATAGGCATTGCCCCGGTAATCCTCTAGCATTTTGTATTCCTGTGGAGATAGAAATATTCCGTTTACTTTAAAAGCATCTCTTAGATGCTCTGGTATAGTGCCCTGGTGAGCGATGTTATTATAACGGATAATGAAAAGTTTCTCTCGGTCTTCATCAATAACTCCCAGAGTGTTTACTGGTTGGAGTTTAGTTTGGTAAATACCACCAAAAGCCGAGGGCACCATTAAAATATTTCCGGGAATTTTAGTTACCCAGTGAGAATAATCTGGAGTAATTACCGCAATTTTACCCTCTTTCTCAAGTTCTTTATCATAAGCTAATCGATTAAACCAAAAAGCACATTTAAAACAAACTTGTTTTCTTGCCATAAGTTGGGGAATCTCTCTAGTTTCATCGAATTCCTCTAAATTAATTGGTTTGCCACATATCTGGCACTCATTTTTCTTGTCCATATTGCATTATTTTATAAGTTATATATGATAATAGAACCTCGAAACATATTGAAAATGGGTTATAAGCAATACTTTTGTTACTAAAATTGAACCATTAAAACTGATAAGTTATGGATAAACTAACAAATGAAATGATTAAAGACCTTGCTACTCGCTTAGGTCTAGAACCTGCTCTATTGAAGGCTGTTCAATTGGTAGAAGCTGCAGGTAGAGATGGGTTTTTAGCTGATGGTAGGCCTCAAATTCTCTTTGAAGGTCACATTATGTACAAAGAAGTACATAAGAAATTCCCAGACAGAGATTTAGCTTACCTTTGTAAGAGATATTCTACGATTTTCTTCCCTAAATGGGATAAATCGAAGTACTTGGGAGGTGTACACGAGTATAAGAGACTCGAATTAGCCAAAGAAATTGACGAAGAATGTGCATTGAAGTCTGCAAGTTGGGGGATGTTCCAGATTTGTGGATTTAATCATCATCTTTGTGGGTGTAAAGATGTCTTCGAATTTGTTCACAAGGTGTCAGAATCTCATGCAAATCAATTAGAATTGATGTATCACTTCATGTATAATTCTGGTTGTTTGAAAGAACTCAAAGCAAAAGACTGGGCTGGCTTTGCCAAGAAATATAATGGTCCCGGGTATGCCCAGAATGCCTACGACCAAAAACTAAGAAATGCTTACGAAAACTTTAAAGGTAAATTATGAAAAGATGTCATTTTAACAGCTGGGTAGCAAAAGTATTTCTTTTCCCTAGTTACAAAGCCATTACTCTGGTGTATAATTCATTCTTCAAACACAAAGTAGAAGATTGTAAACCCGATGATATCAATCATGAGCGTATCCACCAGGTACAACAGATTGAGTGTAGTATAGTGGGCTTGGTACTTGGTATCATACTCTGGTTATTATTCGATATATCCTTTTGGTGGGTAGTGGCTCTGACTTTTGGATTCTTCTACCTTTGGTATGTTATTGAATACCTAATTATCATGTGCTTTGCCAAGTGGAATAAACAGAACGAAAGATATCATGATGTAAGTTTCGAAGAAGAAGCCCACAACAATGATAAGTATCTGAGTTACTTGGAAGACCGTAAGCCATTTGCTTGGATTAAGTACATTAAATTGAGAAGCTACAAGAAATGAAAAAATTAAAAGTATTAGGGGTGTCTGCTGGTGCAGGCATCCTTTTGTTCCCTTTTAGAAAGAATTTGATAGCTAATATAGAAACTCGAGGAGTATTTTATACTAAAGGCTTAGAGCAGTGGAAATTGAACTTTGGTGGTATACCATATTATAAAGATGAAACCTTCCCAGATTGTAAGCCAGACATCATACTTTCAAGTCCAGACTGTGGAGCATCTTCTATTATGAGGCTTTCAAAAGTAAAAGAATTGGGCAATCCCCAAGAGAATAAATCCCTGAATCTAGTAATTCAATCAATCTTACATTATAAACCTAAGATATTTCTTATTGAAAACTTACCTCGTTTGCTATCTTTGCTCCCAAAAGAATATCTTCAAAAAACTCTTGAAGACTATAAACTTATTTTTCACGAAAGAAGCGTTTCTGACTACGGTAACTCACAGTTATCACGAAAGAGATTACTTATCATTGGAGTACATAGAAAAACGGGTAAGAAATACTTGAATGCTTTTGATGAAGTATTTCAAGTAAAAAACCCAACAACTACTAGAAATTTACTTAAACCACTCACATTCTCTCAGGAAAATAATACTAACCAGATTCCGTTCATGAGTAAAACTCTGGCAATGTATGACTATCGAAAGCTTCCTGAAAAGAAGAATCTTACAGTAGCAAAGATACATAGACTCTGGGTTAGAGATTTTAAAGATGAAAAGAAGTGGCCTATCAAAACTGCAAAGATGAGTACTCTCCCAGGAGTATATCGATTGGAGTATGATAAACCACCATTAACTCTCAGACCTGCAGATAGGCAATTTAGACCAGATGGATACCCCTTGGGAATCGAAGACTTCAAGGCAATTATGGGATTCCCTGATAAATTCGAAATTTACCTTCACAAGAATGGTGATACCTTCGAAGGTGATTTTAAGGATTACCATTACTGGCTTAACAAGGCAAGGTATACAATTGCCAAAGGGGCAGTAGGGGAAATAGGTATTTGGTTCAAAAAATGCCTCAAAAAGGCAAATACCAAGAAACCTTGAGTTTCAGCTTTATATATAAAGTCTTATATATAAGTTTCTGGGGTGCCTTGAAATATATAGATATATAATATACTACGTATATATATCTATATATTTATCTGCGTATATATAGCTATTCATATATCATATCGTAAGTAGTATATTTGGATATTATCTCACTTCGTTCGATAAAGGTAATCGCTAAGCGATTACCGAATAGATAGTATCATTAAAGCGTGCGAACTTCCTAAAATTTTTGAACATGAAGAATTTAAAGAGGGCCTTGTTCATTGTACTTCTAGGATTTACTATTTACCTTTGCTTCAGGAATTACAAACTTTCTCGAGAGGTTGATTCCCTGGAACTAGCGGTCAATGAAATCCCAGATACAGTATACACAGAGAAACCCTTCAAACCAGAGAAGAAGTACTCAGAAAAAGTTGAACCAGGTAAAATCTTAGTTCATGATAATAAGCAGCCAACTCTCTTTCCTGATTCCATGCTAAGGCAGCCAGTTATCAGTAACCAAGATTCCCTGGTTCAAATTGTTTTGAAGAAAGATAAGTTGAACTTAAGTCTGTTCAATAAGGAGACTAACACTTATTCAACTAGACTATTCCCAATCGACTTAGATAAGTACAACTACAACTGGTATGAAGGTCAATTAACTCGAAAGAAAGTTGCAAGGTTATCACTTAGTCCATACGTTTATGGCAAATACAGACCTTTCAATAATCTCTTCGATATGGGAGCTGGTCTTTCAATCAAGACTAAGAGATTTAATTACAAATTCGGAGTCAATACCTTTTACTATCCGAAGATAAAATCTGGTATAGGTACTGACATCGAATTTCAAATAACGTATAACTTTTAAGTAATGGCAAAGACTATCTCAGAAACTAGAACTACATTAACTCGGGAGGAGCTATCAAACCTATCTCGAGTTTCTAGTGATGTTTTCTTTTTTAGCCTTTTTTGCTATGTGATACATCCAGTAAGAGGAAAGGTAAGATTCGATTTATACCCCTTTCAGAAATCCGTTCTCTACAATTTCATTGCCCAACGATTCAATATCATTCTCAAATTCCGTCAGGCAGGAATTACAGAACTTATTTCTATGTACTGTCTTTGGTTGGCGATGTACCATCCCAACAAAAAGATAAACATTATCTCTATCAAAGACACAACTGCTAAGAAGGTGCTTAAGAAGATTAAGTTCATGTACAAGAATCTTCCATGGTACCTTCAAACTCCCATAATCAATGGTAGAGCTGGAGAATACGGTTCTGCTTCCATGATAGAATTTGATAATGGGTCATTTATTGAATCAATTCCGACATCATCCGAAGCCGGTCGTTCGGAATCCCTTTCTCTTCTGGTAATTGACGAGGCAGCAGTAGTAAGATGGGCTGCTCAAATTTGGGCTGCTGCATTCCCTACTCTTTCCACTGGTGGAGCTGCCATCGTCAATTCCACTCCCTATGGAGTTGGTAATTTCTATCACTCAACTTGGGTAGATGCCATTGCAGGAGGTAATCCTTTTAACCCAATTCGATTATACTGGCAAATGCACCCAGAACGAGATATCAATTGGTATAACCAAATGTCTTCTGCTTTGGGAGCAAAACGAACTGCACAAGAAATTGATGGTGACTTCTTATCATCTGGTAATACAGTCTTCGACTTAGCCGATATTAAAGCTATCGAAGACTGCCTTAGTGATTACCCAGTTATTAAGAAGAGATTTAATGGTCAATACCGACAATTCTGTGAACCCGAATCAGATAAAGAATATTTCATTGGTGCAGACGTTTCAACTGGTAGAGCTTCTGACTACTCTTCATTTACTTGTATGGATAAGCTAGGAGAAGAACAAGTAGTATATAAGGGAAGAATGGCAGTGGGAGCTTATGCTAAGTTACTTGGTGATACTGGGAAGTTGTTTAACTGGGCAGTAATAGCTCCAGAATCCAATGACGTTGGTTTATCAGTAACTTCTAAGCTTCAAGATGAAGGCTACCCTAACCTTTACTACTACCAGAAGATGCTAAAGAAAAAAGGTAAAAGTAGACCTGAAATGGATAAATCCCCTGGTTGGTTAACCACCCAAAAGAATCGTTCAGTGATAATAGAGAACTTGGAAGAAGATATTCGATTAGATCATGTAATCATTAAGGACCCATTCTTTGTACAAGAAGCTTATACTTTCATCTATGATGGTTTAGGTAGACCTGTTGCAATGGGTAAACATAGGGCTAACAATTCAGCTGTAGATGTAGACCTTGAAGGAGATGTATATGCCGATGATGATATCTTTGGAAAAGCAATATGTAATCACATAAGGAAAGGAAAAACTAACGTAATCGTACAACCAAGATGAAAAAGTACTTCAATTTTAGTTGGGGTTGGGGACGTAAGAAGGACCCTCCCAAGAATGGTACATCCTCTAATAAAGAGGAGAAGCCTGCCACATCGATTTCGCCTGGTAGGGTTTCAGTTGACGATGATAGCGATAACTTAATTACATCATTACAAGGGTTGACTAAATTAGTTGAACCCTCTTTTCGTGTTGATGTGATACCTTTAATTCGGGATTTATATAAGGTAAATCCTGATATGGGCATTGCATTGCAAGATATGTTTAAGTTAGCTAACACCAGTCATACAGTAACTTTCCCTAATAATACCGATGAAGAGGCTTCAAAGATGAGAGAACATCTTAAGAAAACCACCAAGGGATGGACCAGATATACTGCTGGTATAGATGGTTTAGTTAATAAAATGATTGTTCAACTTCTTGTAAGTGGGGCAATATCCGTAGAAGGAGTACCAAATGATAAGCTTGATGGTTTGGCTACTGTATTATTCCTTAAGCCAGAACACATCAAGTTTAAACGTGAATTAAATGGGGTGTATGCTCCTTACCAAAAGAATATAAATTTCTTTGTTAAGCAACAAGATTACATTAAGCTTAACCCAGAAACCTATTTCTATGTTGGTATGTTCAATGATACGGATGAACCTTATGGAGTTCCTCCATTTATGTCTGCATTGGATTCTCTCAAGGGTCAGAATGATATGAAGGTTAACTTCAAACATATCATGGAGATTTGTGGTATGGTTGGTTTCTTAGAAGCTAAGATGCAGAAATCTCCACAAAGACCAAATGAGAGTATAAAAGCTTATGAATCCCGATTATACCATGAACTTAATATCCTTAAACGTAATGTTAAAGAGGGTATGAAGGATGGAGTAGTTGCTGGTTACATAGATGACCATGAATTCAAACTAAATTCTACTACTAAGGAGCTCGGTAATATCGAGAAGCCTTGGAATATGAACCAACAATCTGTAGCAAATGGGTTGGGAGTTAATGGCTCTATAATTGGGGTATCATCTACTACTGGTGAAGGTGCAACTGGTATAATGCTGTCTAAGATGATTAGCCAGTTAAAAAATATCCAAATGCTTGTAGCTTATGTATTGGACCGACTTTATTCTCTAGAACTGCGTCTGGCAGGCTTTAATAATAAGGGAATGAAGATTGATTGGGGAACTTCTACAGTTTCTGATGAAGTTAAAATCCAACAAGGTCTTCAGTATAAGATACAGAACCTTGACTTATTGTATAAGGCTGGTATCATTAGTCAAGAGCAATATGCTTGGGCAATGGGTTATGATTCTCCTGATGAGAAAGAACCAAGAGTTTCACTTGAGGACCAATTTGCTAAGGGAGGTAATACAGACCCACAAGAGGGTACCAAGAAGAAACAAAGGCAGGATGATAAAAACCAATCTGCTCGTAGGTCAAGAGATAAGACAAACCCGGCTCCTTCTCGAGGAGACCAAAATACTAAAGCAAGATGAGTAAATTCACAAAGAAAAACAAAGAGCATCTTGATTCTATGGTGATAGGTCAAGGCCATACCATTATGGCTGGGTATATCCCAGAAGCAGTGGGAGCCCAGACTTTCTCCGAGAATTATTACAAATGGAAGAATCCTACACCGGACACCATTGCTCAATTTGGATTTTGGGGAGGGGATATAGATTATAATACCTATTACCCTAACCTGGATAAATCGGAATTAACTCCAAAGGATGAAGAGTTTATCGAACCTATGTTCCGATTACTTTCAGAAACGATTGTATCTAAGAATTGGAACCCGACAGACTTTAGTCAGAATGGAGTACTAAAGGCTTCTATGAAGATGTTGCTTGGTCAAACAGTAAACTGTGACCATGAAACCAACATTGGTAATGCTATTGGTGCTGTATCACAAGTAATGTGGCAGGAATCCTACAAAGACGGTAGCTTTACTATACCCGCTGGTATCAACGGTATTCTGAAAATCGATGGTAAGGCAAACCCAAGAATTGCTAGAGGCATCCTTATGGAACCTCCTTCAATCCATAGTAATTCAGTTACTGTACAATTTAAGTGGGATAAATCCCATCCCCAAATGGAAGATAACGAATTTTATCAGAAACTGGGTACTTATGACTCTAAGGGAGTTATGGTACGTAGAATTGTTACTGAAATTGTTCGTTACCTTGAGACCTCACTAGTTTCACATGGTGCTGATTCATTTGCCCAGAAAATTGGTTCGGATGGTAAAATCATTAACCCAACCTTTGCCAAAAGAACTTGGGCATCTTATGAAGAATACCGAGATGATAAATCGAAGCAATACTTCTTTACTGATTATAAATCAGATTTAACATCATATCAAGAAAAGAACGATACTCAGGGTTCTTTTAATGATAATGATGCCAATGATAATCATTCAAATAAAGATAACATGAACGAATTACAAAAATTTCTTGAAATCCTTTTTGGGGATAACATGCTTACCCTGGAAGAAGGTAAAGAGATGAATCAGGAAAATGTAATTGCCTGCATTCAGACTTTGGTATCATCCAGAAACGAATTGCAAACTTCGGTAGATAATCTTACTACAGAGAAAACTTCTCTTACGGAACAGATTACCAACTTGAATGCCGAAGTAGCTAACTTGAAGGAAATGGCAACCGTAGGAAAGAATCACATTGCTTCTCTACGTGAAAATGCCGTAGAAACCTACAAGAAGTTAATGGGTGATAAGGTAGATGAGACAATCGTTACGATGCTCAATGCCGAGACTACTGGTATTACTACTCTTATTTCCTTGACCAAGGATTACCAAGCTCGCTTGGAAGAGAAGTTCCCTCTCACTTGCTCAAAATGTGGTTCTAAGGATGTCAACCGTGCTTCCTCAATTGCTGAGGATGATACCGAGGGTAAAACTGGAACCCAGGGTACTGATACCCAACGGAATTCAGAATCTCCGAGTACTAAGAATGTAATCGATAACTTGTATCGAAACAAAATCAAATAACTAATATAAATAATCCGCGTTATGGAAAAAACTAAAATCGTAAACGACCCTCAGCAACTTACTCTCTTTGGGAAAAGAACCCCGAGAGCGGTGATTTACAAAAGTGAGTCACACAAATTGCACCAGGCTTTCAATGTTAAAGCTGGAGAGAAAATCGTACAGGGTATGCCAGTGGCTTTGAATGAAGAAGGTTTGATTTACCCTTGCACTGATACAGCTACTCAAGTTTATTTGGGTGTAGCAGTAACGGATAACGTTAACCCTGCTTATCAACCTCAAAGAAATTTCCCGGTAGAGGTAACAGTAGCTATGGAAGGTTACATGATTTGTAACTGGGTATCAAACGGAAATATCGAAGCTGGCTATGTAACTCCCGATGGAGAATTGCTTAACGATAGATTCGTAAAAGCTAACCAAGCAACTTCAACCCAGTTCATTGCCCTTAATCCAGCAGAAGAGGCAAATGAGGTAATTCAAGTACTCATCAAATAAGAGAAAAGAAGTTATGGAAAATAAAATAGATATTACAAAGTTGAAGGCTCAGGATTTTATGAATGAGCTGCCGGAAATGGTAAGAAGCTTGGAAGCTGTTCGTTCCGGTTCACAGGATAAGAAGCCTGTAGAAGTAACCTTTGAAGAATTGGTTACGGGTAAATGGGGAATTTCACAGGATGAACTCTTCGAAAAGGTGGGCATCAATCCAAAGGTTGATACCATGCAGAACATCTTTACTATGCCTCAGCAGAATATCCGTTGGATTGTTCCGGAGATTATCCGTGCTGCTATCACTCTTGGTATGCATCAAGCACCGTTCTATCCGAACATCATCGCTTCAGACCAATCCATTAACGGATTGCAAGCAATTATGCCGATGGTTAATATGTCGGATGCTGCTCCTGCAAAGGTTAACGAAGCAGAAACTATTCCATTGGGTGATGTTAGCTTCGGACAAAAATCAGTTAGCCTCTTCAAAATCGGAAAGGGTTTCAAACTTACTGATGAAGTTCGTAACTATGTTTCACTCGATGTCTTGGGGATCTATCTTCGTGACTTTGGTGTTCAGTTGGGTTATGCTTTGGATACTTTGGCTATGGACGTGGCTATCAATGGTAACAACCCTGATGGCTCTGAGTCTGCCCCAGTAATTGGTGTATACGAAACAACCAATGGCATTACTTACAAGGATCTATTGCATATTTGGGTTCGTGCTGCTCGTATGGGACGTAACTTTACTACTATGATTGGTGGTGAAGATCAGGCAATTGAAATGTTGAACTTGCCAGAATTCAAAGATCGTCATTCTGGTACAACTGAAGCTACACTGAATGTGAAGTCTCCGGTTCCCAAGAATGCTGACTTCTATATTCACCCGGGTACTCCTGACCAGCAGTTGCTGTTGATTGATACATCGGCTGCCTTGATTAAGCTTACCGCTCGTCAATTGATGTTGGAATCTGAAAGAATCGTTTCTAACCAAACCGAGGCTGTTTATGCAAGCTTAACTACTGGCTTCTCCAAGATGTACCAAGATGCTGCTCTGTTGCTGGCTGCAGATAAGAAGTTCTCCGAATCCAGATTCCCAGAATTCATGAACGTAGATCCTTACCTGATGGTTAATCTTGAATAAGAACGTCCGGTTTCATCTATATAAATTCCCAGAGAGGGTGGGTAACTAAAAAGACCCATCCCCTCTTTAATCACCTTTTATTTTAATCTTAGGAAATATGGCTAAAGATAAATATACATTAACTGTGGGACCAAGAGCTTACAGTTTTCATGACCAATCAACTGGTATTACCATTTGTAGAGGAGAAGAAAAAGAACTCACTCGTCGTCAATTCCGTACACCGAAAATTCAGAAGGCTGTTGCTTCGGGTCATCTGATTATTATTGCCGATAAATCGGAAATCGAAAAGTATTCAGAGGCTGATATCGAAAAGTTGGACAAGAGGTTAAATGCCCAGTTTAAAAAGGGCATGACTTTGGAAAAGCTTTCAAAGGGATACTCTCTTGAAGAACTGAAGCTGGTAGCTGGTTTACATGAAATCGTTGCCGAGAAAGATGATACAGTAGAAACACTTCTCCAGGCTTTGCTGGAAGAATTTGAATCTTCTTCTAAAGGTTAATATATGAAAATTACATAAGACAGACTAATATGAATAACAATCTGGACTTTTTGTACGTTACGTCGGGTCTGGAAGTTTCATTCAGAGTCATATCCAAAGTCCCGGCCAAATCCATTTTTGACTGGGACTTTGGCGATGATAAGGGAGAGGTTTTCAATGGTGGAAGACATGTTTCCTATTCTTATGAAACTCCCGGTTTCTATACAGTAACCCTACATGTAACCAACTCTAATGGTTTAGATATCACCGTAGATAAGACTCTGGTAGTTTGTGATTATGGTCATACGGCATTAGCCGATACAATATATAACTTAATCGACCACTATATTCCTTCAGAGATATCAGAGGGAATGACCAGGGAAGATAAATCTATCTACATCACCAAATGGCAATATTATATTGGTCCTCTAGTAAATCACCAAATTCCTGCAGATAAGTATACTGATGAATTATGGTATGAAGCACTAGAAAACCAATTAATAATGGAATTGGCAGCATGGGACTTTCTCAATGTGAAGATACTTAATCTATTAACAAGTACTTCAGAATATCTAAGTCAATTAACTTCTACCAAAGAACAAACTGGTGATGGTACTTCTAAACCCGAACTTGCCCGAGGTGATAGGATTAAACAAATCACTACTGGGCCTACTGAAGTGCAATATTATGATACCTTGGCAGATGCTACAAGTTCCCTATGGAAAACACTTTCTCAAGCAATGCAACCAGGTGGATTAATAGATGAATTAAGGAAGAACCTTTGTATGTTAGCTTCACGATTGGAAATCTACTTACCGTTCTGTGATGAAGTATTTAGAACCGTAGTCCCAAAAGTAGTTAACAGAAGGCAACCTGGAGTATTAGATGGGCCAAATCCAAGTGCTCCAGTGAAAGGTGGTAAGAAATCAATTCTAACTAAGTTATGACAAAAGAACCCTGGAGAATGGTAAAGAACCGCTCTTGGGATAGATACAAGAAAATTATCACTGACTTCTTAGATTGGGATGCTGGTAGGCAATCCATAACCTGGGCCAAACATGTTAATCAGCTTCTCAGTCATGCCGAAGACAGTATACCTAAATATTATAACATCCAAATCGAGGCATTATGTTACTACAATGCTTTCAGAAACTGGCCTATCAATAAGGCAACTATTTCAGGAGAATTGGATGATGAAAACTTATCAATACTAATTTCTAAATCTTATATAGAACAAATCGGTTATCTTACACCGGAAGGTTATTGGGATTTTAATTGGGAACAAGATAGGTTTGTAATTAATGGTATAACGTATAAGCCTTCTGGAGATACTCAGACTGCTCAGGCAAAGGATGAGGCTTTAGTTTTCATGATTATCCTAAAGAGAGACCGAGATACCAAAGTTGAATTTGTAGAATAAAAATAAAGTATATGGCAAAGATGTTAGTACTGAGGTGGACACCAATTACTACAAACAGTGGAATTTGGTTTGATAGTAATCTGGTTATCCTCAATGGTACCTCTGGAGTTCATATTGAAATGAAAGGTAATGGCAATGATGTAACGGCATTTCAATCGATGACCGGAAACAAATTTGTCACCTGCTTTCAAGATTACTTCGGGGATATCTGGGATAAAATAATACCTCATCCTGGTATAGGCCAGGTAATAAAGTTCCGTGTAAATAGGCTTCCTGATTATGCTTGCATACGGGGAGATATTGAGGACGGTGGAGATGTAGACCTAGAAAATCCGGATGTACCAATGAATGCCTTCTGTGGTTCAGAGGGAGAACCATTCAGGGATATCGATTCTGAATTCTTACTGGGTCGTCAACGTGCAGTAATTAATCCTTAAATTTTATAAAATATGTATGTAAGTAAGTATTATACCTGCGAAGAAATAGACCAGCGGTTATTACAGGGTTACTATGATGACTTTGTTAAAGCTGGCTTTGGAGGAACTATAAATGAGTTCTGGGCCTTCGTACTTTCTATCAAGAATAAGGTAGATAAGAAAGAAGGATACGACTTATCGAAAAATGATTTTACCGATGAGTTGAAGGCTAAACTTGATGGCATCGAAGAACATGCAAATTATATCACTAAAGTTTCTCAGCTTGAGAATGATTTGAAATATCAAACCGAGGAAGAAGTTAAACAGATGATTAGTGATTTGGTTGATGGTGCTGATGATGCCCTTGATACTCTTAAAGAGTTGGCAGAAGCATTGGGCAATGACCCCAACTTTGCAACTACCATCACTAATAAATTAACCGACCTTCGTACTGCTTTAACCGAAGAGGTTAATCGTGCTAAGGAAGCCGAAGCTGCTCTGGGTGCTGCAGTAGCTGCAGTTCAGGATAACCTAGAATATGGGTTAGACCAAATCAATAAGAAGATTGATACCGTTAAGGCAGACTTAAAAGCTGAAATCGACCGAGTTGAGAAGAAGGTAGATAAGAATGCTGAAGACATCAAAGACCTTGAAGATAAGGTAAATCAAGATAATGGTGAACTTGAGAAAGAACTCAAGGACCTTATTCAAAAGGAAAAAGATGAACGTATCGCTGCCGATAATGAGATTAAGGAAAGTGTAAATAACCTTAAGACTCTTCATATCAATGATAAGGCTGCACTCGAGGCAAAGATTGCTGAAGAAACTGCAAATCGTACCAATGCAGATACCGTACTGGATTCTAAGATTAATGAAGAAATCACTAATCGCCAGGCTGATACTTTAGCTCTCCAGGGTAAGATTGACCAAGAGAAGGTAGACCGTCATTCTGAGGACCAAGTTCTTCACAATGAAATCTCTAAAGAGGTAACAGACCGTATTAATGCAGACAATGCTCTTCAAGGTAAGATTGACCAGGAAGCTCAAGCACGTACTGCTGCAGACCAGGTATTACAGAACAATATAGATTCAGAGGCTACTGCTCGTGCTGCTCAGGATTTAGTTCTCGAACATAAAATTGAGGATATAAAAGAGCAGGGTGTAGAAGACAAAGAACAATTACTTAATGCCATTGCTGCCGAGGCTGCTGCTAGAGAAAAAGGGGATAAAGACCTTGATGCTAAGAAGGTAGATAAACGTGAAGGTTATTCTTTGACTAAGAACGACTTTACTGATATCCTCAAAGCTAAGCTTGATGGAATTGAAGAGAAGGCAAACTATATTACCCATCTCTCCCAGCTTATCAATGATGCCGGTTTCCAAACTGAAGAAGAAGTAAATGCTGCTATCCAAAAGATTATTGGTTCAGCACCTGAGGTACTTGATACTCTTAAGGAAATTGCCGATGCACTTGGAAATGACCCCAACTTTGCAACTACTATCACTAGGAAGTTGGCTGCAATCACAGAACAGGTTAACCAAGAAATCGAAGACCGTATTGCAGGAGATGAGGCAAACAGTGCTGAGGTAGCTGCTGAAGTTCAAGCTCGTAAGGATGCAGATACTGCTCTCGAAACTAAACTGAAAGAATACGTAGACAATAAGTCTGCTACTGGTGATGCTGCTATTGGAGTTGTAAGAGATAACCTTAACAAGGAAATCCAAGACCGTAAAGATGCCGATGCCACAATTCAGGCTAACTTGGATAAAGAGATTGCCGAAAGAAAGACTGCTGATGAAGCATATACTCAAAGTCTGGCTAACGTTAACCAGCGTATCTCAGACTTGGCTTTGAGTATGCAAGAGTCTATCAATACATTGCGTAATGAGCTTACTGAGCAGGTAAATGCCAATACTACGGCAATCGCTACTAACCAACATAATATCGAAAGAAATTCAGAGGCAATCACAAATTTAACTAAGACTGTAGGGGATAACTACAAGGAAGTTAAGGATATGATTAACGAGGAAATCGTTGACCGTACCAATGCAGATAGTGCCTTGAGTTCTCGTATCGATACTCTCAATATTGACCTTAATACTGAGAGTGTAGAAAGAAAAGCTGCAGACCAAGTTCTTCAGGTAAATTTGGATAAAGAAGTAGCAGACCGTACTGCAGCCGATAAATCTCTGAGTACTGAGTTCACAGCTAAATTAGATAATGCTAAGCAGGCTTTGGAATCCGAGGTGGCTAATCTTAACACTAAGCTTGAACAAGAAAAGGAAAATCGTATTGCCGGTGATAATGCTTTGGGAGTTCGTATTGATTCTCTAGAGGCAGGTAATACCGATGCTATGAATGAATTAAAAGCAAAGGTAAATGCTAATACTACTGCTATTAATGCAGAGAAAGACCGAGCAATTGCCAAAGAGACTTCTCTTGAGGCAAAGATTGATACCAACCTTCAGAACCATAAAGATGATATGGTGGGTATCAACCAAAATATACTTACCGAAAAGAATGACCGCTTAGCTGGTGATACTGAGTTGCAGAATAATATCGATAAGGAAGCTACAGAACGTGCTAACCAAGATACCCTTATCAATAATGCTTTGGCTCAAGAGAAGGCAGATAGAATTGCTGCTGACCAAGCCTTAGATTCTAAGAAGGTAGATAAGGTAGACGGTAAGGTACTTTCTTCAAATGACTTTACTGATTTACTCTTTGCTAAGTTGGATGGCATTGAGGAACATGCTAACTATATCACAAAGGTATCTGAATTGTTGAATGATTCGGATTTCCAAAATTCTGAACAAGTAGAGGCAGCTATCCAAAAGATTATTGGCTCTGCTCCAGAGGTACTTGATACTTTGGCCGAGATTGCTAAGGCTCTCGGTGATGATCCCAACTTTGCAGCAACTATGACTGCTAAGCTTACTGAGTTGGAGAATAAGCTTGAAGCTGAAAAGAATCTGCGTGAACAAGGAGATAATACTCTGCAACAGACTTTCACTAACTTAAGTAATACTCTTACTACTACGGTAAATGAGTTGAGAACTTTCGTAACTGAAACTCGTACGGAGCTGTTAACTTCCTTGAATGCTACCAATGCTCTGGTAACTCAGAATGCTGCTAATATTCAACGTAATCTGGAATTGATTCAGGGTATTCAGGATAACATTAATGGTAACTATACTGCCATTACCGATTTGCTGAATAATGAAATCGCTGCTCGTAAGGCTGAGGATATTCGATTAGAAGCAAAGATTGACCAGAATACTTCTGACTTAAATACAGAGAGAGAGGAAAGAAAGGCCGCAGATAAAGTTCTCCAGGATAACATTGATGCAGAAGAAGCTGCCCGTATTGCTGCCGA
>ENA-UOJJ01002809-UOJJ01002809.1-human-gut-metagenome-genome-assembly--contig:-CS66-NODE-2809-length-20390-cov-4.472388_pt1 | contig 20390 bp, 16 predicted proteins | sample MGYA00242343_ERZ723890 | MGnify/ENA metagenome assembly ERZ723890 | reverse complement strand
CGAAAGTCCTTGAAACTCAAATCAACAAAATTGAAAAAGAAATTCGCTGGGTTAGTGAGACTGCCGAGCTTAGGGATCAGTTTTTAAGGGTAAAGGACGAGCTTGAACGTTTGAAAGAAAGCCGGAATGAATTCTTTCAGAAAGAGAATGATGTCCGACTTGCAGAACGTGCTCAAAAAATTCTTCCAATATTTGGCTCGCTAAGAGATAAGCAATCGCTCCGTGAAGACGCGATCAAAGAGAATTCCTCTGCGGAGAAAGAAAAAGTTAACGCGACAAAATCTCTAAAAGAGAAAGAACTCAACTTCAAGGCAGCAGAGGAGGCCTTGAACAATGAGAACCTTCAAAAGCCGAAGAAATTAGCGCTGTTCTCGGAAACCGAGTCCTTGGACGTCGAAATTTCTCCGCTTATGAAATCCAGCAGACGCGCACAAGAAGAAAAAACTAAATTAGAAAAGGAGACTGCCGGTTGTGAGAGTCGTCTCAATAAAGCCCAAGAGGATATACGGAAGTTAGAAGAAGACCGTGAGAAACGAGATCGTGAGAAAAACGAAGACATTAAAGGCGCATTCCTTTATCAGCGGAAGGACGAATTAAGGGCCGGAAAAATCACAGCCGAAACTCTTTCAGCTGCATTATCAGATTCCGAAGGCAAAGCTGATAAAGCAAACGAGACCGTCAAATCACAGGAAAAAGAGGCAGAGGCGCTCAGAATCCGAAAGGAAAAAATAGCTTCCGGAATTGAGGCGGACGAAATATTGCTTAAAGAAACGGAAGAGCGTCTGAATGAAATTCTCGACGGAAAGACTCTCGATGAACTTATGCAAGAACAACTGAGCTTTTCAGAGCAGATTCCGCTGCTTGATGCGGTCAAATCTGCGCTAAAAGCCGCTTGTGAACAAAAAGAAGAAATCGGCCGTCAGGAAGATGTGATGCAAAAGGATTCCGTCGAACTGACCGATTGGGGTAGCAAGAAAGAGTGTTATGAAAGAGAAATTCGATCCCTAACTTCGAGGCTGGACGAACTCGAAGCTTTGGTTCAAATCAACGAATTGACTAAGGTTAGAGCTGAGTTGAAGGAAGGAGAACCTTGTCCGGTTTGCGGTTCATTGGAGCATCCCTTTGCCGCAAACCTTCCGCCAGAGGTTGCGACGGCAAAAGAGCGCCTGGTCGGTGTGAAGGAAGAATTGGCGGACCTACAGAAAAATCAAAAAGAGGCCGATAGGAAAATTGACATTCTTAAAGATCGGATGCTTTTTTCTGAAAAGCATCTGAAAGATCTTCGGAAGAATTTGGATTTGGCCGAAGAAGAGCTGAAGCTGAAGTGCGACATAGCAGGTCTGGCACGCGAAGGCGTAACGGAAAAGGCAGCAGCTATTTTGATAACTAAGAAGGAAAGCCTTCTTACCGATATCAAAAAACGTATTGTCAAAGCAAGAGACGCAGAATCTAAGGCTACCGCTGCAAAAGAAAAAATTGCCGGTACAAAAGAAGAGCTTTATCGAGCCGAGATGGCCTTTAGCAATGCCCAAACGAAGGTTGAGTCGGGAAAAAGCCTACTGACGCAAGCTCAAACTGGCAGAGAAAAAGCAAGAACAGAGCTTGAGCAGTTTTGGCGGAAAACTGCTAAAGAGTACGGCTCCGTCATCACTGAGGAAGAGCTTTTTGCCCATGACCCCGAACTCTTCAAACGTTGGATTGCTAAGGCAGCTAAGTACGAAGAACTTTTGGAATCCTGCCGGGAAATTGAGAATAATTTAGCGATCAAAAAAGGCGCCCTCCCGGGACTTATTGAGAGCGTGGAGCTTTTGGAAAAAAGCACTCGGGAAAAGTCGGAACAAGCGGCTGAATTACAGGCTGAACTGAAGTCGAAGCGGTTACAACGCGACAAGCTTTTCGGAACTAAGTTGGTAGAAGTCGAACGAAAAGCCTACGAGATTCTGCTTTCGCAGTTGGCAGAAGCAAAAGACCATGCTTACGAAATCCTTTCTAAGGCTCGAAGCATTCAGGCCGCTGCGGGGCAAAGGCTTAAAACGGCCGAACAGCGTGCTGCAGAAGCTGAAAGAAACCTTCTTTCAGCAAAAACCGATTGGGCGGATGCCCTTAAAAAGGAAAAATTTGAATCCGAAGAAGTTTGGGCAAAAGCTCGTTTAGATTCTGAGGCGATTAATGCTATTCACAAAGAAATTACGGATTACCAGGCTCAATCCCGCAGTGCTGCAGACCGTTTTAGTGAAGCTGACAAGAAGTTGGTAGAAAAAGAATCTCAGAAACTGACGGACAAATCGCTTGAAGTTTTGGAAGCTGAAAAACGAGAGGTTTCAGCTCGGAAAGAAAAACTCCTGGAACAAAAAGGCGAACTGCAGAAAGAGCTGAAAACAGACGAAGAGGCACGTCACAAGCGGGCCGGGATAGAGGAAGACTTAAAGAAGCTGAAACATCAAGTCGCCGTTTGGGAGCGTCTCAACACGATGGTCGGATCGAGCAGTGGAGACAAGTACCGCAGGTACGTACAGAGTTTGGTGCTTTTGACACTGATCAAAAATGCCAATGTCGAGCTGACAAAACTCCACAGTCGATACCGTTTGACTAAGGGTGAAGAGGACATGGAGCTCAAAGTCATTGACTTAGATTTGGCCGATGAGGAGCGTCCCACGGACAACCTCTCCGGCGGAGAAACCTTTATCGTCAGTTTGGCGCTCGCTCTAGGCTTGGCTCAGATGGCAAGCAGCAATGTTCGAATCGACTCGCTCTTCTTGGATGAAGGTTTCGGAACGCTCGATGATGACTCCTTGGAAAAGGCGCTCAATGCTTTGAGCAGTTTGAATGCTCAAGGAAAAACCGTCGGACTGATTTCTCACGTGGATCAGATTAAGGAGCGGATCCCGAGCAAGATTATTGTGAAGCGTTCGGCTCAGCCCGGTGTCAGCCGGTTAGAAGGTGCCGGCGTGAAGCATAGCTGGAGTTAACACCAAAGCTAACTTGTCCAAGCGCTTTTCGGATGCTCAAAACCATCAGAAAGGCGCTTTCTTTGCCCAAAAGCCTCTAAGATAGACGTCCTATCTGAGCGGAAGTTGTATGAAGATTTCGACAAACCAGGCCACGATGATCGGCTGTATTTCCCCGATTTTTTGGGGACTGAGCGTCTCTCTCGTGAGAACGCTTTCTGAGACGCTGGGCGTTGGAAAAGGCTTGGCGATCAATTACCTAATTGCATTGGTTTTTGTATTTCTTCTTTTCGGTATACCTAATCTAAAAGCGATGCCGCTGAAGTACTACATCTGTGGCTTAGGGTGTGCCATTGGTACCTCCATGACCTTTGCATTTTCTCTTGGCTTAGCCAAAGACGGAACGCAGACCATGGAAGTCGGCATGATTAACTATCTTTGGCCGACTCTGACGATTTTGTTTGCCGTTCTTTTTAACGGTCAAAAGGCCAAGTGGTGGGTCGGCATCGGTATGCTGCTAGCGATCTACGGCATATTTGTTGTTCTCTCGGGAAATTTGTTGATTGACTTCAAAGCAATGTGGAGTCATATCAAGAGCAATCCGATTAGTTATTTTCTTGCGTTGTGGGCGGCTATCTTTTGGGCCGCTTACTCGAATTTCACAAGAGCCTGGGCGAAAGGACAAAATCCGACCACGCTGATTTTTGCGTTGGATACAATTTTCTTTAATGCTATCTGGCTTCTTGATCTTGCGCCCTCTTACCTCTGGAATACGAAAGGTGTTTTGTTTGCTGTCGGATCAGCATTGATTATGGGTTCGGCTTACGGCATGTGGACCTTCGGGGTCCAGAAGGGCCGTATTGAAATCATGTCCATCATGTCGTATTTCACGCCGGTTTTGTCCTGTATCTTTGCTTCTCTTCTCATCGGCGCCAAGCTCACTCATGAATTCTGGGTTGGCGTTTCTATTGTTGTGCTCGGCTCGTTTATCTGTTGGGCCGCTACCAGAGAAAAAACTCGTTCATCGCATTAGGCTCACAAAAAAAGATTCACGTCCGAAGAATTTTTTTGCGGCGTAGAATTAAAAAGTAACGGGTTCCGTTATTTTTTATTGACCGAGGTTTTCATGAATAAAACTGTCATTGCATTGGCGCTTCTGTCTGTCTGCTCTTTGGCAAACGCCCACTTCGGAAGTGTGATTCCGAATAAACAAATCGTTTCCGACCCTAAGGATTCCACCCTGACGATTACAACCGCCTTCAACCATCCAATGGAACAAACGGGCATGACGATGGGAAAACCAAAAAGCTTTTCTGTCATCGTCGACGGTAAGAAAACAGATTTGACGAACACTTTGCAAAAGTCAAAAGTTTTGGATAAAGATGCTTGGATGACCCAGTACAGGGTTGCCCGGCCGGGATGCTACAAGTTCGTCCTCGAACCTCAGCCTTATTGGGAACCCGCAGAAGACAAGTTCATTATTCACTACTCTAAAGTCATGGTTCCGGTCTTCGGAGTGGATGACGGCTGGGATGCACCCACAGGCGCAAAGACAGAAATTCTTCCTCTCACGCGTCCGTTCGGCAACTATGCCGGAAATGTATTCCGTGGTCAGGTGATTTTGAACGGCAAACCTGCTCCCGATACGATGGTCGAAGTCGAGTATTACAACGTGGATCATCGAGTCAAGGCTCCGGATGATATCTTCATTACTCAACAGGTCAAAACCGATAAAAACGGGATCTTCTCTTATGCAGTTCCTTGGGAGGGCTGGTGGGGTTTTGCCGCTCTGAATGACGCCGACTATAAGATTAAAAAGGACGGCCAGGATAAGGATGTTGAACTTGGCGCCGTGCTTTGGACAGAATTCGTTAATCCGTCTTTCAAATAATGCATATTGCTGAAGGTGTTCTCTCCGCGCCGGTTTTAATTACCGGTGCGGTTGTAGCTGCCGCAGGTGTTGCCTACGGATTAAAGAAAATTCCAGCGAATCATTTCATGTTGGCCGGGCTTCTCGGGGCAGCGTTTTTTGTTGCGAGCCTCATCCACGTGCCAATCGGTTTTTCCAGCGCCCATCTGATTTTGAACGGACTTTTAGGTGTTGTTTTGGGCTGGGCCGCATTTCCGGTGATTTTCGTGGCTTTACTCTTACAAGCTGTCTTGTTCCAGTTCGGAGGATTTACCGTACTCGGCGTCAATACCGCGACAATGGGTTTAGGGGCGCTGGCAGCATACGGGATCTTTTATGCCATAGCCGGCAAGTCTGCGGATAAAAGATTAAAGTTCGCAGGTTTTTGCGGCGGTTTCAGTGCTGTTCTGATCTCAGGTATTTTGACGGCTTTGGCACTTGCGTTCACAAATGAAGGTTTTGTGACCGCGGCTTGGCTGATCTTTCTGAGTAATTTGCCCGTGATGGTCGTCGAAGGTGTCATTACTGCCTTTGCGGTTGTATATCTCAAACATTCTGATCCTGGGATATTTAATGAAAAATAATTCAGCTTTATTTATTGCCTCTGTGTTTCTTCTCTGCAGTTCGACGGCCGCTAACGCCCATCGGCTGAATGTGTTCGCCTACAGTCAGGCGCACGAGATTTGTGTCGAGACAAGTTTCCAGGGCGGCAAACCCGCACGCGGCGCAGACGTTCGCGTCTTAACAGAGGAAGGGGCGGTCTTTTTAACCGCAAAAACCGAGCAGGACGGTAAAGTCTGCATGGCGCTTCCTGACGGTTTTGAGCCCGCTCCTCTGACAGTGATCGTCAATGCCGGGGAAGGGCACCAGAACCAGTGGAAGCTGAGAAAAGAAGACTTTTCTTTAGGTGCCGACAGCAACACGGCTGTGAGCACTGTAAAACTTGAAATCCTTAATAAAGAGGCCGAGACAAACACAGCATCTCCAAAAATTTACTCTCAGGAAGAACTTGACGCCGCTTTGAAAACGGCCAGAGAGCAGACGGAGATGCAAGTGATTGCCCCGCTGAGAACACAGCTGGCAGAGGCTCAGCAGCCTAAAATCACATGGCGCGATATCGTCGGCGGCTTGGGCTGGTGCTTAGGATTGGGCGGTCTGTTTGCCTGGATATCGACACGCAGACAAAAGAATAAATGACAATAAAAAAGGATTTTTCAGCGGCTTCGAGAATCGCTTCAGCATTAGTTTTCGGAGTGGTCGTTTCTGTGCTGCCAAATATCACGGCAGCGCTCTGCGCGCTGTTCTTTTCTTTTTTGATCATCTTTCTCTTCCCAACTGACGCCAAACATCTTATTAAGCGCTGGCTTCAAATCAATCTTTTTATTCTTTTTATTTGGCTGGTCACTCCTTGGACGACGCCCGGAACTCCCATCGGACCCGGCGAGATCTTTTCTTATGAGGGTGTTTACCTTTCCGCTTTGGTGACGGTTAAAGCTAATGCTTTGTTTTTTGTTTTCTATGCATTGGTCAGTTTGTTGTCTTTCTCTCGGCTGGCAGCAGGTCTTAAGTCCCTCAAGTTTTCGGAGAGCCTCATAGTTATCCTGCTTTTCTGTGCGAGAGGCATCGATATTTTTGAAAGCGAATACCGTCGAATGAAAGAGGCAGCAAAGCTCCGGGGATTTGAGATGAAAGCAAATAAGCGGACCTATCAAACAGTGGCAGCGGTTATTGCACTTTTGTTCGTTCGAGCGGTTCGGCGGAGCCGTGTTCTCGACGATGCGATGAAATTAAGAGGTTTTGACGGCCATATACGGACCCTGAACCATGAAGTTTGGAGATATAAAGATACGTTCCTTTTAATGTTATTTTGCTGTGCTTCGGTGGTATTTGCCTATCTGGGCTGGAGATAAGTCGTGAGTCTTCTGGAAATTAAAAATTTAAATCTGACCTATCCGAACGGAAAGAAGATTTTTGAGAATGCCGAAATCACTCTGCAGCCCGGAGAGAGTCAAGCTCTGTGGAGTCCCAACGGAACCGGTAAAACTTCGCTCTTTAGAGTGGTCACCGGACTCTTGAAACCGCAAACCGCCGATATTTTCTTAGAAGACAAAGCTGTAACGAACGAAGAAGAGTTCAAAGCGCTGCGGCTTAAAGTCGGCTTTGTGCTCCAGCACGCCGACGACCAGCTGTTTTTTCCTCAGGTCATAGATGACGTCGCTTTCGGTCCGCTCAATCAAGGTTTAAACGAAAAAGAGGCAAGAAAGGTCTCCGAAGAAGCTTTATCCAATTTGGGCATTCTCGAGCTCAAAGACGCTTTGAGCTACGAATTATCCGGAGGACAGAAAAAACTTGTCACGCTTGCATGCGTTCTTTCTATGAAACCGCAGGTATTGCTCTTAGATGAACCCACGAACGGACTCGATGTTGACAGTAAACAAAGGTTGATCGAAGTGATCAATAAGATTGATGCCGCCAAAATCATCATCAGCCACGACCCCGATATGCTGTCCTCAACCTGCACAAAATTTTCGACGATTCGAAACTGCAGAATTGAATCGATTGCCAAGCCGGAAATGCATGAACATTGGCACACGCACTTTTACGGAGGGGTCCCTCATACTCATCATGAATCTACCTAATGCAGAGTTCTTCCTCCTCTACTTGGGCGATCGAAAGTCTGTATGAAACGCCTATGGCATAAGATGGAAAGCATAGAAGAATTAAGGAAGCTAACCAATGACCGAGCTCAAGATTGAGAAAGTCACAGAGGACAGTCCGCTGAAAGCAAAGGTTCAGCGGATCTATATAAAGTCTTTTCCGCTCTTTGAGCGCGTTTCCCTGGAACCCTTTTTTAACTCCGTTTCCGACGGTGTCGAGATCTTTGCGCTAAGCGACGAAGAAGACGTGGTTGCTTTTTTCTGCACACTCAGAAAAGGAAAGTATTACTACCTCTTTTACCTTGCCGTTGACGAAGATAAACGCGGAAAGGGTATCGGCAGTGACATCTTGTCCGCGGTCATTAAGAACGCGGATGGTGCGACCGTCTTCTTAGACTGCGAGGGCATTTATCCCGGCTGCAAGGACAGAGCCGCACGCGTTAAACGCTTGTGTTTTTACCATCGCAACGGATTTAAAGAAATCGGCCCGCTGAAAACTTGGCGCGGAGAGAAATTCAGAACGCTGGTTTACGGCGACAAAGAAATTTCCGAGCAGGAAATCGAAGATTTCTGGGAGATTTTCGGTCATTTATGGGAGGGGCAGGAGATTGCCACCATTCCTGTTGCGCCGAGTTCACAGGATGGGAAAACAGCAGGAAAAGAACTGTAAAATGCAGGCTCCTAAGGCATAGTCAGCCGGATTATTTAAAAAGCAAATGAGGGCTGGCTAGTCATAAGTAGCCATGGGATTGAGTTAAAGACCAATCAAGTTAACCGATAATAGAAAGAAAAAAATGAAATTAAAAGCTGTGATCGCTGTGTCCGTTCTCGCTATTGCAGCAGCAACCGGCGGCTGGATGTATTATCGATACGAGTCTGCCCCAAAGAATTTAGAGCTTTACGGTAATGTTGATATTCGGCAAGTGAATTTGGCTTTTCTGTGGCCGGAACGTATCAAGTCGATTCTTGTCGAAGAAGGAGATTTCGTCAAAGCCGGTCAGCCAGTGGCAGAACAGGAAACGGACACACTTAAAATCGAGATTGAACAAGCTAAGGCTGCGGGGCAGGCTGCGTACCAAACTTATTTGGCCTTAAAAAACGGCAGTCGGCCGGAAGACATCGCCAAAGCTGAAGCTGCTGTTTTAGTCGCGCAATCCCGTCTGCATCTAGCTCAGAAAGATTTTGAGCGTGTGGATGGTATCTTTAAGTCCACGAAAGGTCAGGGCGTGAGCAAACAAAGCCTCGACACCCAAAGCAGCCAGCTGCAGGTCGCCAAGAACGAATTGTTCTCTGCCCAAAAGAGCTTGGAACTTGCAAAGATCGGTCCTCGCGCCGAAGATGTTGCCAGGGCCTATGCACAATGGCAGCAGACAAAAGCGCAAGTTGCCCAATTAGAATTGAAGTTAAAGCAGAGTACGTTGTATGCGCCCCTCGACACAACGGTTCGTTCGAGGCTCCTTCAGCCGGGAGACATGGCTAGTGCTCAAGTGCCTGTATTGGCCCTGGCTATCAATTCTCCTAAATGGGTGCGTGCTTATGTCAATGAAGTCAATCTCGGCAAGATCAAACCAGGGCAGCAAGCTTACGTCACGATAGATGCCTATCCGAACGAAAAAATTCCCGGTCATGTCGGATTTATTTCTTCCGTTGCGGAGTTTACGCCTAAAACTGTTCAGACGCCTGACTTGAGAACCAATCTTGTCTATGAGGTGCGCATCCTCGTTGACGACAAGGAGAATCATTTGAGATTGGGTATGCCTGCGACCGTCAGTTTTGAATAAGAGTACCCATGGCAGAGAACCAAAATGCTCCGGCCGTCTTCGCAAAATCCCTAAAAAAAGTTTTTGCTAATAATAAGAACCCGGCCCTTGACTCTGTCGCACTTAACGGTATCGACCTAGTCGTGCCGAAAGGCGGCTTAGTTTCTTTGGTTGGACCGGACGGCGCCGGCAAAACGACTTTTATGCGTTTGGTCTGCGGGTTGCTGATTCCGACTTCAGGGGAACTGGAAGTCTTCGGTATGAATACCGCAACAGATGCCGGAGCACATCCCCAAACACGCGCAAGACTGACCAGCGTTTTGGACTGTATCAAGACTTAAGCATTAAAGAAAATATGGATCTTTTCGCTAATCTTCAGGGTGTTCCGGAAGGTGAACGAAAAGACAAATATGGTCAGCTTTTATCGATGACGGATTTAGCTCCGTTTGCCAACCGTTTAGCAGGCAAGCTTTCCGGGGGTATGAAGCAAAAGCTTGCACTGGCCTGCGCTCTGATCCATGACCCCGAATTATTGATTCTGGATGAACCGACCGCAGGTGTTGATCCGGTCTCGCGAGAAGAGCTCTGGAAAATTCTTAAGGCAGCGGTAGCTCAAAAAGGCATGAGCGTGCTCGTGAGCACCGCTTACCTGGATGAAGCAGCCATGTGCCATGATGTGTACATCATCAATAAAGGCGTGATCTTGGCGCAGGGGACTCCTGAAGCGCTGACAGAACCTTATAAGAATCGAGTCTATTTTGCCCGAGCCGACGGCCGTACGCCTCGTCAGATGCTTGATCTGGCGTCACATTCCTCAATGATTTTGGACTCAACTCCTTCGGGAGACGGGGTGAGGCTGCTTTTGAAAAAAGACGCGGATCTTACAGAGGCAGCCAAGGAGCTCGATATTCCGGAACTCAGTCCTCAACCGCCGAGGCTGGAAGATGCGTTTATGTCTCTTTTGATCGCAGCGGATAAACCTCAGAAGGATTTTGGAGAAAATGCCGGCATAGAAAACACAAAAATTGACGATGGAAAGCCAGTCATTCTCGTTGAGAACCTTGTTAAGAAATTCGGCAATTTTGTTGCCGTCGACGATACCTCTTTTAGTGTTAAACGCGGAGAGATATTCGGATTGCTCGGACCGAACGGTGCCGGCAAAACTACAACTTTTCGTATTTTATGCGGTCTTCTTCCAGCAACTTCGGGTAAGGTTGAAGTTGCAGGTTTCGATCTCCGAACCGCCAGAGCTTCTGCTCGGCGCACAGTCGGTTACGTAGCTCAGTTTTTTTCTCTTTACAGCATTTTTTCCGTGGGATTTAATCTTAAGTTCTACGGCGGTGCCTACGGATTATTCGGGAACAAATTAAAGACGGTCATGGACGCGGTTGTCAGGCGCTTCGGCCTAACCGGACTTATCAGTAAAAAAGCGGGCGGTTTAAATGACGGCTACAAAAAGCGTCTTTCGATGGCTGCTGCTTTGATGCACAATCCTGATATCTTGTTCCTTGACGAGCCGACGAGTTCCATTGATCCGCTTGCGCGACGTGTGTTCTGGCGAAGCATCAATAGGCTTGCGGATGAAGGCAAAGCCATCATTGTGACGACGCACTTTATGGAGGAAGCGGAGTACTGCACGCGCATTGCGATTCAAGACAGAGGACATATGCTGGCCCTTGGCAGCCCTAAGGAAGTTAAAGCGGTAGCCGGGCTCCCGGAGACAGCCAACATGAACGAAGCGTTTATTAAGATCGTTAAAGCTTACGGCGAGGCAGGGTCAGCAGATGATTAACTCCGATTTTTTGCGCCGATTACGCGCACTGACTATTAAAGAGTGGTGCCAATTAATCAGGGATCCAAGCTCATTCGCTGTCGGACTTGTGCTTCCTTTAGTTCTTATTTTTATTTTTGGCAGCGGCCTTTCTCTGGACTTAGGCAACACTCCGATTGCTGTCATCAACCAAGCGCCCGGTCAGGTTTCGTATGCGATTGAACAAGGGTTTAAAGGTTCTCCCTATTTAACTCCGATTCGATGCGGCAATATTAAAGAGGCGGAAAGCCTCATGAGGAAGAAAGAAGTAAAGGGGATCGTCGTGATTCCCAGTAATTTCGCCGGTCAATTTCAAGCCGGGAAAGGGAAGCTGCAGCTTGTGGTGCACGGCGTTGACACAGTGAGTGCTTCCTCACTCGAACGCTATATTCAGCAGTCCGTTCAACTTAGTTTGGGAAAACTGGGTTATTCATCCGAGAAGGGTGCCGTACCGGTGGTTCGGCTCTGGTTTAACGCGGCAAACTCTTCCACATGGTATTTTGTTCCCGGGCTTGTGGTTATCGTGATTACGATTGTCGGTGCATTTCTTACGGCACTTGTGATTGCACGAGAGTGGGAGCGCGGGACGATGGAAATGTTGTTTTCGACGCCGGTGAAGCCCGCGGAGATTCTGCTCTCAAAGGTGATTCCGTATTTTATTGTCGGCATAGGCGGTTTGTTTCTTTGCCTCTTTGCAGCACGGTTCATTTTTGAGGTTCCGATTGAAGGATCTCTGACAGTTATTATCGGGTCCTCATGCATATACCTTCTGACGGCATTAGGCGCCGGTCTTTGGATTTCTGGTATCACTAAAAATCAATTTTTGGCCTCTCAGCTCGTGATTATTATTAGTTTTTTGCCGAGTGTGATGCTGAGCGGCTTTGTTTTTGACCTGAGAAACGTTCCGTCTGCTATTTCAGCGGTTTCATATGTTCTCCCGCCGACCTATTTTATGGAGCTCATTCGCGCTTCTTTTCTTTCAGGGACAGATGCCGTAACGGTATTAAAGGACGTGTCGATTCTCGCCGGGTATGCCTTTTTATTTTTCTTCTTTGTGACAAGAACACTTAAGAAGACATTGGAGAAAAAATGACCTTTGGTGAATGGCTAAAGTGGTTCGGCAATCTCTTCGTGAAGGAAATTCTCACGTACTTTATCGATCCGGCTTCCAGGTTTATTTTGATCGTGCCTTTGATTATTCAGATTTTTTTGTTCGGTTACACCGCAACATTTGATTTGAACCATGCACCGATCGCCGTTTTGAACGAATCCCACGGCAAATATTCTCAGCAACTGGTGGCTCAAGTCGGCGCATCTCCGACTTTCTATATTCGTCGATACTTGCAGAATGCTTCTCAGATGAAAGATGAGCTTAATCCTCGAGATTCGCTAGCGATTGTCCACATTCAATCAGATTTTGATTCAAAGCTCGCGCAAGGCAAGGAAGGTCCCGTACAGATAATTACGGACGGGAGAAACTCAACAACAGCCGGTCTTGCCGCCGCAGAGCTTTCAATGATCATTCAAGACTTTAATCATCGTTATGTCGGTGTTCCGGAGGGTATCAACGTTGAAATGCGGGCCTGGTATAACCCGAATCTTCAAACGCAATGGAATATTGTGACAGCGCTCATCGGCACCCTGAGTTTTATTCAGGTTCTCATGTTATCGGCTCTGTCGGTGGCTCGGGAACGAGAGTACGGAACGTTTGATCAGCTGCTTGTTTCGCCATACAGACCTTTTGAAATCCTTCTGGCGAAAGCGACGCCTCCGATCTTTATCGGTATTGCTCAAACCTTTATTGTCGTTCTTTTTGCGGTGTTTTGGTTTGATATTCCCATGCGAGGGTCTCTTTTACCGCTTTATTTCGGGATTTTCATTTTTACGTTATCGACAGTCGGAACCGGACTGGCGATTTCTTCCATATCGCAGACGATGCAGCAGGCAATGATTTTCTCGTTTGTGCTGATTGTTCCAATGGTTATTTTGTCCGGTCTTGTCACACCGGTATACAACATGCCGGAAATCCTGCAGGTTCTGACATATGCCGATCCCTTGAGGTTTGCCCTTGAATATGTTCACGGCGTTTATCTTGAGAACTTATCCATATCAGAACTTTGGGGACAGCTTCTTCCCATGCTGATTACTGCTGTCATCACTTTGCCGTTCGCTGCGTTCTTCTTCCGCCGTTCACTATAGTGATTGTCAGAAACGTGAGTTTAAGACCGTAAAAACAGAAGGCCGAATCTGTCAAAGATTCGGCCCCTGTCTCAATTAGATCTGCTTAGCTGATCTTTTTGTAGGCTTCGTTGGCTAGTTTCTTGCCAAGTTCAACGCCCGGCTGGTCAAAAGCGTTAATGCCGAAAAGCGTTCCCAGCATTGTGGTCTTATGCTCATACATGGCCATTAAAGCACCTAATGTCTCAGGAGTGAGCTCTTCAATGGAAACGGTGGAAACCACATTGAAATACTTGCTCTTCGGATCCCTGGTTACGAGCGCGTCCGTCTGAGCGTTGGCGTTAGCCATTAAGACGCGATGCAGTTCCTTGTGAGCGTGGCCCGGTTTCTCGCACCAAAAGACGTCGATAGCGTTCTTTGCTGTTCCTTCACGAAGGAATTGATAGAAAGAATGCTGAGATTCATTTCCGTGTCCGCCCCAAACCGCTAAAGAGGTTTTGCCGATCACCGGCGTTCCGTCGGCAGCAGTACTCTTGCCTAAGCTTTCCATTTCCAGCTGCTGCAGCCAATCAACCATGACACGAAGACGTTCGTCATAAGGGAGGAAGCAGTAAGAAGAAACGTCGAGTTTTTCCGAGTTCCAGTAAGCGAACATGGCCATGAGCGCGGGCAGATTGTTCTGCAGCGGAGCGGTCGAAGCATGTTGGTCCATCGCATGGGCGCCCGCAAGGAATCGTTTGAAAGTATCTGCGCCGAGAGCGATTGCGACCGGCAAGCCGATGGCACCCCAAACAGAGAAGCGGCCTCCGACCCAGTCCCAAATGGGAAAAAAGTTTTCTTTCGGCAATCCGAACTGTTCCACAGCATCCAGTTTGGCGGAGACCACTACGACGTGATGCTTAAAATCTTTTTCAGGGATTCCGGCTTTTTTCAGCCAATCCAAAATTTCCTGAGTATTCGCTCTGGTTTCCTGAGTTTTAAAGCTCTTGGAAGAGATGACAATCAGGGTAGAAAAAGGGTCCAAAACAGAAGTAATTCGATCAAAAATTACGCCGTCAGCAGAAGCGAGAAAGTGTAGTTTGATTTCCGGTTTATTAGGTCGAAGTGCGTTGTATACGCATTTCGGCCCCATATCGGAACCTCCGATGCCGATATTAATGACATCGGTGATTCGGTCGCCGGAACAGCCGCGCCATTTCCAGTTGCGGACATCTTCGGCAAACTTACAAAATGCTTCCAGTGTCTGGTGAACTTCTGCGGCATGAGGAGCGTCAGGAGAAGGGTCTCGCAAAGAGGTATGAAGGGCGGAACGATGTTCGCTGGCATTAACAATCTTTCCTTTACGCATTTCGTTAAAGGATTCGATCATCTTTTTCTCTTTGACAAAGTCAATGAGAGAAAGGAGCTCCTTCTGGTTAATTCTTTGCCGTCCGATATCCAAAGTAATGCCGCAGGCACTCTTTTGATAATTCTCAAAAGAGTCTCGGATAAAAGGTGTAACGGTTAAAGACTTCATTGTCGTGTCTGTTTGAAATCAATCTATCAATTATGACGCAGACCGCGATTATTGAGAAGTCAGACGGCGCTTTCAATGACGCTTATCTTCACCGATTAAGTGCAGAGAGTCTTCCTTGGATTGATTGTGATGATGTTTGAAAATCACCGCCAGCATCGAGCAGCCGACAAAGCATCCGAAGAGCACCATGATGGTGACGGTTCCGAGACCTGACTTAATGAGCAGGGAATAGAGGCCAAGCATGACGAGAATAGAAGAGTTCTCATTGAAATTCTGGACGGCGATTGAGCGGCCGGCGCTCATAAGAACGTGGCCGCGGTGCTGTAGTAAAGCGTTCATCGGAACAACGAAGAAACCGGCCATCATGCCCACGCTGACTAACAATAAGCAGGCAATCGCAATGGCAAAGGAGATATGGAAGCCGAAGATGTCAAAGCCGCCGGGAATCCAAGAGGCTTTATAGAAAGACATGACGGCAACAGAGAAGCCCATCAGAACGCCGATCGGAAGGACATCTACGCTCTTTCTTAAGCTGACGTAGGCTGCAGCCAGAACGGCACCGATAGCGATACCGATGGCGACGACGCCTTGAAGAATGGCAGCCTTAGAGAGGTCCAGTCCGAGATTGGAGTCCGCCCAAGCCAGGACGAGGAACTGAAGGGTGGCGCCGGCGCCCCAAAAGAGCGTTGTCACGGACAAGGAGATCTGACCAAGTTTGTCGTGCCAAAGCAGGGAGCAGGATTTTCCGAAATTGACGAGAGTATGAATAGGGCGGAAGTCTTGTTTAGGGTAGCGGGCTCCTGTATCCGGAATTAAGAGGTTTACAGCGGCCGCTGCGGCATAAACAAAAATCATGACAGCAATCGCAGCCTGAGCGGCATTGTGGACGCCGAAGATATGGTGACCTTGGACGAAATGGTCAATCATCGGAGAAATTAACAAGCCGCCTAAACCAGTACCCAAAATAATAGAGGCGACTGTCAAACCTTCAATCCAGCCGTTGGCTTTTACAAGTTTTTCCGGCGGAAGCAGCTCCGTGAGAATGCCGTATTTTGCCGGCGAGTAGGCAGCGGCTCCAAGACCTACGATGGCGTAAGCGAGAAGAGGGTGCGTGCCGAACAGCATGATGATGCAGCCGACGGTTTTTACCGCGTTGGTGATAAACATCACGCGGCCTTTTGGCATTGAATCAGCGAAGATGCCGACCCAAGCAGCGAAGATGACGTAGCTCACTACAAAGAACAGTTTCAGGAGCGGTGTCATCCATGCCGGCTCATTCAGAGTCGTCAACAGAGCAATCGCGGCGATGAGAAGGGCGTTGTCGGCCAGGGAAGAAAGAAACTGCGCCAACATAATGCTGTAAAAACCTTTGGTCATCGTCGTCCTCTATTTATGGAATAACTGCATAGTTTAATCTACGCGCCCAATTGCACTGCCTTTTGTTACTGCGCTTTGGGACTATTTCTTTCATTAATGAAGTTAGACAGGAGGCAATCTCAGTCGAATTGTCGTCAATTTGACGCTCTCTTTTCCAACAGTAAATGCGACCCAATTTCACTTTCTATCCTCGGAGAACTACAAATAATAAAAAAGTGAATTGAATTTGATTATCGTCAATGTACGTACGTGGAACCTCATGGGAAGATGCGTTTGTCGATTTTGAAATCTCATCCAAGGAGAAAAAATGAACAAACTCTCTAGAAGGTCTCTCGTAAAGACAAGCCTTTCTGCAATGCTTGCCACAGGAATCGTCTCGACGGCTCGAGCTGCTGATTCTGCGGACAACGAAGGCAGCGAAAAAGTTTATGACGTTGTCATCATCGGCTGCGGCTGCGCCGGTATGGCTGCCGCTATTGAAGCTAAGAAGGTTGGAGCAAGCCCCGTTATTCTTGAAAAGATGAGCCGTCCGTCCGGCAATACGATTTACTCCGGCGGCATTATCAACGCTACTAATACATACGTTCAAAAGCAGCAGGGTGTTAAAGATACCCTTGAGGACTTCTACAACGACATGATGAAAGTATCGCTTGGCCGCGGCGATGCAGAACTTACACGCATGTATGTTGAAAAATCCGGCGAACAGATTCAGTGGCTTACGGATGTCTGCGGTGTGAAGTTCCGTCCTCTTGAAAATGAAGTTTGGCCAATGCTCCAACGCGGCCACGTGGTGGACGGCCCAATGAATCCTCACGGCGCACAGCTGTCTAAACACATGCTTGATACCGTTAAGAAACTGGGTATCCCCGTTATGTTCAATACTAAAGTTATTGAAATTACGTCTGATCCGATTCTTCGTGCCACCGGTGTTAAAGCAGTTGTCGACGATGAAGAACTCGTTACTATCGTTGCTAAGGGCGGCGTTATTGTCGCAACCGGCGGTTTCCATGCCAACAAAGAGATGATTGCTCGCTACATGGGTGGAAACACTGCCTGGATGCCGATCAGAGGATCCACTTGCCTCACCGGCGAGAATATTAGCCTCACTCAGAAGTTCAATCCGATGTATGTCAACATGGATCAGTTCCACGGCGGCCCGATCCACGGACCAACAAGAGCTAATCCTTCTATCATGGTGAATTATGGCTTGCTGGTTAAATACGACGGCACACGATTCATTGATGAAGTCGAGACTTACGTTCGCGTGGCAAAATCCATGCCGACTCTGATTCCTGACAATAAGGCATTCATCATTATTGACGACCAAGTAACGGGTATTTCTACTGTCCAAGATCGCATTAAACGTTATCAGCGCGCTAAGGCTCAGTACTTCACAGCAAATACCATCGAAGAATTGGCCCAGAAAGCCGGTTTGCCGGTGGAAACGTTGGTCAAAGTTGTCAATGAATACAATCAAGCAGTGAAAGCCGGCAAGGCTGCTGAACTGACACCTCCGAACACCTTGGAAAACCCGCGCCTCATTGAAAAGGCACCGTTCTATGCCTTCCCGTTCATGGGCGGTATGACCGCAACATTCGGCGGTCCAAAGATCACGAAGAAAGCGGAAATGCTCAATACTGAGGGTAAACCCATCCCCGGCTTGTATGGCGCCGGAAATGCGATCGGCGGCTTGCTTTATGACGATTACATTGGTGGAAGTCAGCTTTGCGCTGCTCTCATCTGGGGCAGAGTGGCAGGTGTTGAAGCCGCAGCTAGAGCGAAGAAAGCCTAAACATCAGGTAGTTCAAATCCCTTAGAACTTTTTAACAGGTTGGGGCCGCCGGAAACGGCGGCCCTTTAAAGATGAAAACAGTAAAGTTCCTATTTTTAGTCGCATTTGCTTCCTTTTTTGGTCAAGCCGGAGCGCAGCAGCTTGCGGAGGTTCATATTTCTAAAGGAGTACCCTGTGCTGCTTGTCACACCGAAAATCCTCCTGCTAAAAGAGTAAAAACTCCAAAATGCCAAGAGTGTCACGGAGACTACTCTGTACTGGCAGAAAGAACTAAGGACATGAAACCTAACAATGTCCATGCAAATCACTTAGGCGATTTAGAATGCAGAGATTGCCACGGTGTGCATAAAAAGCAGAAAGTAGCTTGTGCTGAGTGTCACCAATTTAAATTTGAAATGCCTGCTAAAAAATAATAATGTATTTCAGAAGGTGTGTTCTTCTACTCTTTTTCTGGGCTTCACTTATTTCAAGTGAGGCCGTTTGTGCTTCTGAACCGATAATTACGATAGGTATCGTCCATTACGTTAAGCCGGCAAAGAACAGTCCAATTGTCGAGCCTACGCTTCAGGCTATAAGGGAAAAATTAGGCGACAGGTATCAAATCCGTACCATTGATTTTCAAAGAGAGCATCTTGAGAAGGCTGTTAAAGATGGCTCGGTTGATATTTTTCTTTCGAGTGCCGGCTTTTATCGAAGGCTCATTAGAGACGGGGCCAGAGATCTTGCAACGGCAATTTCTCCGATGTACCCCGATCCGAATCATTCAGACGGCGCAGCAATTGTCGTTCTCAATTCCAGGCAGGATTTGCGTAATATTCCCGACCTAAAAGGGAAAAGTTTGGTAGTAACCTCGAAAAATGCCTTCTCCAGTTACCACGTACCTTTAGGTGAGATTGCTGCTCGAGGTTATGACCCTTTTAAATTTTTCAGTTCCATTAAAGATACTCAGGAAGGTGTTGATTCCGCCGAAGCATTAAACGCTCTGAAGAATAGAGAAGTCGATGTAGCTTTTCTAAAGCACTGCACTCTAGAAGATTATTTAACTCTCCATCCTGCAGAAAAAGGACTGTATCGAGTTATAGAGCCGAAGAACTCTGTGGGTGAGTGCGCCCGTTCCACTGATCTTTATCCGACCTGGACACTGGCATCTACAAAAAGCGCATCTCCGGAGGTGTCACGTCTTGTAACTTCAGCAGTTTTGGATATGCCAAAGACCAAAGAAGGTTTTGTTTGGGGTGTCTCAACGGATTTCAGTCAGACAGATGAGCTTCTTAAAACTTTAAAAATCGGGCCGTATGAATATCTTAGAGAGTGGACTGTCAAGCGTTTTGTTCATGAGTATTGGCCTTTCATCATGTTGGCGGCGTTCGGTCTTTTCGGAGTGTTTTTCCATTGGAGAAGAGCCGAACATTTAGTGAAAAAGAGAACTGCTCAATTAAGGAAGTCGATCAGTGAGCGGATTCAGTTAGAAGAAAAAGCTAAAGATGCAAACCACCGGCTGGAGACTTTGCAGAGAATCGGTGTAGTCAATCAATTGTCAGCCATTTTCGCACACGAGATGCGGCAGCCGCTGGGAGCCATTTCTCTTTACCTGGAAGGACTGAGAACAATGATCCTTGAAGGAGGGAGCAAAAAGGAATCCCTTATTCAAGTTATTGATTTAATCGAACAGCAAAACAGTCGGGCCGACGAAATTGTTCAGAAGGTTAGGACATATAGGAAGGGCAAGCCAACACGCGACAAGGAGATTGATCTTAGTCTGATTTTAAAGAAAGCTGCTGATACGATTACCCTCTCTAATGAAGCTGCAGCAACGAAGTTGATTTGCAGTGTTAAGGAGGGCGTCAAGGTGAAGGGCGACCCACTAGAGATTGAGCTTCTCGTTGTGAATTTGATTAAAAATGCCCTTGAGGCAGTCGAGGGTAAAGAAGCGGGCAAGGTTCAGGTTGACCTAAAAACTGAAGGATCTGTAAATCAGATTATTGTGTCAGATAACGGAGATATTCAGTGTGAGGATGATTTGAAGCGGCTTACTGGTTCTTTTGAGACAACGAAAAAAGACGGACTGGGCATCGGGCTCAGTATCGTACGAGGTATAGCCGAAAGGCATCGAGGCCGCATTGAATTTAAAGTTCGCAATCCACACGGGCTTAGAGTTATCGTAAATATACCAAAAGAGAACGAAAATGAAGAAAAGAATCCAAGATGCTAGCTGTATTCGGATCATTGACGACGACCCAGACCACAACAAGGCAATGGAATTCCTATTGACATGCAAGGGCTGGAGGGTGAAATCTTATTCAAGAGCTACGACCTTTTTAATTGAAGATCCCTTTTCTGTTCCAGGCTGTGTTGTTTTGGATGTTCATATGCCTGACTTAACCGGTCTAGAGCTCCAACAAATCATGAAAGAGCGGGAGATTCTCCTGCCCATCATTTTCCT
>ENA-UOJJ01002806-UOJJ01002806.1-human-gut-metagenome-genome-assembly--contig:-CS66-NODE-2806-length-20393-cov-5.089832_pt1 | contig 20393 bp, 14 predicted proteins | sample MGYA00242343_ERZ723890 | MGnify/ENA metagenome assembly ERZ723890 | reverse complement strand
AGTTCCCTGGATCATGAATTACTTTTTGTATAAGGAGGATACTAAGATGGCACGTTTTACATTACCCCGTGACGTATATCACGGCGAGAACGCAATTGAGGCGCTGAAGACATTCACTGGCAAGAAGGCCATGGTACTGACCGGCGGCGGCTCCATGAAGCGCTTTGGCTTCCTGGACAAGATCGTAGGCTACCTGAAGGAAGCCGGCATGGAGGTAGAGACTTTTGAAGGCATCGAACCCGACCCTTCCGTAGAGACCGTCATGCGTGGTGCTGAGGCTATGATGAAATTCGAGCCCGACTGGATCGTTGCTGTCGGCGGCGGCTCTCCCATTGACGCGGCCAAGGCAATGTGGGTAAAGTATGAGTATCCCGAAATCACCTTCGAGGAGATGTGCAAGGTATTCGGCATGCCCACCCTGCGCCGTAAAGCACATTTCTGTGCTATCTCTTCCACTTCCGGTACCGCTACCGAAGTAACCGCTTTCTCTGTTATCACTGACTACAGCAAGGGTATCAAGTATCCGCTGGCTGACTTTGAGATCACTCCCGATGTTGCTATCGTAGATCCCGCTCTGGCTGAGACCATGCCTCAGAAGCTAGTTGCTCATACCGGTATGGATGCCATGACTCACGCAATTGAGGCTTATGTTTCTACCGCGAACTGCGACTACACCGATCCGCTGGCACTGCATGCCATTACCATGATCCAGCGTGACCTGATCGGCTCCTACAACGGCGATATGAATAAGCGTGCCAACATGCATAACGCACAGTGTCTTGCTGGTATGGCATTCTCCAACGCTCTGCTTGGCATCGTTCATTCCATGGCTCACAAGACCGGCGCTGTTTTCGCTGATTTCGGTGCTCATATCATTCACGGCGCTGCTAATGCAATGTATCTTCCGAAGGTTATCGCCTTCAACGCAAAGGACGAGACCGCGAAGAAGCGCTACGGCGTAATCGCTGATTTCATGAAGCTCGGCGGCAAGGATGATGATGAGAAGGTAGCTCTTCTGATCGCTCACCTGCGCAAGATGAACGACGAGCTGAATATTCCTCACTGCATCGCTCACTACGGTGCTGACAGCTATCCCTGTGAGAAGGGCTTTGTTCCGGAGGAAGTATTCTTGGAGAGACTGCCCGAAATTGCAAAGAACGCAATCGCAGATGCCTGCACCGGCTCCAATCCTCGTATTCCTACCCAGGAAGAGATGGAGAAGCTGCTGAAGTGCTGCTACTACGATACCGAAGTAGATTTCTAACTGCCTGCTATCATCTTCTGGCCGTCGGATCCGCTTCTTGTGGTTCCGGCGGCCAACTCCTAAAGTGATAATAATAAAGCCCCTGATTTCTTTTCATTTGCAGAGAAGAAACCGGGGGCTTTCCGATATCTGGTGTCACGTTTTCCCGGAAAAATTCGAGAACATCACAGGACAAAGGAATACATTACGATAAAGTGACAGATGCTTCCGCCCATAACAAAGAGATGAAAAATCTCATGGCTTCCGAAATAACGATGTCTTCCGTTAAATACCGGAAGCTTCAGTGCGTAGATCACACCTCCAGCTGTATAAATAATTCCGCCGATCAGTAGCCAGAAAAATCCGGCACGCGAAAGACGGTTCAGAATCTGCGTAAACGCCAGAACGCAGGTCCATCCCATGCCAATATAAAGCACAGAGGAAACCCACTTCGGGCAATACACCCAGAACGCCTTGATCAGGATTCCGGCCAGCGCAATCGACCACACAATCGCAAGCAGCATCACGCCGGTACGCCCGCCCAATACCAGGAGACAGATCGGTGTATAGCTTCCCGCGATCAGCACACTGATCATCATATGGTCAATCTTCTTCAGGATGGTATTCACTTTCGGCGATCGGTTAAAGGTATGGTAGGTGGTACTGGCCGCATACAGCAGAATCAGACTGGCCGCATATACGAGGATAGAACCCAGGCACACCGGATTCTGCTCTCTTGCCGCCTTGAGCAGCAGCGGAACCGCGGCGAAAATCGCCATCAGCATTCCAATAAAATGAGTAATCGCGCTTCCAGGGTCTTTTACATGTTCTTCAATTATTCTCGGCATAATATAATTCCTCCAAACACATTTATTAACAAAGCAGCTGATATTTATATTCCTTTATTTCATATCTGCTTCTCACAACCTTTTTATGTAGTTATGATAACTACATTATGTGTTTGTGTATATTATATCTCCTGTTTTTAAAAAATCAACCTTCTTTTTCAATCTGCTCCATAATTTTCTCTATTTCCTCCAGGTTCGGGAGGCTGGCAAAATATACCGGCTCGGAACCAGAAGCCGCAAGCAGCAGTTCCTTCGCCCGCTTCGCGCTCTTCTTCGCCTGTCGGTAGCCTTCTTTCTTCTGTACAGTCAGAAGACAGCGGGCATATTCCACTGCCGCCAGATGCCCCGGATACCCCTTCATCAGCTTCTCTGCCAGCTGCAGCGTCTTCCGGATCTCTTTATAAGGAACAACGCGATAAATCTCTGATAGAGCCAGCTGCAGCTGTGACTCTCCATAAATCAGTGGATCCGTCGCTTTCCCGGACCAGTGAAAATAACCGGTGGTCGCCGCCCACAATGCCGCCACACGGAAGCTTCTGCCCTCCAGGTATTCCGCACAGCAGGCGGCGAGGGAAGAAAGAATCCCTTCCCCCCAGTAGAATTTCGGATCCACCTCAGGATCCCGGAAACTGTGATCATTCTCGCTCGTCCACATTTTCTTCTGATACTGATCCAAGAGATGATCTATCATGGCATACAGCTGACTGCAGACAGCGTCCCTGTCCTTCGGTACATACTCCAGCCATAGTTTCTGCATGGTATTCACAATCTCTGTATCATGATCCATCACGTAGCTGAATTCCAAGTCGGTTCGATTCTCTTTTCCGGCATAGAACGACCAGGCCGCAGCGCGGATCAGAGTATGTACGCGAATTCTTCCGTCCGCTCCGACGTGCACAAGACCTCGTTTCTGAAGTTTCTCCCATGCGTCCGGATCAAAGTCAGGAAACATGGTAAGCATCTCTTCCTCAATCCCTTCCGGCGGCACCAGAAATGCTTCAAAAAGAAGATTCAATTCTCCGGTCGAGAGAGCCTCCAGCTGAATCACACGCTGGATGCGGCTGATGATTTTCAAAGTTTCCGGATTCCATTCCGTTCTCCTCGCTCCATCCAGGCAGTCCAGCTCATATAAAGAATAGAATTCATCCTGTTTTTCGAACTTCTCCCGTTTCTCACACATTTTCTCATCTACCGGTTCTCCAAAAGTCACTGCCCTCTCCCTGCTCTCCCGGCAGAACCAGGTCACCAGCGACTCCGGTGTCTCCTTGGGGGACATATAGCACAGTGCACGTGCCATCAGCTCTACCGTCAGTGTATGCGACTCGGCCGCATGAATGATCTGATCTGCGGCTGCATCTGAAATGTCCGGAAGGAAACGATGAACCAGCTGTCGCAGAAACGGTTGCGGCAGTGCCCCCACAGTGATGCCATCCTTCACATCCGACGTCGTCGTAATCAGAATTCGCGTCGGCAGCTCACAAAAATTCCGGAACTTTGGATTCCCGATCCTTTCATGTGCATAATTGTCTCTTCCATCCATTTGATCAATTACAATAAGGTCATTCTCCCGTCCCTTCTGCAGAAGTTTCATAAGATCCTCATAGACCTCAAAAGTCGTTTTTTCATTTCCTTTGCGGATATAGTCTCTGACAGAGTGCGCCAGTGGCCCAGCAATTGTCTCTGCCACTGTCTCGCGATAGGAAATAAAGACCACATCGCCACGGTTGTAACGTCTGGCATATTCCCTTGCCAGCGCAGTCTGTCCCATACCAGGGAGACCGTGAAGCACCACAGCCCCCTTTTTGCATTCCAATGCCTGTTCAATTTCTTTCAGCTTATCTTCCCGTCCAAAAAATTCTTTTTTCTCTTGTGTACTTTCACAGTGTTCATCATTCATGTTTTTTACCTCCGTATAGAAAAAACTCTATTTTTCGTCTTAATAGAATTATTATAACATACTTTTGTATTTCTGTGTTTATTTGTTTCTCTGTTTTTAGGATTTATTAAGTTGATTGTTCCTATCATTATAAAGTTCCGGACATCCGGCAAAGAATGAAAATCAGCGTTATAGTATTAAAAATATATGCGGATCGTAATGAGAATATTCCTGAATGAAAAAGAAAGCGCCTGGCAAACCAGACGCTCAAAAACAAGCTGCTAAGCGGATTTGAACCGCTGACCTCATCCTTACCAAGGATGCGCACTACCGACTGTGCTATAGCAGCTGACCTTATAATGGAAGCAAAAACAAAATGGTCTTTGTTCCAAAAGCTGCTAAGCGGATTTGAACCGCTGACCTCATCCTTACCAAGGATGCGCACTACCGACTGTGCTATAGCAGCTGATTGGCTGTCTTGCTGATTGCTCAGCACCAACGAGTTATATCTTACCAAAGAACTTCGATTCTGTCAACAACTATTTTCTATTTTTTTCATTTTTCTTTTGTTTTTTCTTTTTCACCCTCAACGCCTTCTTCTGCCTCTGTTTTCGCCTATTCCGTTCTTTCTCTAGTTATTTTCTTTCCCTTTGTTTTGGTTTCTTTCATTTTCTTCCTTTTTGTTTTCTTCTCTCTCTTCCACTTTGCCTGATTCGGTTTCTTTATTTTCTCTCTTCTCCACATCTGCCTTCTTCTCTTCGCTGTTTTCACAATGCGCGATCTGCTTATACGCCTGATTTACGCCGGTTGCCGCGAATCCGGACACAATTCCCATCGAGACAGCTGCGAACAGGTTTTCAGCCGGATAATCCGGAACGATGAAGAAGCCAACGACAGAGAGGATCCCTCCCAGTCCGCCGCAGATTGCAGGAATCCATTTATTATTCACAGGGGAAGACTTCACGATACTGGCCGCCAGATAGCAGACCACAGTAACTGCACTGATCTGAGCAATTCCAAAATCCATATGGCACACTCCCACTCTTTATACATATACAATCTATGCAAAAAAAGCTTCTGCGTGAAAACTTCCGCATCTCTGTCCGATTCGACTTACATAATAAAAAAGGGGAGAAAATCTCCCCCCTAAAAATTGTGATAAGTCCAGGAATCTTTCCCGGATTTGTATTCCGATTAGAACAGCTTCTCTACGGTCTCTACGACATGATCCACAGTGAATCCAAAGTGTTCGAACAGCTGGGCAGCCGGAGCGGAAGCTCCGAAACCATGCATGGTTACATACGCGCCGTCAAGGCCTACGTAGCGTCCCCAGCCAAAGTCAGACAACGCCTCAATGGCCACTCTGCGGCGGACAGCCTTCGGTAGTACCTCTTCCTTGTATTCATCGCTCTGCGCCTCAAATACGTCCATGGAAGGCATGCTGACAACGCGGACATCCACGCCCTTCTCCAGCAGCACCTTGCGGGCCTCTACTGCGAGGCTGACTTCGGAACCGCTGGCAATCAGGATCGCATCCGGAACTTCTTTCGCGGAATCCTCGATCACATAACCGCCCTTCAGTGCGCCCTTACCGGTTCCTTCCAGCTGAGGAAGGTTCTGACGGGTCAGTACCAGAGTCGTGGGTGCATCCTTCGCAGTAACCGCAAAGTACCAGGCCGCCTCCGTCTCCGCTGCATCCGCCGGGCGGAATACATTCATATTCGGCATGGCACGCAGCATCGCCAGCTGCTCGATCGGCTCGTGTGTCGGTCCGTCTTCACCGACGCCGATACTGTCATGAGTCATCACATAGGTAACCGGGAGCTTCATCAGAGCCGCCAGACGGGCCATCGGCTTCACATAATCGCTGAATACGAAGAAGGTGGCCACAAAGGGCTTTACGCCGCCGTGCAGCGCCAGGCCGTTTGCAATGGCACCCATGGCCAGTTCACGCACACCGAAATGCAGATTTCTGCCTGCGTAATTCTCCTTCGAGAAGTCGCCCTCACCCTTCATTTCCGTCTTGTTGGAAGGAGCCAGATCGGCGGAACCGCCCATCAGCGCCGGGATCTTGTCCTTCAGGCGATTGATCATCATTCCGGAGAGCGCACGAGTTGCCTGCGCCTTCTCTTCCTTCGTCCAGTAGGACTCGTCCTCCCAGAGTTCTTCCGCAATTGCGTCGTTGTGGTATCGATCCCAGAGTTCCTTCATCTCCGGGAATGCCTTGCAGTAATCCTCGAAGAGAAGATTCCAGGTATTCTCGGAAGCAGCGCGCGCCTTCGCAAGCTCCTCATAGTGCTTATATACATCATCCGGCACATAGAAGGCCTCCTGGCTCTCCCATCCCAGATTCTCTTTCATGGCAGCAACATTCTCTACGCCAAGAGGCTCGCCATGAGCACTTGCCTTGCCCTGCTTCGCCGGGCAGCCATAGCCGATCTCCGTGTGAATCGTGATGAAGGAAGGACGAGTCGTATCCAGCTTGGCCTGCTCAATCGCAGCTCCGATCGCTACCAGGTCATTGCCGTCCGGAACATCCAGTGTCTGGAAACCGAACGCTTCCATGCGCTTCTGCACATTCTCCGTAAATGCGATGTTCGTGCTTCCCTCGATAGAAATACGGTTGCTGTCATACAGAACGATCAGTTTGCCGAGCCCGAGGGTTCCCGCCAGAGAGAACGCCTCGGAAGAAATTCCCTCCATCATGCAGCCGTCGCCACCAAGAGCGAAGGTGTAGTGATCGACAACCGGGTAACCTTCCTTATTAAATACAGCCGCCAGATGCGCCTCTGCCATCGCCATGCCGACCGCCATGCCCATGCCTGCGCCTAGAGGGCCGGTGGTAGCCTCTACGCCGATCGTGTGGCCGTACTCCGGATGTCCGGGAGTCTTCGAGCCCATCTGACGGAAATTCATCAGGTCTTCCTTCGTAAGCCCGTAGCCGAACAGATGCAGCAGGCTGTAAAGAAGCGCTGATCCATGGCCGCCGGAGAGAATGAAGCGATCACGGTTCACCCAGGTCGGGTCCGCAGGATTATGCTTCATATGATGAGCCCATAGTTCATATGCCATGGGAGCCGCGCCCAACGGCAGACCCGGATGACCGGAGTTTGCCTTCTGAATCGCATCTGCCGAAAGCACACGAATAGCGTTCACCGCTTTCTGATCCACATTATTCATTTTAAAAATATCCTCCTGAAAGGTTTTATTCGTATATACTATAACATGCCTAAAATCTTTTCGCACTATCTTTTTTGATTTTCGATGTTTTTTCAGCATTTTTTTCAAAGTATGATGTCATGAGCCGGGAAATTTGTGCTATACTATGGTTGCCATTTTTAACGAAAATACGCGAAAACAGACAACCCAACCAAAGATACAGGAGACTCACAACCTATGCTATATTTTATTATAAACCCACATTCCCGCTCTGGTCAGGGCGGGGCCGTCTGGAAGGAAGTGGAACGCACTATGATCTCCAGCGGACTTCCCTATAAGGTATCCTACACTTCTTACCCCGGACACGCCATCCGGCTAGCGGCGGAGATTCCTTCCGGCACGCAGCCGGAACCGAATCTGATCGCGGTTCTCGGCGGCGACGGAAGTCTAAACGAGGTGTTGAACGGCGCGCATCTCTCCCCCTACACCATCATCGGCTATCTGCCGACCGGCTCGGGAAATGATTTCGCCCGAGGAATGCATCTTCCCATTGATGCGAAGAAAGCGCTCACACATATCATTCATCCGTCCTACACAGACACCCTTGACTTCGGAAGCACTACATATGGCAATCAGGAGAACGCCCGGCGTTTTCTGGTAAGCTCCGGCATCGGCTATGACGCCGCCGTATGCCATCGCATCAATACCAGTAAGTTAAAGAAAGTCTTCAACTGCTTCCATCTGGGGAAGCTTGCCTATGTTATCCTTGGCATCGAGCAGATCATCCGCTGCCGCCGGGCAGACGGAACGCTCACCATTGACGACGAGCGCGAAATTCCGCTGTCTGACGTCTGCTTTATCTCCTGCCACAACCTTCCCTACGAAGGCGGCGGCTTCTGCTTCGCTCCGGATGCCGACCCGCACGACGGCGAGATGGATCTGTGCGTGGTAACTGCCTGTTCCCGCCTTCGTTTCACCTGGATTCTGCTGAACACACTTCTTGGTGCAAAGCACACCCGCTGCCACGGTGTCTCTCTGATCCGCTGTCACAAAGCCGCGGTAAAGCTAAACCGCCCGCTAGCTGTTCACACCGATGGCGAGGTGACTGGATTTTTCAAAGAGGCTTCCTTCGAAAGCCATCCCCACAGCGTACGCATCACCTGGTAACGCCCGGATTTCACCGGCTTTATTCTTTGGTACATTTCACCAAAGCCACCAGACAGAGGAGCAAAAGTATACCAGAACCGACAGTTACAGCCAGAAATGCGGAATTGCTCCGGTAAACGAATCCGAATACCTGGGTTTCACTGACAAGGACTGAGATCAGATTCGCTCCCATATGCAGGATCATCGGAGCTGCCAGTGACCGGCATCTGCTGTAGGACCATCCGAGAAGCAGTCCCAGTGCAAAAGCAAAAAGCCCCTGTAAAAGATTTCCGTGCATCGCACCGAAGATGATGGCAGATGTTCCGATTGCCAGTGGTGTTCCCAGGTAATCCTGAATCCTGCCCATCGTCAGCGCGCGGTAGACCAGCTCCTCTGCAACCGGAATGATAACGGCGGTTCCGGCCAGCTCCAGAATCAGTCTTCCCTGGTAGAGGATTTTGCTGACGCTCTCCACATCCTGCGCATGGGCAGTCGTCATGCCGGTCAGCATCATCAGATGATTCACAAGAAAGCAGGCGCTGATTCCCATCAACGCACAGAGAAGCAGCTGCAGAGGCTGCTTTTTTTTTCGCGTTTCTATCTGCTCTTCTGTCGGCGTTTCTATCGCTCCTGCAGCCGCCCGGCGCGCCCGGTCCTTCTTATACCAGCGCAGCATGATCGGAATGGCGGCAATCGCCATAAGAAGCGTCATCTCATAGCCCAGGCCGGACAGCGTCTGCTGCCAAAGCTCCAGGCTGTAGGTTCCGCTTACAGAAAGATACAGGCGTACGCCAATCATAAAAAGGATGCTGACCACAAGATTCAGCAGATAATAGGTGAGAAAAGGCAGTACAATTCTTCCGAAACTGCGCAGAGACGATTCTTCCGGGTACAGGGAAGAACGGTTTCTTCGCCGGTTCGACTGTTTTGAGTTTCTCAAGTTCATCATAAGTAAGTTCTTTCCTTTTCTTTCTTCATTTTCTTTATAACACAGAAAGAGGATGCCAGATTAATGGTGACATCCTCTTTTTTTCTTTTCGTCCAATGCCTGTGTACCTCTTGCAAACAAGCTTGCCCAGAAGTACAGGCCCTGTCCGAATTTTTAGAACTAGATAGTTGCGATATTTACCATCGTAAGTGCCTGATCGGCGTGCTCCAGGGCAGTGGCAAGCGCCGCTGCCGTATCGAGAGACGTCAGAACATGTACGCCGGTCTCGATCGCGATACGGCGGATCAGGAAGCCGTCGCGGTTCTTCTCCTGGCCACGGGTAGGCGTATCAATAACAAGATCCAGACGATGCTCCAGAAGCAGGTCTTCCACGCTGGGAGATTCATGCTCAAACTTGTTCACCTTGATTGCCTTGATTCCGGCGGATTTCAGAGCGTCAGCCGTGCGGTTCGTCGCATAGATCTTGTAGCCAAGTGCCTCAAAGCGGCGGGCAATCGGGATGATCTCCTGCTTATCCGCATCCTTTACGGTGATCAGCATCTCCTTGCGGTTCGGGAGATCCACACCTGCGCCCAGGAATGCCTTGTGCAGAGCTACCTCGAAGTTTGTGGCGATACCAAGAACCTCACCGGTAGACTTCATCTCCGGACCCATGATAATATCCGTGCCGCGCAGCTTCTCGAAAGAGAATACCGGCATCTTCACTGCGATATAACGGGAAGTCGGCTGCAGACCGGGTTCATAGCCAAGGCCTCGGATCGTATCACCGGTGATGATCTGAGACGCCAGCTTTACAATCGGAATACCAGTTACCTTACTAATATAAGGAACGGTACGGCTGGAACGGGGATTTACCTCGATAACATATACTTCACCTTCATATACAATAAACTGAATGTTAATCAGTCCGATTACATGAAGTGCGCGTGCCAGGCGTCCGCTGTAGTCCACAATCTTGTCCTGAATATGCTTCGGAACCGTGTTGCTCGGATATACTGAGATGCTGTCGCCGGAATGAACGCCGGCTCTCTCGATATGCTCCATGATACCGGGGATCAAGATGTCCTTGCCGTCACATACCGCATCAACCTCGACTTCCTTCCCCATCAGGTACTTATCGACCAGAATCGGGTGCTCCTGTACGGTACGGTTGATGACATCGATATAGTTCACAATATCCTCATCGCTGACTGCGATCTGCATACCCTGTCCGCCCAGTACATAGGAAGGACGAACCAGTACCGGATATCCCAGTTCATGCGCCGCGCGTACGGCTTCCGCGCTGGTGAATACTGTCTTGCCGGCCGGACGCGGAATCTGGCACTGTTCCAGAATCTCATCGAACAGCTCACGGTCCTCAGCCGCATCGACATCCTCTGCTGCCGTACCAAGAATCGGAACGCCCATCTCCATCAGATCCTTCGTCAGCTTAATCGCCGTCTGACCGCCGAACTGAACAACTGCTCCGTCAGGCTTCTCCAGTGCCACGATGCTCGCAACATCCTCACGAGTCAGCGGCTCGAAGTACAATTTATCCGCAATGTCGAAGTCGGTGGAAACCGTCTCTGGGTTATTATTTACAATAATGGTCTCATAGCCCTTCGCACGCAGTGCCCATACGCTGTGTACTGAGCAATAGTCGAACTCAATACCCTGACCGATACGAATCGGGCCGGAACCGAGTACCATGATCTTCTTTTTCTCATGGCTGACTTCCACTTCATTGCTGCCATCGAAGCAGGAGTAATAGTAAGGAGTCTCCGCCTCAAACTCTGCCGCACAGGTATCTACCGTCTTATAAGCAGCTACAATACCGTTGTCCTTGCGCATCTGAAGAATCTCTTCCTCGCTCTTGCCACTCAGTTCTGCGATCACGCGATCCGGATATTCCAGTCTCTTCGCTTCTCTTAAGATATCCGGCGTCAGCCAGTCACGGTGCAATTGCTGCTCCATCTCCACCAGAATCTTGATCTTATCGATGAACCAGGGATCGATCTTTGTATATTCATGAATATCCTCTACGCTTACGTTGCGGCGCAGCGCCTCAGCGATGACGAAGATACGGCGGCTGTCCACACGAAGCAGTTCCTTACGAAGAGTCTCCGCCGGCATATCACGGTAGCTGCTGTGCTCCAGACCATAGACATTCTGCTCCAGCGAGCGGATTGCCTTCATTAGCGCACCCTCGAAGCTGGTGCAGATACTCATAACCTCGCCGGTCGCCTTCATCTGCGTGGTCAACGTCTTCTTCGCGTAGATGAACTTATCGAACGGCCACTTCGGGATTTTTACCACACAGTAATCCAGCGTCGGCTCAAAGCAGGCATAGGTCTTACCGGTGATTGCATTCGGAATCTCATCCAGTGTATAGCCCAGCGCGATCTTCGCAGCAACCTTCGCGATCGGATAACCAGTCGCCTTGGAAGCCAGCGCTGAAGAACGGCTGACACGGGGATTTACCTCAATAACACAGTACTCGAAGCTGTCAGGATTCAGCGCGTACTGCACATTGCAGCCGCCGGTGATACCGAGCTCCGTAATAATATTCAATGCGGAAGTACGCAGCATCTGGTGATCCTTATCACTCAGCGTCTGTGAAGGAGCCACCACGATACTGTCGCCGGTATGAACACCAACGGGATCCAGGTTCTCCATGTTGCAGACGGTGATGCAGTTGCCTGCGCCGTCGCGGATTACCTCGTACTCGATCTCCTTCCAGCCGGCGATGCAGCGCTCTACCAGTACCTGATGCACACGGCTTAAGCGCAGACCGTTGGAAAGGATGGTCTCCATCTCCTCCTCGTTCGACGCGATACCACCGCCGCTGCCACCCAACGTATACGCAGGGCGAAGCACTACCGGATATCCGATCTCCTTCGCAAAGGCCATACCATCTTCCACGTTCTCAACTACGATCGAAGGGGCACACGGCTCATGAATCTTCTCCATCGTGGATTTGAACTCCAGACGATCCTCCGCCTTCTTGATCGTAAGAGGCGTCGTGCCGATCAGCTTTACGCCATTCTCCTTCAAGAAACCGGCCTCCTCCAGTTCCATCGCCAGGTTCAGTGCTGCCTGACCGCCCAGAGTCGGAAGGATGCTATCCGGCTTCTCCTTGCGGATAATCTCCTCCAGAACCGGTACAGTCAGAGGCTCAATGTATACCATATCCGCGATATCTTTATCTGTCATGATGGTTGCCGGGTTGGAGTTCACCAGTACAACCACAATTCCTTCTTCCTTCAAGGCACGGCAGGCCTGTGTTCCTGCATAGTCAAACTCTGCGGCCTGGCCGATAACGATAGGGCCGGAACCGATGACAAGCACTTTTTTAATTTCTGGATTCTTAGGCATTCTTCTTATCCTCCATCATCTGAATGAATCTGTCAAACAGGAAGCTCGTATCCTGCGGTCCGGGGCAGGCTTCCGGATGGAACTGCACCGTAAATACCGGCTTTCCGACATAGTTCATACCTTCATTCGTTCCGTCGTTTACATTTACAAAAGCAGGCTCCGCCACACCGGCAGGGATACTCTCCGGAAGAACAACATAGCCGTGGTTCTGGGAAGAGATGTAGCAACGTCCGGTCTTCAGATCCTTCACCGGATGGTTGCCGCCGCGATGGCCGTACTTCATCTTCGCGGTATCGCCGCCGGCCGCCAGAGCCGTCAGCTGATGCCCCAGACAGATCGCGAACATCGGAACGCCGGAATGGAACAGCGTGCGGATCTCGTCAACGATTGGCATGCAGTCCTTGGGATCGCCCGGGCCATTGCTGAGCATGATGCCGTCCGGCTTGTCCGCCAGAATCTGCTGTGCGGATGTATGCGCCGGATAGATCGTAACCTGGCAGCCGCGCTCGTTCAGGCTTCTCGCGATGTTGTACTTCGCCCCCATATCCAGAAGGGCTACACGGCAGCCATCGCCCGGAAGCACCTTCGTACTGATCGTCGTGGTACGCTCTACTACGTTCTGCTGCTTGTACTCGCAAATGCGGGGAAGCACTTCCTCCAGCACAAAGTCCTCGTTCGTGGTAATCATACCGTTCATAGTTCCGGATTCGCGGAGGATTCTGGTAAGGGCACGCGTATCAATACCGGTGATGCCGGTGATCTCCTGCTCTACCAAAAAGTCCCGAAGGCTCATCTCGCAACGGAAATTACTGGGTCTGCGGGCGATCTCACGCACGATAAACCCATCCGGCCAGGCCTTTCGGGACTCCATATCATCTTTATTAATTCCATAGTTGCCAATCAACGGATAGGTCATAACCACGGCCTGTCCGGCATAAGAAGGGTCAGTTAATACTTCCAGATAACCAGTCATCGATGTATTAAAAACGATCTCGCTGATCACTTCGCTCGTCGAACCGACACTTTGTCCGGTAAAGACGGTACCATTTTCCAGTATTAAAAATGCTTTCATCCCTTGTCCTCCTCTGAATTCGTCTTAAACTTTATAGATTCTACCATAGGACTTTCTTTTTTGCAAGCGGTTTTTTAATATTTATTCACTTTTTGTCGATTCCTGACTTCTGTATTTTTCTTCCGGATCCGTATGTTTTTTTATAAACACCAGATATTTTCGTTATTATCACTGTCTACACTTAACATTCTTAAGTTACTAAAGGCGTTATTGACTTTTCTTCTTTCTGTCGTTTGCCATCTTCCGTTTTTCTACATTTTATTTTTATTCATATTTTTCTTCTTTTTACATAATATAGATAATAATTATGCAATCAGGGATGTGCCATGAATCCGATACTTGTCGCACAGCAGAACGATATGAGAGATATAAATGATATGCCAAATGCACCGGATCCAGCCGATGGAACAGATATGGTGGATGCAACTGATACGCCAGATTCCAGCCCCAAAAATACAACTCCCGCTTTTACAGAAAACGGAACCATGCAGATTCAGGTGGTCTCCGCCTTTACTGCCATTCCCATCTCCGGCGCTTCAGTGACGATAAGAGAAAGCAGGAAGGAGAACCTCACGGATACCGGTGAGGAGAGTGAAACCAATGGGAACTCTTCTTTCGGGGATGATATCCTCTATTCTCTTATAAGCGACACTTCCGGCCAGACGGAGAATCTTACGCTTCCGGCACCACCGCTGCACTACAGTGAAGAGCCAGGAGAAGTTCAGCCGTATTCGGAATACGATGTCCGCATCGAAGCGCCTGGCTATGCGCCGCTGACTGTGAACGGCAGCAACGTCTTCTCCGGTCAGCAGACCATTCAGCCCGCGATTCTCCGTCCGGATAATTCCACTCTGTGGTTTTCTCCTCTGATCCTGATTCCGCCGAATACGCTCTTCGGGGATTTTCCTTCCAAGATTCCGGAGGAAGAGATCAAGTCCATGCAGGAAAATGATGAGATCGTCCTGAGCCGCGTTGTCGTGCCGGAGACGATTGTGGTGCATGACGGCGTTCCTTCCAATGCGAACGCAGCGAATTACTTTGTGCCATACAAGGATTATATCAAAAATGTAGCCTCCTGCGAGATTTATTCCACCTGGCCAAGGGCGACGCTGACCGCCAATATCCTGGCGATCATGTCGTTCACACTGAACCGTGTCTATACGGAATGGTACCGCAACCGCGGCTACGACTTTACGATCACAACCTCCACCGCCTATGACCAGAAATATGTCTATGGAAGAAACATCTTCGACAGCATCTCTGAGGTCGTGGATGAAATCTTCACCGCTTACATCTCCCGCCCCGGTGTGCGTCAGCCGCTCTTTACGCAGTACTGCGATGGCAACCGTGTCTCCTGCCCGAACTGGCTGAGCCAGTGGGGTTCGAAACGCCTGGGTGATCAGGGCTACTCGGCGATTGAGATTCTGCGCTACTATTACGGAGAATCTATCTATATTAATACAGCGGAGGAGATCTCAGACATTCCGTTCTCCTGCTCAGGAAACAATCTTGATATCGGCTCGTCCGGGCAGAAGGTCTACCAGCTGCAGGAACAGCTGAATACGATTGCGACCGCTTACCCGGCTCTGCCCGCCGTGACGGTGGACGGCATCTACGGAGAGGGCACAAAGGCTTCCGTGCGCGCCTTCCAGAGTATCTTCGGGCTTCCTGCCACAGGAATCGTGGACTACGCCACCTGGTTCAAGATTTCGGATATCTTTGTGGGGGTCAGCAAGATCGCAGAGCTGGCGTAAACTGGAAGTGACTTTCCGTAAAGTAATTGACGATGCGACATTTATTGATTATAAAGTAAATTTGCTGTCAATAAGGACTAAGTTTTTTGAAATAAAGGCTGCCGCACCAACATATTTTTTGTTGGTGCGGCAGTTATTTTCAAGCATTTATTCCACCGGCGCCTCTTCCGGTGTTTCTTCGGCTGCCGGTGTCTCCGGTATGGTCTCTTCCGGGACAGGTACCGGATCGGGAGCCTTGCTGCCGTATGTGACGGTGCGGGCGCTACCGGAATATTCATCGGTATGAAGCTTCTCGCGACTCACTTCCACGCCATCCTCGTATACGATCTTCTCCAGATAGGACTTCACGCTCGGGTGACGACTTCCGGTGGAGGACTTGTAGGTGGTCGGCTGGTTCGGGTCATATTTTACGATATCCGCCGGGTAGTTGCTGTAGACGGTGGTGGACTTATATTCCACTTTCCGGCTCTCCGGACGCACTTCCTTGCCGTAGATACGGAACGTCAGCTGACTGTTCCTGTATTCGGACTCAATATAAATCGGATATTCCTGATTGTTCGTGAACTTCAGATCCTTATAGCCGTCTGAGATAGCCGCGTCCTTGGAGTGCGGCAGATAGCTGACCGTCATGGAATGCGGATGGCGCTCATCGATCTGCAGCTCCGCGCCTAGAAGCGCATTGTATAGTGTGGAGCTTACCTGACAGATACCGCCGCCGACAGCATCGACGGACTGACCATTGGCATACTGGGGCGCTTTCTTATAGCCGTTGTCTCTGGTGCGCTTCTGCATCATCTCGCTGGCAGAGGCACTTTCTCCTGGCAGCAGAAGCTTTCCGCTGATATTCGACGCGCCAAGGCGGACGTTACTCTTCCGGTTCTCGCTTCCGCTTACATCGGTGGTGTAGCTTCCCAGCACATCTTGAATCGCAGATAAGGCTTCTGTGGTGACTGCCGGTTGCTGAACATCAACAACGGCATCAACAGTGAAACCGCCTTCATAATTGTTCGCCTGAATGGCATCTTCGATCGCCTGCTCGGTAGCTTCTGTATTGACCGTTCTGCCGTTGACCTGCGCGGTCACGGTAAAAACGCCATCCTCATGACTTAGAATGGCATTCTGCGCTTCACAATTCAGAGGCGTAAGTTCATTTTCTACGAAGGAGTCAATCCTCTGATTGTCAATTCCGCAGGGAATCGTGAAGTCCGAACCTTCGGCTTCCATATCGGTCAATGCCTTGTATTTGCCGATATGGCCAGAACCCTTGCCAAGGAGCATGGCCTGATCAAGGATATCAGAGCATTCCCAGTAAAGACCGAATGTCTTCCAAGTCGCCGGGATTTCGGTTCCGTCTACCATGACCTGAATCTCCTGCGCGGAAAGGGTCTCGTACTTGCCGTTCAGCGCAGCTTCGGCTTCGGCACGAGTATCGCCGCTGATATCAATGCCGGAGACACTAATCCCGTCCTCGAATACCGACTCCTGCTCCTCGATGAGCGGCTCGCGGGAGAAGTCTACGGAAACCTCATCGGATACCGCAAAGACAGAAACAGGAAACGGACAGGAGGATGCTGTCACTGCTGCCAGGGTAAGAACGGCAGCAGCGGATAAATTTTTAGATAAATTCTTGCATGTTTTGTTGGAAGGGGGGATTACATGTATGTTTTCTTGCATGCTTCTTTTCATGGGCGTGGTCTCCTTCCTGAAAATATGTTTCTAACCTAAAGATGCCTTTCGAAGTGCTCCGCAGCAGTAGTTGCTCCCGCACTTCTCCTCTGAGTTCGGAATCTGCGTGTTTTCTCTGAAAACGGCTTCTTCCTCATTGTACAAGCACGATCAGCATCTGCAGTTTCTGCCCCTGGCATCTTAGAAATATTGACTTAACTCTTTCTTACTGTTGGTATAGCTCTCTGCCATGTCCTGGCTGATATATCCCTGCTGTACGAGGTGGATGAGGTCCATGTTTAAAGTGTGCATACCGTCGGCGTTTCCGCTCTGCATCAGGCTGGACATCTGATAGGTCTTGCCCTCACGGATGATGTTCCGCACGGCATCATATCCGGGATTGATTTATCTATCATTATAATTCGCTTTTTTCTTCGTGTCAATATTTGTGGGGAAGTCTGAATTCTTTACTGACTTCAGAGGATAAAAAGCCCCGGTTGCGGAGCAGCCGGGGCAAAATGTCATATGAAAATATATGCGGATTAGTCGAACTCGTAAGGCTTGATCTCACGAACAACGTCCATGATGGTGCCGTCACGGCCTTCGATAATACCAACAACGCGATCGCCGAACTCAACCGGATCAGGCTCGCCTACGATGCTGTAAGCGATATCGCGCAGTTCTTCAATGGTCTTGAAGGGCAGCTTAACATCCTTCATAGCCTCGATCAGATCCTGACGGCGAGGGTTGATTGCAATACCGTAATCCGTGATAACAACGTCAACCGTCTCACCGGGAGTGGTAACAGTAGTAACGTTGGTGCAGATCGCGGGAGTACGACCCTGCAGCAGAGGAGCGATAACGATGGTGCACTTAGCGCCTGCAGCAGTATCCGGATGTCCACCCTGAGCACCGGTGATCATACCGTTGGAATCTACAACTACGTTGCAGTTAAAGTTAACATCAACTTCCAGGGAAGCCAGGATTACGAAATCCAGCTGGTTAACATATGCGCCCTTGTTCATCGGGTTCGCATACTCAGAAGCGGTGATCTCGTAGTGATTCGGGTTCTTTGCAACAGACTCGATTGCGGTCAGGTCGAAGTCCTGGGTATCAACCAGCTTCTCGATCAGGCCTTCCTCAAGCAGCTTGCACATAGGTCCTGCGATACCGCCAAGACCAAGACCCATCTTAATTCCTCTCTCCTTCATGATCTTGCCAAGGGAGATAGTGGAAGCGATGGAAGCTCCGCCTACACCAGTCTGGTAGGTGAAACCATCCTTGAAATAAGGAGTGTTGATTACGAACTGGGTGCAGTACTCAGCCATCATGATCTTACGAACATCGGTGGTGGGCTTAGCAGCGCCGGTAGCGATCTTAGCGGGATTACCGATCTCGTCTACCTTAACAACATAATCTACATATACCTGGGAGATGCTTGCCGGCAGGTTCGGATAAGGAACCAGAGTGTCGGTGATAGCAACTACCTTATCTGCGTACATAGCGTCAGCTACTGCATAGGACAGAACGCCGCAGTCAGACTTGCCGCCTACTGCTCTCATGTTGCCGTAGCAGTCGCAGGTAGGAGCGCCGATGAAAGCGATGTCGATATGTACATCACCCTCTTCGATCGCACGAACACGACCACCGTGGGAACGCATGATTGCATAGCCCTTCAGCTTACCGGTGGAGATAGCTTCACCGATCTTGCCGCGCACACCGGAGGACTGAATGCCAACGATGGTGCCATCCTCGATCATGGGAACGATCGGGTTGTGAGCCTTACCTAAGGAGCTTGCACAGATGGTGATATCCTTGATACCCATCTTGTGGATCTCTTCCATAACCATATTTACAACATAGTCGCCTTCGCGGAAATGATGATGGAAGGAAATGGTCATGCCGTCCTTGATACCGCACTTCTTCAGTACTTCAGCAATGGAGTCAACCATCTTGCTTTCCTTGGGATCTACAATGCCGCGAACCGTGGGAGCTGCCTTCTTATAGGTCTGATTATGACGGGCATATGCTCCCTGGAATACCTGCATACCGGTATCCTGTAATACCTTTTCGGGAATATCTCTTCCAACTGCATTAATCATCTTATAAGTCCCCCTCATATACGCCAGCAGCCTTGGCCATCTCAATGGTTCTCTTTGCACCCGGATAGAATGCAATATCGATCATCTTACCATCAACGGTGAATACGCCAATGCCCTTAGCTTTCTTATCATCTACTTCTTTTACAACCTTCTCTGCGAAGATGATTTCCTTTTCGGTAGGTGTGAAGACTTCATGAGTAACCGCAATCTGTCTGGGGTTAACGATAGACTTGCCATCGAAGCCCATCATCTTGATCATCTCAACTTCCTTACGGAAGCCTTCCATGTCGTCCAGGTTGGTGAATACAGTATCGAAGCACTGCTTGCCAGCCGCACGTGCAGCGATGATCATGGACTGTCTTGCGCCCATCAGTTCAACGCCGGTACCAGTAATCTTTGTCTGCAGATCCTTGGTGTAGTCACCACCGGACAGAGCGCAGCCGAACAGCAGAGGGGATGCCGTGCAGATTTCGTAAGCGTTCATAACGCCCTTGCAGCTCTCCAGAGCAGCCATGATCAGGATGGAACCGTGCTCTACACCGAACTCTTCTTCCGCCTTCTTCATCTCAGCTTCAACCGCCAGAACATCAGCAGCACTCTCGGTCTTGGAGATACGAATGGAATCGCAACGGCCTGCTACGCAAACACGGATATCTTCTTTCCAGTGGGGAGTCTCCAGTCCGTTGATACGAACTACACGCTCTACTCCACGGTAATCGATCTCTTTCAGTGCATGATACAGAGAGTAACGTGCTGCATCCTTCTGGTTCTCTGCAACAGCGTCCTCCAGGTCAAGCATGATGGAGTCGGGTTTATAAATATAGGGATCTTTGATTAAGCTGGGCTTCTGAGCATTCAGAAACATCATACTTCTTCTAAGTCTGGTTAAATTCGGATTCATTACTGAATTGCACCTCCCCACGGTAATTTCTTGCCAGCGCAGATCACATCTTCGCTGTAACCGGATGCGCGGAAAACTGCTCCCTCTACTCTTGCCTTCAGAGTGCAGTCCAGTGCGCCCTTGTCAACTACGGTAACCTTAGCATCCTTAACTTCCAGACGCTCCAGGGTCTCCAGAACCGTTGCGCGAATCTTCTTACCATACTGGTTGATTACGCTGCTTTCGATGGACAGTTCGATTCCAGTGCCGGGCTCTACAGTAACCTGAGCATCACTGGACTCTAAAGTGCCGGCCATCGCTGTGCCTTTCACTTCCATGAGATAT